>ULMR01036801.1_pt1 | contig 11915 bp, 14 predicted proteins | sample 1951711 | NCBI WGS metagenome assembly ULMR01 (sample SAMEA4835556, study PRJEB28245) | human gut metagenome | biome: gut microbiome; material: fecal sample | place: Denmark | collected 2008 | reverse complement strand
GTGGTGCGGTTGCAGCAACAACAACTGCAGCAAAAGCTCGTGCAGCAAAATCATTTGATGTATTCAATTCAGCAAAAGAAGTTTCTAAAGGAATGAAGCCATTAACTGAAACAACAAAAACTGCCAAAAATATTGCTAAACAATCAAAAAGTCTATGGGCTAAAGTTACAGAAAACGCAAAATGGGCAACAAAAAGCATTATTAACTGGAGCGAAAAATTCAAAAACATGAAATACATTAAACCTTTGGTTGAAAGCAAGGTATTTAGAGCCGGTGCAGGTGCTTTAGGTTACGGTTTCGGTTTTGTGACATTAGCATCAGGTATATCTGATATCGCAAAAGTTACATCAGATACAATTGACAGCCAATTAAATAATTAAAGAATAATAGAAAGTTGTTAAATAAATAAAATCGTGCTAAGCTTTGCTTATGCACGATTTTATTTTACGAGAATTAAAAAATACAAATATAGAACAAGAATTATATAAAATAGGGTTTGACAAATCCTATGCACACAGGGCAGTTGATAAATTTGAATACAAAAATATAAAAATATATTCACTAACATCGGCCCAAGCAAATATCTTAAAGCAAACAGCGATTTCTGTCGGAGCAGATTGTGCAACACACAGAGAAGTTATTACAGGGAAAATAGAAAATTCAAACTGCATTTTGGGCGCATCAGTTTCTCAAATAAAAAAAATTGCAGAGAAATTAAAGTTTCAGCCATTTGGGTTAAAAGAACTTGGAGAAAAGCTTTTAAATATACCTGATAAAAAAGAGAAATGTAAAATTGTCGGAATACTAAATCTTACAGACAATTCTTTTTCAGATGGCGGAATGTATAACGATTTTGAAAAAGCGAAAAATCATCTGTTAGAAATGATTAAAGACGGTGCTGACATAATAGATATAGGAGCTGAATCCACAAAACCTTATTCTCACCCCGTATCAGATTCAGAACAATTAAAGAAACTGTTACCTATTATTGATTTTGCAAAAGGGGAAATTCCGATAAGCATTGATACAAGAAGCTCTGTTGTTGCGGATGAATGTCTTAAATCAGGTGCTAATATTATAAATGATGTTTCTGGCTTTGATTATGACGACAAAATGCCTGATGTTATTGCAAAATATAATGTTCCGATAATAATTCAACATTCAAAAGGCACTCCTGAAAATATGCAAAATTCACCTCATTATGAAGATGTTATTGAAGAAATTTACTTAAATTTGAGAGAGAAAATAAATTTTGCGCATTCAAAAGGAATAGAAAAAATTATCATTGATCCTGGAATAGGTTTTGGCAAAACAATAGAAAATAACTTTGAAATTATCAATCGCTTTGAGGAATTTAAGAGCCTTGGTTATCCAATTATGTTAGGGCTTTCAAGAAAAAGCCTGCTTGATATGAATGAAGAAACAAACGAAACAAAGGACATTTATTCTGTAGCCTTGAGCACAATTCCGATAGTCAACGGACTTGATTATATTAGAGTGCATAATGTAAAGATGCACAAAAGACTTCTTAAACTGGTTGAAAATTTCAAAAAATAAGTTATAATAATACATGATTGGAGTTTGAATTTGGGGAAACGAGCATTCACATTTGCAGAAGTTATGATAACGATAACCGTAATTGGCGTAGTTGCAGCATTAACAATGCCAGGACTGGTTGCTCATTACCATGAAGAAGAATACGTTTCTCAACTTCAAAAAGCATTGAGCCAATTTGAACAAGGAATGCAACACGTAATGTTTCGTCATGAATGTACAGATATTGTTTGTACAGGGCTTTATGACGGAACAGCAACAGATAATGAATGGAATACAAAATTTGATGAAGAAATGCAAAAATCAATCAAAATCATCAAATCAGAAAAAAACGGGAAAGCAATGCAACCTGAACTTCAATCAGGGCCTCTAAAACCTAAAGATGCAAAATTAAGCACTCAAGTAGATTGGCGATCAACTGTCGGTTATAAATTTATGACACCTGATGGAGTTATGTATCAAGTTATACCTAAAAATTGTGAATTCGTGCCACATCCGACATTAAGCACAATAGAAAATATTTGTGCAGAAGTTACAATTGATGTAAATAGCGAGCGCAGACCAAATAAATACGGACGTGACTTATTCAAGTTCATAGTTGCACAAAACGGACATTTATACCCTCTATATAGCAGAGATTATTCAAATGCAACAACAGGAAGTCCGACAGGTACAAGCTATTGGCGAACAAATGATGATTTATGTGCAGGTGAAGGAACTTTAAATGAAGCACCTGAAAATGTTAGCGGAGATGGTTGTGCTGCAAGAGTAATTGAAGAAGGTTGGAAAATGACTTATTAATCTATTTACTATAAATCTTTGTTTATGGTAAAATATTGCCATAAATAAGGAGATAAAATGGAAAATTTAAGAGATAAATATGAAGTCGTTATAGGCTTAGAAGTTCACGCACAGTTAAAAACAAAATCAAAAATATTTGCCCCTGATGGCTGCGAATTCGGTAAAGAACCAAACTCTGAAACAAGCCCGATTACACTAGGTATGCCTGGTGTTTTGCCTGTTTTGAATAAAGAAGCAGTAAATATGGGGATTTTAACAGGACTTGCTCTAAATTGTGAAATTCCTGAAAGATGTAAATTTGACAGAAAACAATATTTTTATCCGGATTTACCAAAAGGATACCAAATTTCACAATATGATGAGCCAATTTGTGTACACGGATATTTAGACATTAAAGGTAAAAGAATAGGTATTACTCGTGCTCACTTGGAAGAAGATGCAGGTAAACTTGTTCACGCAGGTGCAGATGGACTAGCCGGTTCTTCATACTCTTTAGTTGACCTAAACAGAGCAGGCACTCCGCTTTTGGAAATCGTTTCAGAACCTGATATGAGATCTTCTGAAGAAGCAAGAAATTATATGGAAGAATTAAGAAATATCGTGCGTTACATCGGAGTTTGCGATGGCAACTTGGAAGAAGGTTCTATGAGATGTGATGCCAATATTTCTATTATGCCAAAAGGCTCTAAAGAATTCGGAACACGTGCTGAAATTAAAAACGTAAACAGCTTTTCAGCACTTCAAAGAGCTATCGAATATGAAATCGACAGACAAATTGAAATCGTTGAAGATGGCGGTGAAGTTGTTCAAGAAACAAGATTATGGGATGACAATTCTCGTGAAACTCGTTCAATGAGAGGTAAAGAAGATGCTCACGATTACAGATACTTCCCGGAACCTGATTTGATGCCTTTAAAAATTTCAAGAGAATGGGTTGAAGAAATCAGAGCTAAAATGCCTGAATTACCTCAAGCAAAACGTGAACGTTATATGAGCTTAGGATTGAGTGAATATGACGCATCAGTTATTGTTGAGCAAATGGGATTGGCTCTATTCTTTGATGAAGTCTTAAAACTCGGTGCTTCTCCAAAAATTGCTGTAAACTTCATTATGGGAGAAATTGCAGCTTACTTGAAAGAAGAAAAATTAGAAATTACTGATACAAAATTAACTCCGGAAAATCTTGTAGAATTAATTTCACTTATCGAAAAAAATACAATTTCAAATAATATCGGAAAACAAATTATCATTGATATGATGAAAGACGGCACAAAAGCTTCTAAGATTGTTGAAGACAGAGGTTTGAGCCAAATTTCAGATACAGGAGCAATTAAAGAAATTGCACAAAAAGTAATTGATGCAAATCCAAACCAAGTTACTGCATATAAAAACGGTAAAGTTCAATTGTTAGGCTTCTTTGTCGGACAAGTAATGAAAGAAACTAAAGGAAGAGCTAACCCTAAAGCAGTTAACGAAATATTAAAAGAAATATTGGATAAATAAAATTATAGTATCCTCCCATATAAATTAAAAAATTTTAATGGGAGGATTATAATTTTAAAAGGAGGAACATTGTTATTCAGCTCAAAACCAAAAACCAGTATGGAAACAGAAATATTTGAACAAGCTGACGTTCTTGAAAATCTGTTACAGACACATGTCAATGACAATAATTATATACTTTTTGATATTCCTGCAGATGTTCAAAAAATCATACTTGTTGCAAGCGGTTCATCATACCACTGCGCAAGATTTGCGGCTGATCTTTTCGGCAACATTGCAGGAATGGAAGCTGCTGCAATATATTCAAGCGAATTTTTACTAAAAGCTGCCGTTCCAAAAGACAATGACTTTTTATACGTATTTATAACCCAATCAGGAGAAACTTCTGACACCAATTCAGCATTGAGAAAAGCTAAAGAATTAGGGATGAGAACTTTATGTATTACAAATAAAAAAGGCTCAACAATATGGGAAGCTTCTGATTTCAAAATTGATTGCTGCGCAGGTGAAGAAAAAAGTATTGCAGCTACAAAATCCTTAACAACACAAATGCTTTGTTGTTCATTACTTGTTCTTAAATATGCAGCACATAAAGGTATTGATATTTCATCATATATCAATGATTTAAAGACTTTACCAACTTTTATCAGAGCAACTTATGAGCTTCACCCTGAAATTAAAGAAATGGCAAAATTCTTATCTAAATTTAAAAATATTGTGATAACAGCAGATGGAATATCATACGCACTTGCCAAAGAAGCTTCTTTGAAAATTAAAGAAACATCTTATATCAATGTCTATTCAAACATTTTGGGAGAATTTATGCATGGACATGTTGCAATTTTGAACAACAAACCTGCAATGATACATATTTCTGTAAACGAATTGAGTTACACAGCAATTAAAAACTTGAATAAAATAGAAGAAGATTACAATCCGCCTCTATGTATCTTGGGCTGCTCTAATGATAAGATAAATACAAAATTCAATATTGACATAAAATGTGAAAGTGAAATTGTGAAATCTTTCTGTATCGTTGTAATTGCGCAATTACTTGCACTTGAGATTGCAACAGATTTAGGAAGAAACGTAGACAAACCTCACGGACTTCACAAAGTTGTAAAATAAAATAAAATAAAAAAATAAATAACACAATAAAAAAAGAGGCCTAAGCCTCTTTTTTTAGAACTGTTTTAAAAATCTTTCATCGTTGTTGAAGAATAATCTTATGTCATCAACAGCATATTTCAGCATTGCAAGTCTTTCAACCCCCATACCGAAAGCAAATCCTGAATATACATCAGGGTCAATTCCTACACCTTTTAATACGTTAGGATCAACCATACCGCATCCAAGAACCTCTAACCAACCTGTTCCTGAGCATGTTCTGCAACCTTTGCCTTCGCACATAATACATTGAACATCAACTTCTGCAGAAGGTTCTGTGAATGGGAAAAAGCTGCTTCTAAATCTTGTAGGTCTGCTTGTTCCAAAATAAATTCTGATAAATTCGTTCAATACGCCTTTCAAATCTCCGAAAGTAATATCTTTATCAACATAAAGACCTTCTATCTGGTGGAAGAAATTATTTTTACGAGCATTAATATTTTCGTTTCTGTAAACTCTACCTGGAGCAACAACTCTTATCGGAGGATTTTTACCTTCCATAGCATGAATTTGAGCACCTGATGTTTGACTTCTCAAAACAACATTAGAAGCCAATTCTGTATAAAAAGTATCTTGAACATCACGAGCAGGGTGATCTTTTGGAACATTCAACGCATCAAAGTTGTAATACTCAGTTTCAACCTCAGGAGAATGTTCTTGAGGAACAACAGAAAATCCCAAACTTTGGAATATTTGAACAATCTCATTAGTAGTTGAAGTTAAAAGATGTTCTCTACCACGTGGAGTGAATTTGCCCGGAAGAGTAATATCAATTCTTTCTGTTTTTAACTTTTCATTTAATTCTTTTTTATAAAATTCATCATGTTTTAATTTTAAAGCATCTTCCAATTTTTTTGTAATTTCATTAGCAAGAGAACCAACTATTCTTTTATCTTCATCAGAAAGATTTTTAAGATTTTTCTTAATCTCGTTAAATTCACCTTTACGGCTCAAATATTTGCTTCTAATTTCATCAATATCACTGATAGAAGAAGCCTTTTCCAAATCTTCCGTTGCACATTTATAAATTTTTTCAAGTTGTTCTTTCATCTTCGTATCCTTTTTATATTTTTTAAACTTTTATATTTCGTAATTATAAAATCTCATTATGTTTCTTTTCATAACCAATTGTAGTCTTTGGACCATGTCCCGGATAAACCTTTATATTATCATCCAGTTTAAATAATTTATTTTTTACACTGTCAGAAAGTTTATCGAAATTTCCGCCAAATAAATCAGTTCTTCCAACACTACCCATAAATAAAGTGTCGCCTGAGAATAAATTATCATTTAACAAATAGCAAACACCGCCTTCTGTGTGTCCTGGTGTATGAATAACCTTTATGTGCATATTTCCGACTGTTATAACATCACCGTCTTTAATAAATTTTTCATAAACAGGAGGAACACTTTCTTCCATTCCTCCAAAGAAACGAGTAAATTCATTTATATTGTCAGAAATAATAAGATCATCATGACAAATAACAGCTTCAGCACCTAACGCCTTTTTCAATTCAGTCAACCCTAATATGTGATCAAAATGACCATGAGTTAACAAAATGTATTCAACATCTAATCCCAAATTTTTAACAGTATCTAAAAGTTCAGGAACAGGAGCCGTAGCATCAATTAACACAGCTTTTTTTGTATCTTCTTCATAAACAAGATACATATTATTTTCTAATTGTCCTGCTATAAATTGTTTTATTTTAATACTCATTTAACTACAACTCTATTTTCTAACAAGTTCAAAAATTTCTTTGCAAATTCTAAATACATCTTCAGCCTTGTCTAAAGGAATCATATTAGGTCCATCAGATTTTGCATTGTCAGGATCAGGGTGTACTTCAAAGAATAAAGCATTTACCCCCGCAGCCACAGCAGCCTTTGCAAGTGTAGGAACAAATCGTCTATCCCCACCTGATGAAGTACCCTGAGCTCCAGGCAACTGAACACTATGAGTAGCATCAAAAACAACAGGATAACCAAAAGATTGCATAATAGGAATTCCCCTATAATCAACAACCAAATTATTATACCCAAAAGAAGATCCTCTTTCAGTTAACAATATTTGAGTGTTTTTGCATTCTTCAAGTTTTTTTACAACATTTCCCATCTGTTCAGGAGCCAAAAATTGACCTTTTTTGACATTTACAATTTTACCTGTTTTAGCAGCTGCTACAAGCAAATCTGTCTGACGGCATAAAAATGCAGGGATTTGCAATACATCAACAACCTTGCTGACAGGCTCAGCCTGATCAGGAGTGTGAATATCAGTTACAATCGGGATATCAAACTTATCCTTAACAGCCTGCAACATCTCCAATCCTTTTTCAAGCCCCGGACCTCTATAAGAATAAATAGAAGATCTGTTGGCTTTATCAAAAGAAGATTTAAATATAAAATTAATCCCTAATTTTTTAGTAATTTCTTTCAACCCTTTTGCAGTTTCATCAAGAATTTCCTGACTTTCTGCAGCACAAGGACCTGCGATGATTGTAAGTTTGTCACCGCCGATTTCAAAGTCTCTCAATTTAACAGTTTTCATATTCATAATTAAATTATATGCAAAATATGATACAAATACAATACTCTAGCTTACATTAATATACAAACCACATATACTAAAAAGCCCCTCTCATTTAAGAGGAGCTTTTTATATTTTTTTAAATAGCTTATGCCATTAATTCTTTAACTTCTGCTGCAAAGTTTTTAGGATCTAATTTAATACCAGGTCCCATTGTTGTTGAAAGGTAAACTGATTTAACAAATGTACCTTTTGCAGAAGCCGGTTTTGCTCTCAAAATTGCATCTGCAAGAGTTGCATAGTTTTTAAGCAAATCTTCTTCGCTGAATTCAATTTTACCAACAGGGCAGTGAATCATACCTTGTTTGTCAGCTCTGTATTCAACTTTACCAGCTTTAGCATCTTTAACAGCTTTAGCTACATCCATTGTAACTGTTCCTGTTTTTGGGTTTGGCATCAAGCCTTTAGGTCCTAAAACACGACCTAATTTACCTAACATACCCATACAATCAGGAGTTGCAATTAATGTATCGAAGTCAAACCAACCACCTGAAATCTTATCAATAATTTCTTCAGCACCAGCATAATCAGCACCGGCTTCTTTAGCTTCAGTAGCTTTAGGGCCTTTTGCGATTACACAAACAGTAACAGTTTTACCTAAACCTGCAGGTAATACAACTGTTGATCTGATTTGTTGGTCTGCTTGACGGACATCAATACCTAATCTCATGTGGCATTCAACTGTTTCATTAAATTTAGAAACTTCTTTAGAAATTTCTTTTAACTTTTTAATTGTATCTACAGCAGTAGCCGGTTGCACAAAGCCTTCCAACATTTCCTGCATTTTCTTTTGTTTTTTAGTTAATTTTGACATTTCTTTTAATCCTTCTTTGTAAATTCATTTTTACTTTTTAAGTATTACGATGAAGGCTCTTTCCTTTCGTGGTACTAGCGGACTGACGTCCTTCCATACTTAAAGTAATTTTTGTAACATTAATCTTTAACTGTAACACCCATAGCTCTGCAAGAACCTTTAATCATGTTCACAGCAGCTTCCATAGTTGTTGCATTTAAGTCATTCATTTTAATTTTAGCGATTTCTTCAAGTTGTGCATGAGTAATTTCGCCAACTTTGTCTTTATTAGGAACTGCTGAACCTTTTGGAAGGTTTAATGCTTTCTTAATAAGAACAGGTGCCGGTGGTGATTTTACGATGAATGAAAAACTTCTATCTTCGTAAACATCAATTACAACCGGAATAATATATCCAGCTTGAGATTCTGTTTTAGCATTGAATTGCTTACAGAAATCCATGATGTTAACACCATGTTGACCTAATGCAGGACCAACCGGTGGTGATGGATTTGCTTTACCTGCTTCGATTTGAAGCTTGATTTTTCCTACTACTTTTTTAGCCATTTTTTTCTCCTTTTGTGGTACTAACGGTCTCCGAAATGACTGTTTCCGGAGGGTCCTTCCACATTTTTTGTACTAATTATATTTGTTAATTTATTTACTTATTTTAAAGTTTACAAGTTCTGATTACAGCTTGTTAATTTGTTTATATTCCAATTCAACAGGAGTTTCACGTCCGAAGATTGAAACATTTGCACGAAGTTTTGATTTATCAGGGTAAACTTCGATAATATCAGCGATAAAGTCTGCAAACGGTCCTGAAACAATTCTGACTTTATCACCTGCTTTAACGTCAAGTTCAATTTTTTGAGTAGTTGAAGATGAGCGGTTAATAATCTTTTTAATTTCGCTATCACGTGCAGGGATAGGTTTTTTAGCTGAGCCTACAAATTTTGTAACACCTGATGTGTGTCTTACAACATACCAGCTATCTTCATCCATTATCATTTCAACAAGAACATAGCCTGGGAAAATCTTTTCTTCACGTTCCTGTTTTTTACCGCCTTTCATTTGAGTAACAGTTTTTTGAGGAACTTCAATTCTAAAGATTTTATCACCCATATTCATATATTCAATACGTTTTTCAAGGTTTACTTTTACTTTATTTTCATAACCTGAATAAGTATGAACTATATACCAGCGTTTTTGATTTTTCTTAGCTTCTTTTGCTTCTTCTTTAGCTTGTTCTTCAGCTTTTGCTTCTAAAGCTTCATTTGCTTTATCTTCATCCAGCTGTTCTTTCATAGATTTTTCATTCTCAGTCATAAGCCACCTTTATATTTTTGTATGCCCAAACTATTTTATTAATCCAAGCAAACCTTTAAAAATTATGTCCATTAAATAAACTGCAACAGTAAAAACAAAAACAATAGCTATTACAAAAACAGTTTCAGCAATAACCTGACGTCTTTCAGGCCAGCTTATTTTACCCCATTCGGTTCTTACACCGCGGAAGTAAGTTTTTACTGAGTTTGTAGATTTTTCTAGCCATGCCGGCATTTGATTTTCTGCGCCTATCATATTTGTTTCCTTACTTTTTAATTAAAATCGCGCCCTGAAGGACTCGAACCCTCGACATCCGGTTTTGGAGACCGACGTTCTACCAACTGAACTAAGGACGCCTATTCAAAAAGAACGGCTTACGGAAGGCAAGAAGGCAAGAATTATAAGGAACTTAGCTTCCTGACCTCCGATTACAGTTCATAACTATTTTGTTTCTTTGTGTGTAGTATGTTTTTTACAAGTTGGGCAATATTTGCTCAATTCTAATCTTTCTTTTACATTCTTTTTATTTTTAGTAGTTGTGTAGTTTCTTTCTTTGCAATCTTCACATGCAAGAACTACCATTCTGTCATTTTTTCCTTTGATACCCATTGTTTTATTTCCTTTTCAGTTATTATATTAAATTCGTTATTACTAAGTTTTTTGGCTTTTTAGCCTCCGCTTTAAAAAAGAATGTGATTAACTCACATTCTAATTAAATCGGCTTATGATATCATAATAAACCAAACAAAATAAATTGCAAACAATTTGTTAAAAAACTATAAGCATTTATACAAAAAATCAGCCGACAGGATAGCCGACTGATTTTTTTTAATATTTTATATCTTCTTATTTGATTACGAAATCTGAATCAGAAGATGATGAAGCTTGAGTTCTGTCTGAACTGTAAGATGATGGAATATCATAGCTTCCATAAGAATCAGAGCGAAGTTTTTCCATATATACTTGACCATTTTTTACAATTTGTTGTTGTTGAGTCAAGTTTTTCTCCAAGTTTGTCAAAACTTGTTCAGCGTATAATTCAGCGCCTTCTTTTGTTTTCATAGCTTCTTCAACAGCTTGAGCTCTGATATTATCAGCTTCTTCCATTGCTTTGCGTTTAATTTCTTCGCATTCTTGTTGAACTTGAGTTCTTATTCTAACGCCTTCTCTTTCAAGAGCTTTTATAAAATCAGCTTCTGACAATTTTCTATCAGCTTCAGCTTGAGCATCTTGAATAATTTTTTCAGCTTTTTGTTGAGCTTCTATTTGTAATTCTTCTCTACGGCGCAAAAAAGCACGTGCTTCTTGAACTTCTACCGGTAAAGAAGCATAAATTCTATCAATCAAGGCTTCTATTTCTTTTGTTTTTACAACCGTAAATTTTCTCGGAATAATTGGAAAACCTTCCTCCAAAGAGATTTCTAACATTTTTAATAAATCATATACACCATTGTTCTGTTGCATTGCTGTCACACATATACCTTTCTTACTCTAATTACATTCTACATAAGCGTATATTAATTGTCAAATAATTTGTTACGGAAAAATCTATATATTTTAACATTTGTGAGAATTTTTTAAATATTCATTGACAGGTTCCGAAACAAACTTTGAAATATCCCCATGATTAAGGTATATTTCCTTAATTGTGCTTGATGAAATAAAGTTGTATTTTGGTTTTGTTGTAAGAAAAACAGTCTTTACTTCACTTGCTAAAGCGCTATTTGCTTGAGATAGCTGCATTTCATATTCAAAATCAGATACAGCTCGCAAACCTCTAATCAGAACTGTTGCATTACGTTCTCTAGCGTAATTAATTGTTAAGCCTTCAAAAGAATCTACTTCAACATTTTCCAAATCTTTAACGCTTTCTTTAATAAGTTTTACTCTGACATCAACAGGCAAAAAGCCTGTTTTAGCAGGATTTTTTGCAACTGCAATAATAACTTTATCAAAGATTTCAGCTGCAGTTTTTAAAATATCTAAATGTCCTTTTGTAATCGGGTCAAAACTACCCGGATATATTGCAATTTTCATATAATCCTAATCCTTTTTTAATATTAACAATTATAAAACAAAAACAAATAAGTTAAAGATATATAACAAATATTATTATCCTATTAGTTTTAGCTAAAGAAATTTTTATATATACTTTCTTGTACCGACAAGAAAGTACCACAAA
>ULMR01019801.1_pt1 | contig 12035 bp, 9 predicted proteins | sample 1951711 | NCBI WGS metagenome assembly ULMR01 (sample SAMEA4835556, study PRJEB28245) | human gut metagenome | biome: gut microbiome; material: fecal sample | place: Denmark | collected 2008 | reverse complement strand
GCTACGACATGCGCCCCGACGACCTGGCCCTGCGCTGCAATATCTGCACGCTGGCCAATGGCGTGATCGTCAACCATCATGGCGGTCACCTCACCACAGAGCAGGGCGACCTGCTCATTAAGTATCTGGATAAGGAGCTGGGAGACGAGCGCGTGCATTTCATCACCGGCATTCAATACCGTCATCTGCTCATCATACGGGGCGGCAACAAGCACGTTGTCTGTGCGCCGCCTCACGATCATCCTAACGAGAACTGGCGCGAGCTGCTCGTCAGGCCGGAGGAAGGCTGGGAAGACAAGGTCGACGACCATGTCGGCGCCGACGGGAAGACCGATGACGCTCCCACGCTGCTCACCGCCCGACAGACGGCCGACCTGCTCAATTCCCTCATCCTGAAGAGCCAGGAGCTGCTCCTCAAGCATCCCTTCAACCGGCAACGCGAGGTGAAGGCCGACAGCATCTGGCCATGGAGTGGGGGATATCGTCCTTCCATGAAGACCCTGCAGGAGCTTTATCCGCAGATCAAGACGGGTAGCTGCATCTCTGCCGTCGACCTCATCCGCGGCATCGGCCATTATGCCGGACTCGACATCGTGAAGGTGCCAGGAGCCACAGGCCTGGCCGACACCAATTATGAGGGCAAGGCACAGGCGGCTCTCGAGGCACTGCGCCATCAGGATTTCGTCTTCCTTCATCTGGAAGCGAGCGACGAGGCCGGACACGACGGCGATCTGGAACTGAAGCTGCGCACCATCGACTATCTCGAGCACCGCATCGTAGAACCGATCTACCGCGAGGTGCGCACATGGAAAGAACCCGTCTGCATCGCCGTGCTGCCCGATCATCCCACGCCCGTGGAGATCCGCACGCATGTCAAGGAGCCTGTACCCTTCCTCATCTGGTATCCGGGCATCACCCCCGACAGTGTCAACGAGTACGACGAGGTGGCATGCGTAGGGGGAAGCTATGGCCTCCTGCACCTCAGCGAGTTCATGCAGACCTTCATGAGCATATAGGACTCTCCGATTTTTTCACTTAGCTGAACGAGATACGCCATATAAACCATCAGTGAAGAGTATCTTGATCAACTTACTTAAAACCATTATATTATGAGATATTATAGCACTAATCATACGGCTCCCTTGGCATCTCTCCACGATGCCGTAGTAGGTGGATTGGCTCCCGACCGGGGACTCTACATGCCTGAGAGGATCCAACGGCTGCCCGCCGAATTCTTCGATTCCATCGACAAGCTGACCTTTCAGGAACTGTCGTTCGAGGTGGCCAAGGCCTTCTTCGGAGAAGACGTTCCCGAAGAGGATCTGAGGAAGATCGTGACCGATACCCTTGCCTTCGACACGCCTGTCGTGAAGGTGAAGGACAACATCTACGCCCTTGAGCTCTTCCATGGTCCTACGCTGGCATTCAAAGATGTTGGTGCCCGCTTCATGGCCCGTCTGTTGCGCTATCTCGTGGGAAAGGATAGGGCGGTCTCCCACGACGATGCCCATACGTCCAAGGAGGTGAATGTGCTCGTAGCCACATCGGGCGACACCGGCTCTGCCGTGGCCAACGGCTTCCTCGGGGTGGAAGGCATCCATGTCTACGTGCTGTATCCTAAGGGAAAGGTCAGTCCGCTCCAGGAATGTCAGTTTACGACGCTTGGACAGAATATCACGGCCATAGAAGTTGACGGCGTGTTCGACGACTGTCAGGCTCTCGTGAAGCAGGCTTTCATGGACGACGATCTCAAGGCACATGCTCTGTACACCTCGGCCAACTCCATCAATGTGGCCCGTTTCCTGCCTCAGGCCTTCTATTATTTCAATGCCTACGCACAGGCGAAGCGCCAGGGACTGCTGGACGGTGGACGGGAGCTCACGGTATGCGTGCCTAGCGGTAACTTCGGAAACATCACGGCCGGCCTGTTCGCCAAGCGGATGGGACTGCCCGTCAGCCATTTCATAGCTGCCAACAACGCCAACGACGTGTTCTATCAATATCTGCTCACCGGTGAGTATCATCCCATGGCCAGCATCCAGACCCTGGCCAATGCCATGGACGTGGGCGCACCGAGCAACTTTGCCCGCATCCTGGATCTCTACGACAACAGCGTGGAGGCGATCCGGAAGGATATCAGTGGAGCCACTTACAGCGACGACCGCATCCGCGAGACACTGAAGCAATGCTACAGTGAGACAGGTTATATCCTTGATCCTCACGGTGCTTGTGGATACCAGGCCTTGCAGGAGCAGCTCCCTAAGGAAGGAGTGGGCATCTTCTTGGAGACGGCTCATCCCGCTAAGTTCAAGGATCGCGTCGATCCCATTCTAGGCATCGACATACCCGTGCCTGACCGTTTGCAGGCCTTCACCTTGGGACAGAAAAAGAAGGAGCCGCTTTCCAAGAGCTTCGAAGAGTTTAAGCAATTCCTGCTAAAGCGATAAGTCGCCGTAAAGCGAATTGCAATAAGAGCCATGTCTTGAATGTCCTTCTTTGCAAGAAGCAGGTAAAATGGAGACTCGTGTAGAAATAGTCACGTAAGGGCGCATACTTGGCCGGCAAGTCTTCACAGTGCAAGTCTTCATTGTAAGTGATTCACTTGAACTCTCCATATCGTATAAGATCCGTATGATACGGACTATAGGACGATGAACAGTCGCATCACTTTGGCCGATTGATGATTCTTAAGATACAACAAGTCCGAGGCAAGATGCCTTCTAAAACGCATCAAGCTCCGGACTTGTTCTTATGATAAAGGATGATTTTCTTATCATAAGGTGGAATGTCTCTTATAACGATTTATGACGATGATGAAAGTCCTTATCTATAAAATAAGATGATGGAAACCTTATATATAATAATAGGTATGAAAGGCATGGTGGGGACGTTAGATCAGCATCTCATAATTATCAATTTATCATAACGCTGATTATTCGGGATAAATATCAGAACCTCAGGACATCATGATTACGACCATTGATGACCTTAGACACGTGCCATCATAATAATGAAAGGAAGCACGGTGACTCATGTGAAATGCGCAATTATCATCCATTTCATCAATCCTTTATTCCGTTCTCAAATAGTTTTATGTCATCGTAATTTAGAATTACAGAACATTCATCATAACGAGACAGCGAACCCAAATAGTTTATATCTTTGTAATTTAGAATGATGGATCGCAGACGAATGTTTCTTGTCGGTTGGGATTCCATTTTTTTTACGATGGCTTTCTGCAAGGTGTTTACCGTTCCAGTTTATAAAGGAAAGCCGCCCGGACAAATCAGGAAAGATCATGTTTACTATTATCCCAGATCAGCCATTATAGAATTTCACTAACAAATTGTAAGTAAATGTTTGCTTCTATGGCTAATTATATTGTATAGTGCTTGGTTCTTGCTGTAAGAATAGCAGAAATATGGCAAAAAGGAAGTATATTTTTCTAATGACCGATTTGGGATTATTTGCCCAAGCAGCCATACACGCTCTCCAGCTGTCCTTGCTTCTGTCATCAAGTCAGCACGGACCGTCTGTCTGGTAATCTTACAAAAGCATAGTATGAGCGATCAAACTTCTTAGGCAATCCTATAAGGTATGACAAGGCTTGGATACATATACTAGAATATGGCTAAGATGTCCTATGTCATTCTCTATCCATGCTAACAAGAGTAAACGATGAGTGCCTTGTTCCTTTAAGAATTCAGTGATTGAAATCGTACGGATATATGTTCAAGCGAATGTATTTCAACACATTATGCCATTTCACTTGCAATTGACTTGAAGCATCTATAAGACAAATCGTCTGAAAACCGGGAGTTGTAAGGTCAGGCAGACCAACCTCTTTCGGTTTTCAGACGATTTTATGCGGTTAAATCTAAGTGCTCAGCTATATTAGCCCTGGTGAGCGTCACGCAGCAAGTCGTTGACCGACTTCACCGGGTTGAAGGTCTCCAAGGGTACCTCTACGAAGATAGTGTTCCAGTCGCTCATGGCTCCGTTCCACAGTCCGGGCAGCTCCAGGGCCTTCAGCTCCTTGCCATCCTTACTCTTGTTGGAGATGAAGCCGGTGGCAGGGTCCACATAGTCAGGCAGATGGAAAGGCTGACCCTTGTAGTCTTTCGTGGCGCATACGAGGTCTACGGGATTGAAGTGTGTTCCCTTGGTGAACATCTCCTTATAGGTCTCGTTGCTCATGTCGATCTGTGAGCTCTCCAGGATCTGCAGGTCCACGGAGCCGTCAGCATGCTGTACGAGGAACGGACCGCCACCGGGCTCACCGACGTTCTTCACGACGCCGCACACGCGCATCGGACGGTTGAGCTTCTTCTTGAGGTATTCCACCAGCTCGGCATCTTCCAGTTCCTTGATGTCCTCCTTGACGCAGCACAGATCGTGCTTCACGAAGCGGATCATCTCCTCGATGTCAGCGTGCTGGTAAACGCCTGAGTCGAGCTTCTTCAGATATTCGAAGGCTTTCTGCTGCTTCTCCACGAGAATGCCGGCGATCACCTGCTTCCATCTTACGGTAGGATCTTTCAGACGATCGGGCACCACATTGTCGATGTTCTTCACGAAGATCACGTCGGCGTCGATGTCATTCAGGTTCTCGATCAGGGCACCGTGACCTCCGGGACGGAACAGCAGCGTACCGTCAGTCTGGCGGAACGGCGTGCCGTCGGGATTGGCGGCAACGGTGTCGGTGCTGGGCTTCTGCTCTGAGAAGGTGACATCATAGCTCACGCCGAACTTCTCGGCATAGAAGCTGGCCTTCTCCTCCACCCGCTTCTCAAACAGGGGCAGATGCTGGTGCGAAACAGTGAAGTGGATATGGGCTTTTCCGTTGGAGGATGCATAGAGAGCAGCCTCTACGAGGTGCTCCTCCATAGGAGTGCGGGCACCCTCTGGATAGCTGTGGAAGAGCAGCAGGCCCTTGGGCAGCTGACCGTAATTCAGGCCGTCGGCATGCAGCATATTGGCTACGACCGACTTATAGTCACCCTCTTTTACAAGTTCCTTAATGTCTTTCTTGGTGTTCTTCTTGCAGGTCTCATTCAGGGCATCATAGAAAGCAAACTTCTCAATCTCATTGAAGAATGTCTTTTCGTAGTCTGTCGTCGGCTCGTTGTAGGGAGCGTCAAGGAAGGCGAACATATTCTTGAACATACGGCTGGCGGCACCGGAGGCGGGCACGAACTTTACCACCTTATGGCCGGCAGTCTTATAGGCGTCCCATGTCTTGATTGCTTCGTCTTGTTCTTCGGTTGTGGGTACTACGATGCCTCTTTCTACAGAGGCGGCACTAACGATGTGCAGGAAGGGGAATCCGTCGTGGATCTGCTGGAGCTGATGCTCTACCTGTTCCACGGTCATTCCTCTTCCCTCAATTTGTTTCTTGTCAGTTTCTGTCATATTTCGGTTTGCTAATTGGTTTTACTGTTTCACATAGGCAAAAATAGGAAAAATCAACGGGAAACCCAAAAGATTATGCGAAAAAAATCAAGATTGTAACCAAAATAAAATATGTGGGGGTTAACAGCAGACAATGGATTAAAAGAAATCTTTTCGCAAATACACCATGTCGGTAAGCTGTTTTCCGTCCTCATAAATAGGTTGATCATAATTATCTATGAAGAAGTTTTTCAGTCGATGTGAGATACGAAAGCCGCAATGTTCGTAAAAAGAAAGAGTTGAAGGTGTATCTCCTGTGCCGACAAACATGACGGAACATCTTCCTTGATAATATTCAAAAAGATAACGTTTTTTGCAGAGAACAAGTAAGGTTAAACGGATTATTTCATTCATCGGAATTACAACACAAATATCTGTAGTCGCAGCATGTCCTTTGTCTTGTCTCCTATCGCCACCGGGGCAGCGGTGCGCAGGCCCACCACCCAGACGATGTGTCCGCGGGCATCGCAGACCACCAGTTGCCGGCGCTTGCGGTAGAGCGAGAGATGCCGGTCGGTCAGGAAGTCGCTGACCAGACGCTGTCCCTTCATGCCAAAGGGCACGAAGCGGTCGCCCTCGCCCACCGGACGGATGGTCAGGGGGAACGTCACGCTGTCGGCATCCAACGTGGCGAGATAGGGATCGCGGGAGATCTGATCCTTAGAGCGATAGGGCTCACGGCTGATCCGTATCTTTATCGATGAAACGGGCGATTCCTGAGTATTTTCCTCATACACGTAGGTGCCTTCCATCGGGAGACGACGCGTGGGCCACGCTCTCTCCCACTCTGCACGGGGCACCACCAACAGCTTGCCCTGATGGCTGAGCACCACCGTCGACGCACTCTTCCAGATGCGTCCCGACTGTGTCTCCCTCATCATCTCGTCCACCTGTGCCGGCTTGAAGCCCTTGGCACCGAACAGGTGCCAGAAGGTGGGCTGTGCCATCTTCGCCCCGAGCAGAGCGTCACGGCTGTAGGTCGTCACCCGGTCCTCTCCGTAGAGATCCGTGCCCGAAGGAGTGGCGGCAGGGACGACGGCCTTGTCAATGTCGGCCTGCATGTCGGCCTCCATCACGCTCGTCACCTCGCCGACACGCTCGGCCAGCTCGGCCACCTTGTTGTCGAAGACGGGGTTGAGCTGTCGCAGGATGGGGATCACCTCGTGGCGGAGCACGTTCCGCTTGGTGTCGTCCTCCAGGTTCGTGCTGTCCACTACGTATTTTTGTCCGATCTCATCGAGATAGTCGAGGATCTGCTGCCGGGTGCAGCCGAGCATCGGACGGAGGATATGTCCGTTCCGCGGACGGATGCCCTGCAGGCCACGGATGCCCGTGCCCCGTACGAGGTTGAGCAGCACCGTCTCCACCTGGTCGTCCTGGTGATGGGCGATGACGATGCCGTCCGCGTCTATGTCACGTCGCAGCTGCTCGAAGTAGCGTTAGCGCAGCTCGCGTGCCGCCATCTCTATCGACACATGGTGAAGGGCGGCATAGCTCTCCGTGTCGAAGTGGATGCGGTGGAGGGGCACGTGGAGATGCTCGCAGAGCGCCACGCAGAACTGCTCGTCGCGCTCGCTCTCCTCCCCGCGCAGATGGAAGTTGCAGTGCATGGCCTCCGTGCGGTAGCCGAGCGCGAGCAGGGCGCGGAGCAGGGCCACGCTGTCGGGACCGCCTGAAAGCCCCAATAAATAAAGACCGTCGGCACGAAGCAGGTCGTGCCGACGGATATAGGATGCTATGTTATGAACGAGAGTCATGTTTATTCGACATAGAGGACCAGTCCCTTCAGGTATTCGCCTTCCGGGTGATAGATGTTGATCGGATGGTCGGCAGGCTGATGCAGCTGGTGGAGGATGCGCACCTTGCGTCCTGTCTGTGCGGCGGCGGTGAAGACGGCGTTGCGGAAATTGTCTTTCGTCACTACTTGCGAGCAGCTGAACGTGAAGAGGATGCCGCCCTTGCGGATGCGTTCCAGGCCTTTTACGTTCAGACGGGTATAGCCCTTCAGCGCATTGTGCAGCGCTCCCCGGTGCTTGGCGAAGGCCGGCGGGTCGAGGATGATCAGGTCGTATTTGTCGTTGTTGTTGTCGAGGTACTTAAAGGCATCCTCGCAGAATGCCTCGTGACGGCTGTCGCCGGGGAAGTTGAGGGCCACGTTGGCATTGGTCAGCTCGATGGCCTTGGCCGACGAGTCGACCGAGTGGACGAGCTTCGCACCGCCCCGCATGGCATACACCGAGAAGCCGCCCGTGTAGCAGAACATGTTGAGCACGCTCTTGCCCGTCGCGTACTTCTCGAGCAGCGAGCGGTTCTCACGCTGGTCGACGAAGAAGCCGGTCTTCTGGCCGCGCAGCCAGTCGACGCGGAACTTCAAGCCGTTCTCCACGGCCACGTTGTCGTCTGTCCGTCCATGGATGAATCCGTCCTCCTCACCCAGATGAGCCTTGTAGGGCAGCGTCGTCTCACTCTTGTAGTAGACGTTCTTGATGCGTCCGCCCATGACGTCGACGAGCGCGTCGCAGATCTCCTGCCGGCAGTAGTGCATGCCCACGCTGTGTGCCTGCATCACGGCCGTCTCGCCATAGCAGTCGATGATCAGGCCGGGCAGGTTGTCGCCCTCGCCGTGAACCAGTCGGAAGGTGTTGTTGTTCGGATTGTCTGCTATTCCGATGCGCTGACGCATCAGGAGGGCTGCCTCGAGCCGCGAACGCCAGAAGGCGCCGTCAATGGTGATGTCGCGGAACGACAGCACGCGCACGGCGATGGAGCCGATCTGATAATGTCCCACGGCGATGAACTGACCCTCGTGGGTGATGACGCGCACCACCTCGCCCTCCTCGATGCCGTCGTCCATGCCGGCGAGGGCTCCCGAGAAGATCCAGGGATGAAAGCGCAGGAGCGACTCCTGCTTACGCGGTTTGAGATATACTTGTTTGTACATAGTATGTCGATGAAATGGTCGGAAAATGTGAGTCGATGATTATTTTGTCGATGCGGGCTCCTCGACGAGCGCCTCTTCCTTCACCTTCACCTTGGGCTCGGGCTCAGGCACCTTCACAAGCTGGTAGTCGCCCGTCTCGCGGAGACGGTTGATCTCCTCATAGAGATGGATGCAGCTCCAGGCGTCGATGGCGGCATACTGGCGCTGCTTCTCCGAGAGGATGGGAGCCTCCCAGTTGGACAGCTGCTGGCGCTTGGCGATCTTCTTGTGGAAGAGGTTCGCATAGAGCTTCTGCAGGCTCAGGTCCTCGATGCCTATCGTCCCCACCATGTTCTGAAGATCGATGAAGTTGCCGGGGACGAAGTGCTCACGTGCCTCGAGCTGGTGAAGATCATCGTGCCACGAGAGACCGATCTTTTTCACGGTCTCGTCCTCCAGGAAGCGCTTGATGGCAGGGGTGATGCCCGTCAGGCAGAGACGGAAGAGGAAGGCGGTGTCGCGGTTGGCCACCTGCAGCAGGGCCACCTCGTGGTGCTCGCCCCGATGGAATGTCGGTTTTGTCTCTGTATCCACGCCAAGGATGTCGCTGGACAGCAGATAGTCCACGGCCTTCTCGGTCTCACCCGGAGAGATGATCGATATGATGCGTCCCGGAAAGACTACCTGCGGTAAGGTAGAAATCGTCTTTTTGTCAAATTTGTTATATATGATCTTCATCGTCTGTAATTGCGCTTTATGCAAGGCATCAAAGAATGAATGATGGGTGAATCTGAAAATTACACGATTCACCTATCGTCTGCAAAATTACAACAATCGGCCGGAATAAGCAAGAAAAGAGGGGCGAAATAGCAAACGGGAGCTTACAAAAAGTCAACTTTCTTCACTTTTGCAACTGAAATTCAGGAATTCTTCGTAACTTTGCACACAAAAGAAAATAACCATATTTAATAGGTATTATCAATAATGATCACACTCAACAACCTCGCCATTCAGTTTGGCAAGCGTGTTTTGTACAAGGATGTAAACATCAAGTTTACTTACGGCAATATTTACGGAGTCATTGGTGCCAACGGTGCCGGTAAGTCCACCTTGCTGCGTGCCATCAGTGGCGAACTGGAGCCCAACAAGGGTTCCGTGGAGATGGGTCCGGGCGAGCGCCTCTCCGTCCTGGAGCAGGACCACTTCAAGTATGATGACTGCAAGGTGATGGACACCGTGCTCATGGGTCACCAGCAGCTCTGGGACAACATGCGCGAGCGCGACCGTCTCTACAGCAAGCCCGAGATGACGGAGGAGGACGGCAACCGCGCTGCCGAGCTCGAGGAGAAGTTTGCCGAGATGAACGGATGGGAGGCTGAGAGCGATGCCGCCCAGCTGCTGCAGAACCTCGGCGTGCCCGACGAGTTCCACCAGAAGCAGATGAGCGAGCTGTCCAACAATCAGAAGGTGCGTGTGATGCTGGCCAAGGCCCTCTTCGGCAAGCCCGACAACCTGCTGCTCGACGAGCCCACCAACGACCTCGACCTGGAGACCGTGGAGTGGCTGGAGGACTACCTCAGCGAGATCGACGACCATCAGACCGTCCTCGTCGTGAGCCACGACCGTCACTTCCTCGACGCCGTCAGCACGCAGACCATCGATATCGACTTCGGCAAGGTGACCGTCTTTGCCGGTAACTATAGCTTCTGGTACGAGTCCTCACAGCTCGCCCTCCGCCAGGCACAGAATCAGAAGATGAAGGCCGACGAGAAGCGCAAGCAGCTCGAGGAGTTCATCCGCCGCTTCTCGGCCAACGTGGCCAAGAGCCGCCAGACCACCTCGCGCAAGAAGATGCTCGAGAAGCTCAACGTGGAGGAGATCCGCCCGTCAAGCCGCAAGTATCCCGGCATCATCTTCCAGATGGACCGCGAGCCGGGCAACCAGATCCTCGAGGTAGAGGGCTTGAAGGCTGTCGACGAGGATGGAAGCATCATCTTCGACAACGTAAGCTTCACCGTCGAGAAGGGTCAGAAAGTGGTGTTCCTCTCCCATAACCCCAAGGCCATGACCGCCCTCTTCGAGATCATCAACGGCAACCGTCAGGCCGACGCCGGCACGTACAAGTGGGGCGTCACCATCACAACGGCCTACCTGCCCCTCGACAACACCAAGTTCTTCCAGAGCGACAAGAACCTCGTGGAGTGGCTCTCACAGTACGGCACCGGCAACGAGGTGGCCATGAAGGGCTATCTCGGACGCATGCTCTTCTCCGGCGAGGATGTGCAGAAGACCGTCAACGTGCTCTCCGGAGGTGAGAAGATGCGTTGCATGATCGCGCGCATGCAGCTGCAGAACGCCAACTGCCTGATCCTCGACACGCCGACCAACCACCTCGACTTGGAGTCCATCCAGGCTTTCAACAACAACCTCGTCACGTTCAAGGGCAACGTACTCTTCTCTTCCCACGACCACGAGTTCATCGAGACAGTGGCCAACCGCATCATTGAGCTGACGCCGAAGGGAACGATTGACAAGCTCATGCCTTACGACGAGTATATCCACGACGAGCAGATCAAGGCGCAGAAGGCCCAGATGTACGAATAAGGACAGACGTCACGACGGAGGACAGGGCCCTACCCCTCTTCCGCCTGACAAATATTATATGGAAACTGACAGAAAGTGTGCCGTGGCACACTTTTTGTTTGCTAGCTATCTAAACGAAAATCAACGACTATGGAAGAAAATAAGAACAAAGAGACAGAGCAGGCCGCACAGCAGGAAGCTAAGGATGCTCAGAACGACCAGAAGGTTGATAAGACTCAGGACGCCGCCAACGACACGAAGGCTCAGGACGCTGCGGCAGAAGAGCAGCCGGAGAAGGATCCTCTGGCAGAGGCTCAGCAGCAGATCGCCGACCTGAAGGACAAGTATCTGCGTTGCGCCGCCGAGTTCGACAATTACAAGAAGCGTACGCTGAAGGAGAAGGCCGAGCTCATCCTCAACGGAAGTGAGCGCACCGTCACCGCCGTCCTCCCCGTGCTGGACGACTTCGAGCGTGCCCTCGCCGACAAGAGCGACGACGTGGAGGCCATCCGCAAGGGCGTGGAGATGATCTACAACAAGTTCCTCAAGGCCCTCGAGGGCATCGGCGTGAAGAAGATCGACACGACCGACAAGGACTTCGACACCGACATGCACGAGGCCGTTGCCATGGTGCCCGGACAGCCCGACGAGAAGAAAGGTAAGGTGATCGACTGCCTGCAGGCCGGATACACCCTCAACGATAAAGTGATCCGTCACGCCAAGGTGGCCGTGGCTCAGTAACTTATAGATATGGCGCAGAAAAGAGACTATTATGAGGTGCTTGGCGTAGACAAGAACGCCTCTGAAGATGAGATCAAGAAGGCCTACCGCAAGCTGGCCATCAAATATCACCCCGACCGTAACCCCGGCAACAAGGAGGCCGAGGAGAAATTCAAGGAGGCTGCCGAGGCCTATGACGTGCTTCACGACCCTGACAAGCGTCGCCAGTACGACCAGTTCGGATTCGATGGCCCGCAGGGCGGCTTCGGTGGCTTTGGTGGCGGTGCCGGCATGAACATGGACGACATCTTCTCCATGTTCGGCGACATCTTCGGCGGCCATGGCGGCTTCGGCGGCTTTG
>ULMR01013039.1_pt1 | contig 12054 bp, 9 predicted proteins | sample 1951711 | NCBI WGS metagenome assembly ULMR01 (sample SAMEA4835556, study PRJEB28245) | human gut metagenome | biome: gut microbiome; material: fecal sample | place: Denmark | collected 2008 | reverse complement strand
TGACAAAAAGCAATGCAAGCCATATCATAAAGCTGCCGTCTTCTCCGGTATGTGGAAAATCATTTTCAGCCGGTAATTTTGATATTACGGTATCAGCCTTGGAAATCTCTTTACTTGCTGTGGCATCACTGTAATATTTATCACAGCCGTCGCAATACCAATATTCAATATTACCCTCTGCATCCTTGGTTGCCGCCTTGGCAGTAATGTGTTTTAAGTCTGCATGATTATTGGCATCAAGCTCACCAAAACTTTCTCCACAGACTTTGCATACAGCTTTGTCCTTGCATGTTGCAGCCTTGTCCGCATCAGTATGCAGACATACATATCCACACTCACTGCAAATGCCGTTCACCCAATCATGCGGCTCACTCTCTACAGACACTCTGCCGCAGCAGTTCCATTTCTTCTCATGTGTATCAGCGGTCTGTATCCATTCTTCCGCACCGGTGTGATTGTCCATATCCTTCTCACCATATTCCTCATGGCATACATCACATACGGCTTTGGCAGTACATGTAGCTTTTCCGCCGCTATGTCCCGTTGCAGGAATTACTGTAAATCCCTCTTTATATCCGCAACGTTTACACTCATTGTAAGCCTCATAACCATCAGCGGTACATGTCGGATTCTGTCCATCCTTTTCAACCATCTCATGGCCTTCGTAATAATCTACGCAGATGCTTGCATTAACAGAATCTGTATTCTGCGCTGTTATATCATATGTTTGGTCGGATGCACTTCCGGCTCCGGAAAGTGACGCGTTCTTCACATTGTCAAATGAACATTCGAAAATGATGATTCTGACTCCGTGATCATATCCAATAAGTCCTCCAACTGTACCATCATCCGTAGCCGTTATTTTACCGCCTGCATGACATTTTTCCAATTTAACTGTATCATCCCAGGCTGTACCGGCGAATCCTCCGGTCTTAGGTATCCCTGCATTGCTCTTTACATCTCCCATGGCAATACAGTTTGCAATTCTAACGTCTTTTTGAATAAATCCTACAAAACCACCAAGATTCCAGTCTCCGGCTTCTACATTACCAAAGGCAGCACAATGGTTTGCGATTGTATCATAAAATAGAATGCCCGCAAATCCTCCAGTGGACCAGCCTTTACTATTTACATCGCCTTTTGCCTTGCACTTATAGAACTGTGATGAAAAATCAGCGTTTCCGACAAAGCCTCCGCTTACGCTGTAGCCATATACCTTGACATCGGCGGTACAATCTGAAAAAAGTGTGTAACTTGCTCTACCTACCAGACCCCCTGCACACTTAGTGGAATTGACTGTACCTGACACTGCACAATTAGTAATAGCTGCATAATCCGTGCCGTACAATGTAGTTATGCTGCCGACAAGCAGGCCTGCACCATATGCTTCAGGTGAATCGGTATTACCATCACCTGCAAATACAGTTCCGTTCTCAATGATTACATTCTTGATAATATAATCGCTGCCGGTTGCTGCAATACAGCCAAACAGTCCGGCACTGCGGTTCTTACCATAGGAATCTCCCTCCCGCTCGTCCACATACATGCCTGTAATCTTCTTATTATTACCGTTAAAGTATCCCGAGAATGACTGTGCCGAGCCTCCGCCCGAAGCATAGCTCTCATATCCGATTGGTGTCCACACATGTCCGGAAAGGTCAATATCCGCTGTCAGAATAAAGAATTCGCCTTCATGTGTCTTGCCAACTACTCCGCTGTTGACTTCCTTGGCAAGCAATGCAAGCTGCTCCGCTGTCGCAATCTTGTAAGGGTCGGCTTTGGTACCCAGCCTCCGTCAAAAGAAGCTGCTGCATAATCCGTCCAACGGTCCTGCGGCTTAACATCTGCCGAAACAATATTTGGCAGACTTGCTGCAACCATACAAAGGCTGAGCACAATTGTAAGTAACGTTTGTTTTAATCTCATTATTACCTCCATCCAGCCGCCCACATAAAACGGCCTAATATTTGTAAATAGTATATCATAATATCATAAAAAAATCAAGTTCATACCATTCGTTCCTATTGTAAATAGTCTGTTCTTCTTTTATAATATTTCTATTCTATTACAACGAGGACCAATTGATATGAAACACATTCATCCCGACTATTACGATAAATTTCACTGCATCGCTTCCGCATGTCCCATCACCTGCTGTAAGGAATGGAAGATTGCCGTTGATGATGAAACCAACCGCCATTGGAAGATGCTTGCTCCTCCGGATTCTGTTGATGAACATAGAAACAATCTGAGTGCTTACACTTGTATAAAAGATGGTGCACGTGTAATCAGGCTTGATGATGAACATAATTGTCCTTTTCTCTCCGATGAAAGACTGTGCCGGCTGGTAACAGCTTACGGTGATGGTGTACTTTCCCACACATGCACAATTTTTCCCAGAGAATTGCATGAATATGATACCCACACCGAAGAATCTCTTATGCCCTGCTGCCCTGCGGTCATTGATTTATGGCGCGATACACCTGTTGTTTTTCCGGCCGGGGTATCCCAATCACCGTTATTTCTTATCCGTGACAAACTGACCGGATTGATGCAGGATACCGCTCTTATGCCTGAATCAGCTCTGCTTGAGGGCTTTTATGTACTTTTGGAATTATATAGAAATGAACCGGTCTCATGCGCACAGGTACAGGAATATTTCTCCGCCCGGTCTATGCAGGAACTTCATCATGCAATGGCAGATATTCATATACCGGAAACCGATACTGTTGATGAATGTAATGAATTGCTGCAGGACCTTGCAGTGAATTATCAGAAAGAAGGATTATATGACGGATTTTTACAGGATGTCATAAAAGAAACTCCGAACGGTTCATGGCAGGATTTTTCCGGTGCGCTTGCCGGCTATGATACACTGCTTCGTAATTATCTTGCCAACGAATTTTACTCAGATCTGATTTCGCCGGATGCTTACAATCAGAATTTGGAACATATGTTGATTCAGTATCAATGGATTATTATAGAATACACCGCCATACGTCAGAGTCTTTTCCACTTATGGAATGACTCCGGCAGGCAGTTATTATATGAAAATGTGCGCGATTATATTGTCATTATCTCACGCATGACCGGATATGATGATGATGACATCCGGTCGTATTTAGAAAACAGTTTTGAAAAGCTGATATGGGAATGGGGATACGCTGCGCTGATTGTCGGAAGATAAAAACTATTGCTGTTTTTCAAAATGCTGGTAATCCTTAACTTTCTCCCATGAACCGCCCCATGTGAATCCGTGTTCCGCAAAAAGATTATATGCATAATCATCAGCATCTATCTTCATTATAAATCTGTCATCCCTGTTGGCATATCTTTCCGACATCACCGGCAGGACAGAACCGTCCGCACCGACATATGGATTGTACAACGGATTAATATCAATTGCCAGGCCATATGCATGCATCGACCACGTGTCGCTGCCCTTTACCTTACGGGCGTTAAAACAGCTTGTATTGTTGTTGGCCATCGAAACTTCATCATTACCGCCATACTCATCCACAAGCTTAACACTCTCTATCGGATATGATGCCTTGTATAACTGATAGAAAATTTCAGACACCTCAGGAGCTATTGACTTATTGACAATAAGCTCTCCCTTGTGTGCGGCATTATCCGTTCCCCAGTAAAGGACGGTCATATACCGTAAATCCTCCCGCGCAACAGGACAGTCTTCCGTGAAAGACGCTCCCTGCATCTTGGTAAATATGAAATCCGGAATATCCGTATATCCGAAATACGTGTTAAGGTCTGAAGTGATAAGTTCCGACGGAAGCGGGTAACTGCCTTCCATTTTACGGTTAGCAGGATCCCCCGAACCCGATATTTCTGTAATTTTTCTTGTCTGATATACCAAAATAATTATCAGTGATCCAAGTAAAAGTGCACTAATCACAAGAATAATTCCGGGCATCATTGATTTTTTGTTTTTATTTTTAACTGATACAGTTTTCTTTTTTTTAACTGGTGTTTTCTTATTTACAGCCAAATCTGCTTACTCCTGTCCTTTAATAGTCACTGAGAGCTGGTTAAACGGTATTTCTATTCCGTTATCATCAAATGCACACTTGAACTTCTCAAGCAATTCCCATCTTACCGGCCAGTATTCATCGGTCTTCGTCCATACCCTGACACCCAATGTAATCTGACTTTCACCCAGATTGTCTACATATATCGATATTTCCTCATCGCGGATAATTCTGTCACATCCGTCAATCACATCAGCAAGAACCGACTTGGCCTTTCTGATGTCTGAATCATAACTGATACCTATGAGAATATCTATACGGCGCTTCTCCTGTGCTGTATAGTTAGTAAGGCTTGAGTTTGCGAGTGTTCCGTTAGGAATAACTATTGTCTTATTGTCAATGGTAGTAATCTTAGTGTAAAATAAATCAATTCCTGTAACCGTTCCTTCATTACCATGTGTATCTTCTTTAATATAATCTCCGATCGTAAACGGTTTAAAAAGAAGGATTAATACGCCTCCGGCAAAGTTGGAAAGACTTCCTTGCAATGCAAGACCCAGTGTCAGTCCAGCTGCACTGAGTGCTGCTATGAGTGATGTCGTAGGGATTCCCAGAACACTTATAACAATTATTGCAATAAGAAAATACAATGCAAATTTTATCAGTGAAATAAGGAATTTAGCCACCATCGGCTCAATCTTTGTCTTCTTAAACGAATTACCGATGAGCTTAAGTACCCATTTTATCAGTTTATTTCCTATTATCAAAATGACAATTGCTATAAGAATATTCTTACCGACCGTCATAAACCATTTTATAAGATTGTCCAGAATACTTTTCATATTCTCCTCGCTCCAGAATGAAGCGGCAAGTATTAATCTGTTCATTACTTAGCTGCCTTTCGTGCCGCTGTACGTTTCTTCGGTGTTGTATCGGCATATGTATATCTTAATACACTTATTCCCATTGGCGGTACCTTGAGCCTTATGGAGTCCTCCCTTGCATCACACTCATCTTTTTTGGAGTTAATGACACGCGGATTGGTGGCACCGCTTCCGCCGTATTTAACATCATCACTGTTAAAAATCTCTTTATATTTGCCCATCGCCGGAACGCCGATTTTGTACTTATCCCTCTCAACAGGCGTGAAATTAGCCACAACAATCAGCTCGCTTCCGTCAGATGCTTTTCTTGCAAATGCTACAATACACTCATTGGCTGAGATATTGTTGATCCACTCAAAGCCCTCCGGGTCGAAATCCAGTTCATAAAGAGCCGGCTCATTTCTGTATAATTTATTCAAATCTCTTACATAATTCATAAGAGCTGTATTTTCTGAAAGTTCTGTGAGTTCCCAGTCAATCTGTCTGGCTTCCCACCACTCATTCTCCATTCCGAAATCCTGTCCCATGAAAAGAAGTTTCTTGCCCGGATGTGTGAACATAAAGCCATAAGCTGCACGGAGATTATTCATCTTCTCTGCCTTATCCGCTCCCGGCATCTTATTGAGCATTGAACATTTGCCGTGCACAACTTCATCATGTGAAAGAACCAATATAAAATCCTCACTGTAAGCATATACCATGCTGAATGTCAGCTCGTTATATCTGCCCTTTCTGAAAAGAGGATCGCAGCTCATGAAATCCAGGAAGTCATTCATCCATCCCATATTCCATTTATAATCAAAGCCAAGGCCCCCGTCGGCCGTTGCCCCGGTAACTTTAGGCCATGCCGTTGATTCCTCTGCGACAAGCCATACATCCGGCGCTTTTTTGGAAAATTCATCGCTGAGCCTCTTTAACAGTTCCACAGCCTCAAGATTCTCATTGCCGCCATACATATTCGGTATCCATTCACCGTTTCTCTTACCGTAATCAAGGTAAAGCATTGACGCAACCGCATCCATTCTGATTCCGTCCGCATGATATTCCTTTGCCCAGAATATGGCATTGGAAATAAGGAAGTCAATAACTTCCGGTCTGCCGTAATTATATATAAGCGTGCCCCACTCAGGATGCTCGCCCTGCCGCGGATCAAGATGTTCATACAGGCATGTTCCGTCAAATCTTGCAAGTCCGAATGCATCCTTAGGGAAATGTGCCGGAACCCAGTCGAGAATGACTCCTATTCCCGCTTTATGCATCTCATCCATAAAGAATTTGAAATCATCAGGCGTACCGTATCTGGCTGTCGGCGCATAGTATCCTGTTACCTGATATCCCCATGAGCCGTCAAAAGGATATTCCATAACCGGCATAAGTTCAATATGCGTATATTGCATTTTTCTGACGTAATCAATCACAAGCGGAGCAAGTTCCCTGTAATTATAAAATTCTCTTCCGTCATCAGGTGTCTTAAAAGAACCCGCATGCATTTCATATATGGAAACAGGCTTCTTTTTATCTTTGTCCGCATCACGTTTTGCCATCCACTCATCATCATTCCAACGATAATTCTTGATATCGTATACTATAGATGCATTGGATGGTCTTAACTCGCCGGCGTATGCATAAGGATCGGCCTTGAGAACAACATTGCCGCCCTTAATGCGGATTTCGTATTTGTAATTGTCCATCGGCTTCATATCAGGTATAAAAAGCTCATACACGCCTGTTCCTTCAATGAGTTCCATCTGGTGACGTCTTCCGTCCCAGTCATTGAAATCGCCGACCACGCTTACACGCAGTGCATTAGGTGCCCATACCGCAAAAAGAACACCCTTTACCTTGCCAACCTTCTTAATATGCGCACCAAGAATATCGTATGCCTTATAGTTGGTGCCGGCATTGAACGATTTTAACGCCTTCTGCGGTATCATTGAAGGATAATTGTACAAATCAACTGTCTCTTCCCGCGTCTTATCCTTGAACTCGTATATCAGAGTATAGAAAATCTCTGTTTTGCTCTTAATAAGTACCGCAAAATATCCTTCCTCATCCGCCATATCCATCGCATGAACTTCTCCGGTAAGTGTATCTTTTACAAATGCTTTCACAGCTCCGGGTCTGAATGCCTGGATGAGAAACCCTTTGGAAGTCATATGTCCGCCGAGAAGTTTCTTTGGATGCTTTGTATCCGAATAAACAACACCTTCTATTTCCGGCCAATTCATTAAATCATACAGTTTCTTGTTCATTACCCTCTCTCCTTATATCCTATATTATATTCTATGTATAAACAAACCACTCCTGAGCTTTGGCTCAAACCATGTAGACTTCGGAGGCATCAGCATGTCCGCATCAGCCACGTTAAACAGCTCGCCTATTGATGTCGGATACATTGAAAACGCCAGCTTCATATCGCTGTCGGCGCGCCTTTCAAGTTCATCAAGTCCTCTTATCCCGCCTACAAAATCAATTCTTTTGTCCACTCTCGGATCTCCTATCCCGAGAATCGGTGTAAGCAGATAATCCTGAAGTATTGCTACATCAAGTCCGTCAACAGGGTCATCCGACATAATACTCTCCTTGGCTGTAAGAAGATACCATGTTCCGTCAAGGTACATTCCGAAACTGCCTTTCTGTTCCGGATAGAAGGCTCTGTGGCCCTTCTCTTCAACCGTAAAATATTTGGATACCGCATCAATGAATTCATCATTGGAATATCCGTTAAGATCCTTTACAACACGATTATACGGCATTATCATAAGCTGCTCGTCAGGGAAAAGAACCGAAAGGAAATAATTAAATTCCTCGTCTCCGGTATAACCCGGATTGGCCTCTCTTCTCTTAAGTCCGACCTTAACGGCAGATGCTGCCCTATGATGTCCGTCAGCTATATAAATTGAATTGATGGAATCAAAAGCATCCCTGATCTGTCCCACATCAGCGGCATCGCTTATTTTCCATACGGTATGTTTAATTCCGTCTTCCGATGTAAAATCATACAATGGCTGGGATGTCTTGCCGGCATCCACAATTCTATTAATTATATCATTGGCACGATATGCAAGGAAAATAGGACCTGTCTGTGCGCTTGTCCGGTCGACATGGTTAATTCTGTCTTCTTCCTTGTCTGCTCTTGTCTTCTCGTGCTTCTTGATTCTGTTTTCAAGATAATCATCTATCGAAGCGCATGCAACTATACCTGTCTGCGAACGGCCGTTCATAGTCAGTTCGTAAACATAATATGCATCATCTTCATCCTGTTCAAATATTCCTCTGGCAATCTCGCTTTCAAGTAATTCTTTCGCTTTATCATATACACAGTCAGCATATGTATCAACACTGTCATCAAACTGTGTCTCTGCCCTGTCAATGTTAAGAAACGATAAGGGTCTGCCCTCTACTGCTTTCTTAGCTTCCTGTCTGTTATATACATCATATGGCAATGCTGCAACGTCCGCTGCATATTCCGCTGCCGGTCTGACGCATTTAAATGGTTTAATATCAGCCATTTCTGCTCCTTTTATCTTATAAAAAAGTATTATAAGCCGGGCGGCATATCCGCCCGACTCATTAACCAATGTTATTTAATTACACGAACTTTAAGTATTCCGCTCTTAGAAGCGATTTCTTCAACAATATGTGCTGAATCCGCTGTGTCGATATCTATCATCGAGTAAGCATAATCACCACGGCTCTGGTTGATCATCTTCTCAATATTGATTCCTTCCTTACCGAAAGCAGTTGAGAGGCCGCTTATGATATTAGGCTCATTCTTATGTAAAACAGCGATTCTGCCTGCCGAGTTACATCTGCCCATATCACATGCAGGGAAGTTTACGGAATTACGGATATTACCGTTTTCAACGTAATCCATGATCTCATCAACAGCCATGCTTGCACAGTTGTCTTCCGACTCTGCCGTGGAAGCACCGAGATGAGGGAATGCTATGCATCCCTTGGTGTTGGCGAGCTTCGGTGTAGGGAAGTCTGTAGCATAAGCTGCAATCTTACCTTCCTCAAGAGCTGCCGCAACATCGTCTGCACATACAAGAAGGTCTCTTGCAAAATTAAGAACGATAACGCCATCCTTCATCATTGCAATTGTATTCTTGTTGATCATTTCTTTTGTATCATCAAGAAGCGGTGTATGAACTGTAATATAATCGCAGTTAGCAAATATCTCTTCCCTGCTCTTAACAACGGTAACACTTCTTGAAAGATTGAGTGCGTTCTGTACTGAAAGGAACGGATCACATCCGATTACTTCCATTCCAAGGCCGATTGCTGCATTCGCAACAAGCACTCCGATCGCTCCGAGTCCGATAACTCCAAGCTTCTTGCCCTTTATTTCCCTTCCGGCGAATTTGGATTTGGCTTTCTCCATAGTCTTGCCAATATTCTCGTCATCCTTGTTCTCATTAACCCAGCCGTTGGCTGCGATAATATTTCTTGATGCTGCAATCATTGCCGCAATAACAAGTTCCTTAACGCCGTTAGCATTGGCACCCGGTGTATTAAATACTACGATACCCTTTTCGGCACATTTATCAAGTGGGATGTTATTAACACCGGCACCTGCTCTTGCCACAGCGAGAAGGCTGTCAGGCAATGCCATATCATGCATAGCCGCACTTCTTACGAGAACTACGTCTGCCTCGTCAAAATTCTCCGTCTTGGTGTAATCACCTGTAAAACGCGCTAAACCGACTTCTGAAATCGGATTCAAGCAATTATATTTTATCATTACGATATCCTCCTGCTAAATAATTCCCAAGAGACTCTCAACTATCCCGGAGCATATGTCGCGGAACAGGGGATTTACTATTTAGCATTTTCCTTTTCAAATTTTCTCATAAATTCAACTAATTTCTCAACACCTTCGATTGGCATTGCATTGTAGATGCTGGCTCTCATTCCGCCAACCGTTCTGTGTCCCTTAAGGTTCTCAAAACCTGCTGCCTTGGCTTCTGCAACGAATTTGGCATCAAGTTCTTCATCACCTGTAACAAACGGAACATTCATGAGTGAACGGTCTTCTTTAACGACTGTTCCCTTGAACATCTTGCTCTCGTCAAGGAAATCATAAAGGATCTTGGCTTTCTTCTCATTGCGTTCTTTCATTGCAGTGAGTCCGCCCATCTTCTTGATCCACTTAAATACCTTGCCACAGATATAAATTCCGTAAGCAGGCGGTGTATTGTAAAGTGAATTATTGTCTGCATGTATTTTGTACTTAAGCATTGTAGGTGTTCCAGGGAGTGTATCTTCTGTTATAAGATCCTCTCTGATTATAACGATTACAACACCTGCCGGTCCAATATTTTTCTGAACGCCGCCGTAAATGACACCATACTTGGTAACATCAACCGGTTCCGAAAGGAAACATGATGATACATCCGCTACCAGTGTATGTCCCTTGGTATTCGGAAGCGTCTTATACTTGGTACCGTAGATTGTGTTGTTCTCACATATATATACGTAATCACAATCATCCGGTATATCAAGGTCTGAGCAGTCAGGAATATAAGAAAAAGTCTTGTCTGCGGATGATGCAAGCTCGATTGCTTCTCCGTAAATCTTAGCCTCCTGATATGCTTTCTTAGCCCACTGTCCTGTTACAATGTATCCTGCTTTCTTATTCTTCATAAGATTCATCGGAATCATCGCAAACTGCTGTGAAGCTCCGCCCTGAAGGAAAAGTACCTTATAATTGTCAGGTATGTTCATAATCTCTCTTAAGTCAGCTTCAGCTTCCTTAATAATGTTGTCGTAGACTTTGGATCTGTGGCTCATCTCCATTACGGACATTCCACATCCTCTGTAGTCTAACATTTCGTCAGCGGCTTCCTGCAATACTTCTTCAGGTAATACTGCCGGGCCTGCTGAAAAGTTGTAAATTCTTCCCACTTTAATGTGCCTCCTGTTATATATTATATGTTCTGAATCCGCACTGCTGACAAGTGCCGCACGGAATTTTCAAAACATTACATTATATTTTACGTCAAAAGGCATTTTCCGTCAATAGTCTGTTGGGATAAGAAATACTGTCTGTCAGGATAAGAAATACCGATATTGATATTTTTTATTTACACATAACATAATAATGCCCCGGCAAATCTGCCGGGGCATATACATTGTTAAATTATACTTCTATAGTGTTGAAAGCACATCGGCTATATACCATTTGTGACCAATTCTGTATACCATATAATTGCTGGATTTGTAGTCTTTCCACTCATTCCATTTCCCATTAGGCGTATAATTAGGGTTTTCTTCAACCTGATTCTCATCGTAATCGAATCTCCATCGAAGTTCACAATTTATTGTTACTTTATAAGATTCTTCTATTTTGGCTCCATTATCTATAAGATCATCTAACCAGTCGTCTATTATTTCCTGTTTTTCTTCATCTGTTATATTTTCAATTGTTAATTTTACATTTCTTACTTCTTCTTTATATCCATAATAATAAACCATCGCCTCCACGTTGTCATCTACATCCAAATAATCTTCATCTTCATAATACTTTATCCATGTGTCTTTATCTATCTTTTTGAAAATCTTACTTGGATAATGTACTTTGATGTTTTCTATGTCTGATGCTGCCTCTACATATCTCTTTGCTGCTTCCTCCATTGTATCAGCCCCATAGCTGTCCACATATTTAACATATTCTACCAGCTTATATGTAGGATATACAAGTGCACCTATTACTGCCACGATTATGGAAATGACTATTATGTGCTTTTTTAATGACCATTTTTTCATTTAATCACCCTCCTTAACTACTCTCCCACATCAATTACATACCATTTTTTCCCAATCTTGTACACAATAAGATCGTCCCATTCACTTTTCTTCCAATCCGACCAATCTCCGTTAGGTGAATAATACTTCTTAATCTCGTCACTCACCGTACTTTCATCATAATCATATCTGCAACGATATTCATAATCAATTTTTATTTCATATGCTTCTTCTATTTCTGCACCATATTCTATAAGATCATCCAGTTGATGTTCTATCAAATATTGCATTTCTTGCTCCGTTCTTTCTTTTTTGATTATTTTTATATTTCTTACTTCATCTTTATATCCATAACAACAAGTTAATTTATCCCTATCATGGTCTATATCATAATATGTGTTATTCTCGTAATATGTTTTCCATAGGTCATTATA
>ULMR01019785.1_pt1 | contig 12064 bp, 10 predicted proteins | sample 1951711 | NCBI WGS metagenome assembly ULMR01 (sample SAMEA4835556, study PRJEB28245) | human gut metagenome | biome: gut microbiome; material: fecal sample | place: Denmark | collected 2008 | reverse complement strand
AATATTGGTGTATTACTTTTCTTCACTTGTTCTAAAGCAGATGCCTTTTTTATATCATATCCAGCTCTAATTTTCGCAACAACTTGAAACATATTTAATACAGGAAATGCAGGAATACCAAATCTTGCTTTTGCTTCTGATGCAAATATATCCCAAACTGAAGTATATCCACTATCGGCAATTATCGCTTTAACATTTTGTGGTAATTCATCTCCTGATGCCATTAATACTGTTGCTGCTCCCATTGAAGATCCATGTAATATGATATTGGCATTAGAATTTTGTTCTAAAATCAAATTTACCCAACATTTCAAATCATCTTTATCAAGCCACACCATTCCTACAAAATCTCCATCACTTTCAGCACAAGCTCTCATGCTTGGAATTAAAACATTATAACCTTTTTCAGAAAAATGTTCTCCAATTGTTAAAACAGATTTAGGCTCTGCTCTATATCCATGAAATATAATAACCCAGTTATCATTTTCTTCATTTGTTAAATATTCTGTTCCTCTTAGATTTATTCCATCATTAGCTTTTGTTTCTACACTTTGCTTTTTTATATTATTTTCCCATTTTTCTGATGATTCTTTTGCTTGTGTCCTATTGCTTTCTATTATTTTTTCATCTTCTCTTAATACTTCTATTTTTGAATCATCTTTTATTTCTCTATTTCCACCATCTCCGCTTCTAGCAATAGCATAATTCACAAAATAGTTTCCTATTCCCATTGTTAATATCACTCCTAATATTATAATAATCACTAATATTATTAATATCTTTTTTATTATATTTTTGGTATTCTCCCTATTCATTATACTTTATCTCTTTCTATTTTTCAAATTTATATTTTTTATTTATACCATACAATAGTATATATTTCAACATTACTGACCTAATAGGCTAAAAGAAAGGGTATGGTGTTTTTCACCATACCCTTCCTTTCATCTGAATACAACCATATCCAGACAATACAGAATAGTCCAAATAATGCTTAATACCAATGATATTCTAATCGATTGCTTAAACCATTTTTCATGCTTATGAAAAAGCTTATAATAAATTGTCGCTAAAATGAAAAATGTAATAAACTCAAATCCAAGCCGTTTAGCAATTAGTAACATCATATTTTCTATCCTCCAAATATATAATATTTGCCTTTTGGCAACTTTAATATTATACCATACTTTTACTTGTTTAGCAACTACTATACAAATTCTTCCCACACTAAATTAGCTAAATCTATTCCTTTATTAGATAATCTAATATTATCATCTTGTATTATTATTAATTTTTCATCAGAAAGTTTTTTCAATTCATTTCTATATAAATAAATTGGATTATCTCCAAACTTATTTTTAAATTCACTTATTTTTAGTCCATCTATTTTACGCAAACCAAGGAGCATAAATTCTTTTTTAGAATCTTCTTCTTTTTGTATTTCATGTATAATTCTATTTTTTTCAAATTCTCCTTTTTGAACATTCTTAATATATTCTTTTATATCTTCAGTATTAGAATATCTTGTTATATCTCTATAAGAATGTGCAGCTGTACCAATTCCAACATATTCCATTTGATTCCAACAATTCATATTATGTTTTGACTCATACCCTTTTTTAGCAAAATTAGATATTTCATAATGTTTGTATCCATTTAATTCTAATGTGTTTTTTACATACCAATACATATTTCTTTCTAACTCATCATCTGGCAATTTTAACTTTCCATTTTCTATTTTAGTTGCAATAGGTGTACCCTCTTCAACAATTAATGAATATACTGATATATGTTTTGGAGCTAATCTCAATACATTTTCTAAGCTTTCTTTTAAATCAATAATTCTTTGATTTGGAAGTCCTAACATTAAATCAACATTTATATTTTTAAAACCAGCTTTTTTTGCTAATTTATATGTTTCTAAAAATTGTTCATAATTATGAATTCTACCAATCTGCTTTAATAACTCATCATTTGTAGTTTGTAGCCCTATACTTATTCTGTTAATACCACAATCAATATAGTCTTGTAGTTTTTCTTGAGTTACTGTTCCCGGATTAACTTCAATTGTTATTTCAGCATCTTGTGCAACATTTTTTTCTTTTATCTTTTCTAATATCTGCACAATAAATTTACTATCTATATATGATGGTGTTCCTCCACCAATATATATTGTTGTTATTTCTGATTTTATTTTCACATGATCGATTTCCTTTTTTACTGAATCTACATATTTTTCAATCAAATCATCTTTTCCACAATATGATATAAAATCGCAATAATCACACTTTTTCTTACAAAATGGGATATGTACATATATTCCTATTTTATTTTTTGTTATCATCTATTTTCTTACCAATCTCCATTACTTTTTTTAATCTATAATTTACTCCAGATTTACCTATTGGTGTTTTTAACATTTTTCCAAGTTCTATTAGACTTGCACTAGGATTTTGTAATCTAAGTTCTGCTATCTCTTTTAATGGTTCTTCTAATTTTTCGAATTTACCATTTTGTTTTAATTTTCTTATTATCTCAATCTGTTCTATTGAAGCATTCATAGTTTTATTCATATTTGCAGTTTCACAATTTACTAATCTATTTACTTTATTGTTCATTTCTCTTTTTACTCTAATTTCTTCAAATTTTAAGACAGATTTATTTGCCCCTAATAAAGCTAATGTTTTTGAGATTTCTTCACCATCTTTTAAATATATTGTATATTCTTTATTTTTTTCTATAACATTACTTTTTATATCAAAACTACTTAATCCTTCTACTATAATATCTGCACAATCTTTTTTTCTAACACTTATTTCTAAATGATATGTATTTTCAGGATTATTAATAGAACCTGAGCCCAAATAGGCTCCTCTTACTATATTTTTCAATTGCTCTCTTGTTAAATTATCTATTTGTATTTCCATTTTAGGACAAGTTATTACAAATAATTTACCTTGAATGTTTATATTATATGTTTCAATTCCACAATTACTCAACAATCGTGCAAATCTATTAATATTATATTCATTTTCTGTTGAAAATTTTATTTTATTTTTTTCTTCAGATATATTACTACTCATCAAATATCCCATAAGTTCATATTTAACATTTTCTTTATTTGATAGTTTTTCTGATTTGCTTATCTCTTCTTTTAATTCTGTTGAAAAAGACATATTTCCTCCAATCATAAAACTTGTGTTATTATTATTCTATCATTTCCATATAAATCTTTTTTACAATATGTATTTTTATAATTTTGTTCATCTTCAATTATTTTAATTACATCATTTTTTTGATTATATCCAATTTCAAAACATAGAAAACTTCCTGTTTTTAAATAATTAATTGCTTGTTCTGCAATTATTCTATAAAAATCTAATCCATCTTCTCCACCATCTAATGCAATTTTAGGCTCTTTTTGAACTTCTTCACTCAGTTTTTTTATTTCATCTTTTCTTATATATGGTGGATTTGAAACTATAATGTCAAATTTTTTATTATCTAATTTATCAAATAAATCTGATTTCACAAAATTTATTTTTGCTTCTAATTTCTCCGCATTTTTTTGTGCTATTTCTAATGCCTTTTCACTTATATCTACAGCTGTTATATCTGCATTTGGCACAAATTTTTTTAATGATATTGCAATTGCTCCACTTCCTGTACATAAATCTAATATCCTTGGTGAATTATATTTTTGAGCAATTTTTATAACTTCTTCAACTAATATTTCTGTATCAGACCTTGGGATTAATACATTTTCATCAACAAAAAAGTCCATTTTCATAAATTCTTGTCTATGTGTTATATGTTGTAATGGTATTCCTTTTGTTAATTTTTCAATATTAACAAAATATTGCCATTGTTGCTGTTTATCAATTTCTTTATTATCATAAACTATAATATATTGCCTTGGTTTATCTAAAACATATTGTAATAATAGTCTTGCTTTTAATTTTGGGCTTTCTACATTATTTGATTTTAACATTATCATTCCTTTTGTTATTGCTTGTTTTATTGTCATTAATCCCCCACCTCTATTTCTTTTGTTTTTAAAATTTATTTACTTCTTCTCTAAATTGATCTCCTCTATCATACATATCTTTAAACATATCAAAACTTGTACTTGCTGGTGAGAATAATACTATTTGACCAGGTTTTGCAATTCTTTTTGCTAATTCTAAACTTTCTCTAAATGTTTCACACATATGTATATCTAAAGTTTTATTTTGATTTTCCAATTCATTTTTTACTGCTGTATATATTTTATTTGCTGTTTGACCAATTAATATTAAACTTTTTACTTTTTCTACAATTGGTTTTGCAATTGGTGTATAATCTAGGTTTTTGTCAGCTCCTCCTGCTATTAACACTATTTCTTTATTAAATGACTTTAATGCTGATATTCCTCTTGTTGGTGTTGTACTTGCAGAATCATTATACCATTCCACTCCATTTAGTGTTCTTACCAATTCTAATCTATGATGTACTCCTGCAAATTCTTTTATTGTATCAACTGCTTTTTCTGTATTTACTAATTTTTTTGTTAATGCTAATGCTGTACATATATTTTCTAAATTATGAATTCCTTTTAATTTTATTTCATCTTGTGATACAATATGTTTTCTTATTCCATCATTACACTCTTTTACAATTCCGTTTTCTACGATAAATCCATAGTCTAATTTTTGTTTACTACTGAATAAGATAACATCACCTTTTGCATCATTTTGACATTCTCTAGTTAAATCATTATCTGCATTTATTACCAGTATTCCTGTATCTTTTTGATTTCTATATATATTCTTTTTGGCATTTATGTATTCTTGGTAGTCTTTATGTACATTTAAATGATTTGGTGTTATGTTTGTTATTGCAGATATGTCTGGACTAACTTTCATTCCCATTAATTGAAAACTACTTAATTCTAATACTATTAGATCTTCTGGCTTTATTTCATTTAATTTTGTGAATAATGGAATACCTATATTTCCACCTAAATAGACTTTATATCCTGCATCTTCTAAAATTCTAGCTGTTAATGTAGTAGTTGTTGTTTTTCCATCACTTCCAGTTATTCCAATTACTTTACAAGGTGCCATTTTTATTAATTGTTCTATTTCTGTTGTTATTATTGCTCCTCTTTGTGCTTCTTTTTCTAATTCAGGTTTCGTAGGCAAACAACTTGGTGATCTAAAAATTAAGTAAAATCCATGTAAATTGTCTAAGTTTCTTTTTCCAAAATAACATTTAAAATTATATTTTTTTAATTTTTCTAAAATATCTTTTGAAATCTTATCTTCTTCTCTGTCATCAAATACTGATACCTCTGCTTTTTTTTCATGCAAATAATCTATTAACGGAATATTGCTTACTCCAATTCCAATTACTGCTATTTTCTTTTTTTCTATATCTTTTTCAAATTGTTCTAATTTTTTATTTTTAAATTCCATTCTTATCTCATCCTTTCAATGGTGCAAATTAATATTTCTTTTTACTGAAATATATTCATTCTATTGTATTCATTTTTTCGATTTTCGTCCTTATTATATATCTTTTTTTTGTTTTTTACAATATAATTGAATATTTCTTGCAACTATGGAGACAATATTTTTGTAAATTTAAATTGGAGGTGTTATTTATGTCAGAAAAAAATAATAACCAAAATAGAAATAATAATAGTAAAAAAAGCAATAATCAAAAAAATAACAATAAATAGTTTTGTATATGAAAAAAAGCTGAGATATAAAATATATCTTAGCTTTTTTCATATTTTATGCAGTTTCCTTTACTTCTGCTTGAACTCTCTGTTTCTTTTTAGATTCTTTATTCGGATTTTCTATAATTTTAGGTTTTGCATTATTTTGAATTGTATCTTTTGTTATAATACATTTTTCAATTTTTTCATTTGATGGAATATCATACATTATATCTGTCATAACATTTTCTATTATTGAACGTAAACCTCTTGCACCTGTTTTTCTTTCAATTGCTTTATCAACAATTGCCTCAAGCGCATCTGGTTCAAATTCTAACTCTACGCCATCAATTTCTAATAATTTTTTGTATTGTTTTACTAATGCATTTTTTGGTTCTGTTGTTATTTTTATTAATGCTTTTCTATCTAATTCTTTTAATGTAGCAATAATTGGTAAACGTCCTATAAATTCTGGAATCATTCCAAATTTTAATAAATCTTGTGGAAGTATTTGTTCAAATACTTCGTATTTATCCATATCTTTACTACTTTGAATTTCAGCACCAAACCCTATTGATTTTTTTCCAATTCTATCTTTTATAATATTTTCTAATCCTTCAAATGCTCCTCCACAAATAAATAATATATTTGATGTATCTATTTGTATCATTTCTTGTTGAGGATGTTTTCTTCCACCTTGTGGTGGAACTGATGCAATTGTTCCTTCTACTATTTTTAATAATGCTTGTTGAACACCTTCACCACTTACATCTCTTGTTATTGATGGATTTTCAGATTTTCTTGTTATTTTGTCTATTTCGTCAATATATATAATTCCTTTTTCTGCTTTTTCTATATCTCCATCAGCAGCTTGAATTAGTTTTAAAAGAATATTTTCAACATCTTCTCCAACATATCCAGCTTCTGTAAGTGTTGTTGCATCTGCTATTGCAAATGGTACATTTAATATTTTTGCAAGTGTACTTGCTAATAATGTTTTTCCACATCCTGTTGGTCCTACTAATAAAATATTGCTTTTTTGAATTTCTACATCATCATCACTAATTTCTTGTTTTTCTTCAATATTTTCTTCATAAGCAACTCTTTTATAGTGATTATATACTGCTACTGCAAGAACTTTTTTTGCTTCTTCTTGCCCAATTACATATTCATCAAGAATTTCTTTTATTTCTTTTGGACTTGGAATCTCATCTAATTCTGCTAAAGTATATGTGTCTTCATCAGAATATTCAGCATCAATTATTTCATTACATAATCCTACACATTCATTACAAATATATACACCAGGACCAGCAATTATTTTTCTAACATTATCTTGTGTTTTGCCACAAAATGAACATTTTACACTTTTTGGTATATCATTTTTTGCCATTTTAATCTCCTTTTTTCTTAAGCTCTTTTTGTCATAATTCCATCTATTAAACCATATTCTAGAGCTTCTTCTGCTGTCATATAATTATCTCTTTCCGTATCTTTTTCTATAACATCTAGTGGTTTTCCTGTTCTTTCACTTAAGAATTTATTTAATTTTTCTCTTGTACGAACTAAATGATCTGCATGAATTTTAATTTCTGTTGCTTGACCTTGTAGTCCTCCACCACCAATTAATGGTTGGTGTATCATAATTTCTGAGTTTGGCATTGCAAATCTTTTTCCTTTTTCACCAGCAGTTAATAATACTGCTCCCATACTTGCTGCAAGTCCTACACATACTGTTTCAACTGGACATTTTATATAATTCATTGTATCTACAATTGCCATTCCATCTGTTATTGATCCTCCAGGTGAATTTATATAAAAATATATTTCTTTATCTGGATCTTCTGATTCTAAGAATAACATTTGTGCAACTATTAAACTTGATGTTGTTGGATTTACATCTTCTCCTAAGTATATTATTCTATCTTTTAATAATCTTGAAAATATATCATATGAGCGTTCACCTTTACTTGTTTGTTCAACAACATATGGTACTAAACTTGATTTTTCTAACATAATTTATCCTCCCTACCCTTGTAATTTTATCACAAGTATATAAATATTTGCTCTAATATAGTCTATTAGAGTAGAAAAAGTTAGGTAAAACTTCTCTATTTTTAATAAAAGACTTTCCCCCTAACTTCTTTTTACTTTATTTTATTTTTGCATTTTTTACTATGAAATCAATTGCTTTTTCTGATTCGATTCCTTCTTTGATATAATCTTTTAAGTTTTCATTATCATTAATTTCTTCAACTTTCTTTCCATAGTTTTTAGCCATTTCTTCTAATTTGGCATTTATTTCTTCGTCTGTTGCTTCGATTTTTTCTGCTTTTCTAACTGCTTCTAAAGTAAGTCTTGATTTTATTGCTTCAATTGCTTGTGGTTCATATTCTTTTCTTACTTCTTCTTCAGTTTTTCCTATCATTTTTAGGTATTGTTCTAATTTTAAACCTTGGTATGAAAGTCTTTGATTTATATCTTGAATCATATGATCAACTTCCATATCTACCATTCCTGATGGAATTTCTACTTTTGATTTATCACATACAGCTTTTATTGCAGCTTCTTCTGTTTCATATTTTGCTTTTTGTGCATTGTCTTTTTCAAGTCTTTCTTTGATACTTGCTTCTAATTCTTTTAACGTATCAAATTCGCTTACATCTTTAGCAAATTCATCATCTAAGTTTGGTAATTCTTTTTTCTTTATTTCATGTAATTTTACTTTAAATGTTGCTTCTTTTCCAGCTAAATCTTTAGAGAAATATTCTTTTGGGAATGTTACTTTTATTTCTTTTTCTTCATCAATTTTCATTCCAACTAATTGATCTTCAAATCCTGGTATAAAAGCTCCGCTTCCTATTTCTAGTTCATGTCCTTCTGCTTTTCCACCTTCAAATGCAACACCATCAACAAATCCTTCAAAGTCAATTGTTGCTGTATCTCCATTTTCTAATGCTCTGTCATCAACTGTTACTAATCTTGAGTTTTTGTCTTGCATTTGTTTTATTTCATTTTGAACATCTTCGTCTTTTACTGGATATTCTATTTTCTTTATTTCTATTCCTTTATATTTTCCTAATTCTACTTCTGGTTTTACTTGTACTACTGCTGTAAATATTACATCTTTTCCTTTTTCCATTTGAACTATATCAACTGTTGGTCTGCTTACTACATCTATTTTGTTTGTGTCAATTGCTTCATCATAAGCTTCTGTTGCAACTTCATTAAATGCATCTTCATAAAAGATTTCTGCTCCGTAATATTTTTCTACTATATTCATTGGAGCTTTTCCTTTTCTAAAACCTGGTATATTAATATATTTAGCATTTTGGAAATATACTTTTTTCATTGCGTTTTCAAATTTTTCTGCGTCTACTGTAATTTCTAATTTTACTTCATTTGCGTTTTCTGTTTTCTCAACTTTACAATTCATTTTCAATCTTCCTTTCTCGTATTGGCTTTACTTAGCTTTTACATTATATCATATATTTTCCAATTTGCAAGCAGTTTTATAAAGATTTTCTTAATATTTTGCGATTTTTAGGGCTAATTTATATGTTATTTTTCAAATTATTTGCTTAATATGATTAATCTTGCATTTTCCATTTATCATATAGACTTCTATAACGTCAAATCTTATAGTAAATCTCGAAAAGTTATTTTCTTTTAAAAATATAGCTGCACTTTTTTTCATATGAATTTTTTTTATTTTATTTACTGCCTCACTAGCCCTTCCATATTTTTCATTAGTTCTTGTTTTTACTTCAACAAATATAATATAATTGTTTTTACTTGCTATAATATCTATTTCACCATTTCGTGTATAATAATTATTTTCAATTATTTCATATTTGTTGTCTTTTAAATATTTTTGTGCCATTTTTTCGCCGATTATCCCAAATTTTCTTTTATTCATCATCTTCTCCATTTTTTATTCTATACACTTGCCCAGGTAATTCTTCTATTAAATTTTCTAATTGTAATAACATTATTTTATAGCTAATATCTTGTATAGACATCTTGGTTTTTCTCACAATTTGATTAATATTTGCTGGCTCATTTTTTATACATTTATATACTTTTTCCAATTCTTTTGGAACTTGTTTTTCTCTTTCTTTTAATAATTTTTTCTTAAACTTAATTTGAGGATATTCTATTAATATATCTTCAACTTTTGTTACCAATTTGCTTCCATTTTTGATTAATTCATTTGTTCCTAATCCTTTTGAATTTTCTAAACTACTTGGAACACAAAATACTGGTTTATTTAAATTTTTAGTATATCTAGCAGTAACACTTGTTCCGCTTCTATAACCAGCTTCAATTACTAGTGTTCCAATTCCTAAACCTGCTACAATTCTATTTCTTTCTAAGAATTTTTTTGATTCTGCTTTAACATCTTTTTCATATTCTGTTATTATAAGTCCATTCTTTTCTAATATTTCATCAATTAATTCTTTATTTTGTTTTGGATATATATTATCAAATCCGCATGGCAAAACGGCAATTGTTTTCCCAAAATATTTTATACATATTTTATGTGCTATAGCATCTATTCCGATTGCTAGCCCACTTATAATTGTAACTTCATATTCAACTAGTTTTTTTGTAAAAGTTTTACACATTTTTTCACCATATTGTGTATTAGTTCTTGAACCCACAATTGCAATTCCAATACTGTTTAATAATTCTATATTTCCTTTTGTGGATAATCTTAGTGGTGGATTTTTTATTTCTCTTAATTTATCTGGATATAAAATATCTGCATATTCGATTATTCTTTCTTCATATTTTTTCATCTTCCTCATATCCCTTTTTAAAAATTATTTATTTAAAAATTTATCTATACTCCTATATTGAACAGCTTCAGCAATATGTTTTGCGTTTATTATTTTTTCATTATCTAAATCTGCAATGGTTCTAGCTACCTTTAATATTCTTTCATACCCTCTAACACTTAACTTTAGCATCTTAAAAGCTCTTTGCAATAACATATTTGCATCATCATTCATATTGCAAAATTCTCCAATTAATCTAGTTGTTAATTCAGAATTTGATTTTATTCCAAAACTTTTGTATCTTTCATTTTGGATTTTTCTTGCTATGTTTACTCTTTGTTTTATTCTTTTTGAACTTTCTGCTTTAAAATTAGAATTCATTTTTTCAATTTTAGTTTTTTTTACTTCAATCTGAATATCTATTCTATCTAACAATGGCCCACTTATTCTATTTAAATATCTATGTATTTCTAACTGTGTACATTTACATTCTTTCTCTTCGTCACCATAATATCCACATGGACAAGGATTCATACTTGCTACAAACATAAAATTACAAGGATATCTATAATTTCCACTTAATCTATTTATTGTAATTTCTTTTTCTTCTAAAGGTTCTCTCAATGCTTCTAACACAACTCTATTATATTCAGTTAATTCATCAAGAAATAATATTCCATTATGTGCTAAACTTATTTCTCCTGGCATTGGAAGTTTTCCTCCACCAATTATTGATTTTATTGGAGCTGTATGATGTGGCATTCTAAATGGTCTACTTAATATCAATCCTTCTTTTGTCAAATTAGCTGATATACTATGAATCTTAGTTGTTTCTATTGCTTCTTCTAATGTTAAATCTGGTAAAATTGTTAAAATTCGCTTAGCTAATGCTGTTTTACCACTTCCTGGACTCCCAACCATAAGCACATTATGTCCTCCAGCAGAAGCCACTTCTAATGCTCTTTTTACATTTTCTTGACCTTTTATATCTGCAAAATCCATACTATATTCTTTTATAAATTCCACTTTTCTTTCTATTTCTTTTTCTATAATTATCTCTTTGTTCAAATATTTTATTAACTCACACAATGTCATTACTGGAATAATATCAAGACCGTTTATAACTGAAACCTCATTTGAATTTGCCTTTGGAATTATTACTCTTTTTATTCCTAATTCCTTAGCTTCTTCACACATTGCAAATACTCCATTTGTTCTATTTATTTTTCCATCAAGCGAAAGTTCTCCAATAAAAACTGTATTTACAATTTCACTATAATTCAAATTACACAAAACACCTATGGACATTAATATTCCTACTGAAATTGGTAAATCAAATGAACTTCCTTCTTTTCTAATATTAGCAGGAGCCAAATTTATTAAAATTTTCTTGCTTGGAAATTCAATTTGAGAGTTTCTTATTGCTGATTCAATTCTTTTCTTTGATTCTTTAACTCTTATATCTGGCAATCCCACTATTTCAAATTCTGGTATTCCATTTCTTATATCTGTTTGAACTTCTACTAAATTTCCTTCTAACCCTGTTAATGATATTGACTTTATTTTTGATAACATATTTTCC
>ULMR01000605.1_pt1 | contig 12262 bp, 11 predicted proteins | sample 1951711 | NCBI WGS metagenome assembly ULMR01 (sample SAMEA4835556, study PRJEB28245) | human gut metagenome | biome: gut microbiome; material: fecal sample | place: Denmark | collected 2008 | reverse complement strand
ATGGCAGGTTTAATCTTTATTCAGCCAAACCTTTCTATGGTTATTTTGCTTGGAATGACAACTGTTGTTATGTATATGGCAGCTGGTGGTTCTATGAAGCTGTTTTTAAGTTGCGTTGGTGCTATGGTAATGACTTTGATTATCGGACTTACAACTATTATCAAGCCTTACCAGTTGCAGCGTATCAAAACTTGGCGTCATCCGGAACTCGATCCTTTAGGTGCAGGGTATAATATTATACAATCTTTGATTGCTTTTGCATCAGGTGGCTTTAGCGGTGTTGGGTATGGCGGATCTATTCAAAAGCTGTCATATTTGCCTGAATGCCATACAGACTTTATTTTTGCAATTATTGCTGAAGAATTAGGGTTTGTCGGGTGCGTGCTTGTTATCGGATTGTTCTTTACATTTATGCAAAGAGGATTTGTTATTGCGGCAAGATGTCCTGATATGTACGGAAAATTGTTGGCTGTCGGAATTACTTTTTCTATTACTTTTCAGGCGTTTATGAATATGAGTGTTGCAAGTTCATTCTTGCCGACAACAGGTGTTCCGCTTCCGTTTATAAGCTATGGCGGTTCTTCATTAATTGTTTCACTAATTATGGTTGGAATACTTTTAAATATTTCTAAAAAACGTATTAAAAAGATAAGGAACAGATTTTAAATGAGCAGATTTTTTATAACAGGCGGAGGTACTGGCGGACATATTTATCCTGCTATTGCAGTTGCCGAAAGCTTGAAAGATGATGAAATATATTATATCGGAAACCCTAAAAATCTTGAGTTTGATATTGTTGCTCAAAAGGGGTATAAATTCTTAGGGGTAAATGTTCACGGAATGCCTAGAAAAATAGGGCTTGAACTTGTAAAATGGATGTTTCAACTGGGGTTTGCTGTATTAAAATGCTGTTATTATATTAAAAAATATAAGCCCGATGCTATTTTTGGAACAGGGGGGTATGTTTCTGCTCCTTCTTTAATTGCAGCTGGATTATTAAATGTTCCTTATATGATGCATGATTGTGATGCTCAGCCCGGACTTGTGACACGAAAACTTTCAGGAAAAGCAAAGTGTGTTTCTGTCGCATTTGATAGTGCTTGTAAATACATAAAAAATAAAAATTGTCATATAAATGGAAATCCGATTAGAGAAAAATTTAAAACTTTAACAAAGTCTGATGCAAGAAAAAATATGCAGCTGGAAGATAAATTGACTTTGTGCATAATGGGTGGCTCTCAAGGTGCAAGGTCTATAAATAATGCTGCTGTTGAAGTTTTGAAGAGTTTATCTAAAGATTTTGATCTTCAAATAATTTTTCAGACAGGTAAGAAAAATTATGATAGGGTTATAGAACAGTTAATTATGATTTATCCTGAATATGAAGCTGACAAAAATTTGATTATCAAGCCTTATTTTGATGATATGGTAACTGTTTTAAAAGCTTCTGATATTGCGATATCTCGTTCAGGCTCTTTAAGTATTTCAGAAATTTGTGCATCAGGAATTGCTCCGATATTTGTTCCTTATCCTTATGCGGCAGCTGATCATCAAAGAAAAAATGCAAAATTTATGGTTGATAAAAATGCCGGAATTTATTTGGAAGATGATGAAATAAATGAAAAAGTCTTGTATGAAACTGTTTCGTCTTTAATATATGATAAAGAACGTTTGAGAGAGCTTCAGAAAAATTCTTTGGCATTGGCAAAGTTTGACGGTACAGAAAAAATTGTTGAACAATTGAGAGAAATAGCAAATGGATAAAAATTACGATAACGCTGTAAAATTATTGACATCTCAAGGGAAATTTTATATAAATCTCGGATTGGAAAGAATTTCTCAAGTATTAAATTTACTTGGTGATCCGCAAGACAAATTAAAATGTATTCATGTCGCAGGTACAAACGGCAAAGGCTCTGTTTGCGCAATTATTTCAACAATTCTGACTGATGCAGGTATAAAAACAGGCTTATATACAAGCCCGCATATATTTAATTATACAGAAAGAATTAAAATTAACGGGGTTGATATATCTAAAGAAAATTTCGCAAATTACGTATTCAATGTTTGTGAGATAGCTGATAAAAATAATATTCATTTGACTGAATTTGAAATCCTGACAGCCGTTATGTTTAAGTATTTTGCGGATAACAATGTTGAAGTTGTTGTATTAGAAACAGGTCTTGGCGGAAGATTTGATGCTACAAATGTTATAAAATCAAACCTTTGCTCGATTATAACTCATATAGATTTGGATCACACGGAACGATTGGGAAATACCAAATCAAAAATTGCCTTTGAAAAAGCAGGTATAATAAAACCAAATTGCCCTGTATTTACATCAGAAGGGTATGAAGAAATAAAAGATAAGGCAGATGAAGTAAATTCATTATTTGTTATGGTTGCACCTTTTGAGGATACTACAAATCTTTCTCTTAAAGGAACTTGTCAGCAGGCAAATTTATCGTTGGCTCTTGCTGCTGTAAGGCAACTTTTCCCGCAAGTATCTGAGGCTTCTATTCAAAATTCATTGAAAAATGTAAAACATCCTTGCCGTTTTCAATTATGCAGAGATGATTTAATTGTTGATGGCTCTCACAATCCAAATGGGATTATGGCGCTTCGTGAAAGCTTAGATTTGTATTATCCGAATAAAAAACGCTGCTTTGTTTTTGGATGTTTAAGAAATAAGGATTACAAAAAAATGATGGAAGTATTGTTTTCAAGAGGTGATGAAATATATTTCTATCATTTTAATAATAAAAATTCATGTACTATCGAAGAATTACAAGAAGCTTGCGAATTTCCGTCTAAAGAATTTAAATCTTTTGACGAGCTTCCTAAAGATTCTTTGAAAATAATTTGTGGCTCATTTTATATGCTTAATGAGATTGTGCCTGAGCATCTTGTTCGTTAGCCATTTCTTCTAACAAATTTGTAACCTTTGCAGGTTCAAAATCTGTGCAAGAATTCCAGATTAATGTAGGTTTTTTGCCGTTAATTGAAGGACTTGGGTAATCACTGTTACAAAAACCTTTTAGCATATTTGTTGAACCGTCAACATTTGATGTGAAATATTTGCAACAACTGCAAATTTTTAGTACAAAGCCGTAATCATATAGCTTTTGTCTGATTTCTTGCAAAGCATCAATCATTCTTAAATGTCTTGCTGTTACAAATTTTTTGTTTTTATATAAAAATTTAATTTTTGCAAGTCCTGATTCAGATATGAATTCTAATTTGCACGGCAATTCTCGGCCGTTACTGTTCATTACAAAAGCTTCTATTTCAAGCTTTTCTGTTCCTTCTGGCAAATCTTCGCAATTTGTAATTTTTGCTCTGATAACCCTTATTGGAGGCAAGTTTTTGATAATATGACATAATGAATAAATCGGATATAAGCATAAAAGAACAATTTCTTTAAATCTTAGTTTTGAATTTATTAAGCTTATACCAAAGCCTGCAACGAGAATTAAGAAGGTTAAAAGAACAATCTTAAAATCTACGAAGAAGTAATATCTGTAAGCATGTTTTATTACAGCAGCATAAATAATTAAAATCATCCAAATATTAGGATTTAACAGTGAGAATGTGTGTTCTGCAAAAACTAAGTTGTTAGCTCCAATTTGTGTAAAGCAATTTTTGAACAAATCAAGTCTTGCAGAAAGTCTTGGCTTTCTAAATTCATAATTTGCAGTATCAACATACGTTTGAATATTCGGGTTATATGTGCATGGGCATTTAATTTTAGATAAAAGCATGCTGTATTTAAGTTCGGAATTGATATCTTTAAAGTCAACAGAACCGATTTCATCTACAATATCTTTCTTTATTACAAATACACCTGAATCTGCACTTGCAGCAAGTCCAAACAGAGATCGAGCTTTTCTCATAAAGTTCATATGATATTTTTGATATGCAGCTTTTATTTTATCAACAGGTCCAAGGTTATCTGTAAGTATAAGTGTTTCACCGCTAAGTGCGCTGTTATTAACAAGAGCAGAATTTACTGTTGTTAAAAAGTTGTTTGGAATGCTTCTATCAGCATCTAAAAATACGTAAGAATCTATTGTTTGATCTTTTGATAATCTTTCAATAAGCATTGAAACTGCTTGGTCTTTTCCAACTGTTCCGACATCTGTTATATTTATAATATTAATAAAAGGATCATTCGCAAAAAGACGATCTGAACCGTCTGAACAATTATCAAGAATTAGAAATACTCTAAAGTTGTTAATCGGGTAATCCTGCATCTTTAATTCATTGATAAGATTTTCCAGTGTGATTTTGTTATTTCTGGCATAAATAACAACTGCGATATTGTCTTTTTCTTCGTATTGAGAATATCTTTTTTCGATTTTAAACGGCTTGTCATTTAAGTTTCTGATAGCTAATGCCATAAAATAGAATGAATATATTGCAACATAAATATATAAAATGTCTAAAATTAATTCCATAATAATCCTTTCACAATAATATTTTATTTAAAAGCATGTCAAAAATCCATTACATGTTAATAAATGTAATTAAAAAATATGAATAACCGCTCGCAGCTTTTGTTTTAAGATATACGGAGTTTGGGATTAATTTTATTATATAGATTTTTGGAATTTTTGTAAAATAAAAAGCCCCTTTAAAAAAGGAGCTTTTTATTTATCTTAAATTAAATGTATAAATTAAACAAGTTCAACAACTTTTAAAGCGTTTCTTGAAGCGATTTCAACAAGGCTTTTAGCAGTAGCAATCATTGAAATTTCAGAATCAGCTTTATTGATGCAAGAACCGCAACCGATAGCAGAAGCACCTGCTGCAAATGCAAATGGAGCTGTTGTTGGGTTGATAGCAGTTGCTGTCATAATTGGAAGATCAATATTTCTTGATAATTCAATTGTGTTAGAAAGTGTTAATTCAGCTCTTTCCATTAAACCTCTTGCACCATCTGAAATATGTGAAGATGAGAAGTGACCTTCAGTTTGAATTAGGTCAATACCCATATTTTCAAGGTTTCTTGCAAGTTCGATTTGATCTGCAATAGCTAATTCGCCAGGAATAGTTACTGAGAAGAATGTTCTGTTATCACCAAGCAAGTTAAGAGTTTCTTTAACCAATGATAAAACTGTATCAGCAGAGAAAGACATTCCTTTTTTATAAAGAACATCAAAGTTGCCAAGTTCGATTGCATCAGCGCCAAGTTCTACTGCTTTAGCAAGTTCTGAAGGAACGATTGATGATACAAATAGTGGCATATCAGTCATTTCTCTGATTTCAGAAATAATTTCTGGTTTTGCGCAAATATCAACAGCAGATGCGCCTGAAACTTGTGCAGCTGTAACAACTTTTTTAATGTTTTCGATATCATAGTTGTCGATACCCGCAATAATTTTAACAGCTCTTTTTTCTGTTAAGTGTTGTTTGAACATTTCAATACTCATAATTCTAGGGTCCTTTCTTATTCAAATATATATTTTTTTTCTGAATTATACATTAAAATTGTAATAATTACAATAACTAACCTAAAATTTTTAAGAAAGTCTGATGTATTAATCTTGTAATATTTCATAATGGAAATGAAAAGAGGAGTGTTATGATAAAAAAGTTTTTGTTATATATTTCGGTTTTAATTTTAGGAATTATACCTGTTATGGCTCAAAATTTTTCACCTGATGAGATGGTTAATATAAATGTTTATGAAAAGATAAATCCTGCAATTGTGTCTATTGATGCGAATTTAGATGATGGGTTTTCTGCAGGAACAGGTTGTATTGTGCGTTCTGATGGGGTAATTTTAACAGGGTCGCATGTAATTGAGGGAGCAAATGAAATTGATGTTACAACTTATGACGGCAAAATATATAAAGCTTCTGTGCTTGCTAAAATGGGAAAAAATAAAGATTTGGCTTTGTTGAAAATTACTCCGAAATCAAGGTTAAAAACTATATCTTTTGGAGATTCTTCAGAAATTAAAGTTGGACAAAAAGTTCTCGCTATCGGCAATCCTTTTGGCTTTGCCGGAACTTTGACATCGGGAATTGTTTCAAGAATTGATTATGCAAAAGGAAGAATTCAAACAGATGCTGCAATAAATCCGGGGTGCTCAGGTGGCCCGCTTTTAAATTCACAAGGTGAGGTTATCGGAATTTCTCAATCAATTTACAATCCTGATAATAATATTTCAAATATTGGTATAGGATTTGCTATTCCTGTAAATGATGCAAAAAAATTTATTGAAACTGCAAATTTAAAAAATTCTCCATTAACAGCTAAAAAACGTTTTGCTTTTAAAGAATAATTTAAAGTTTTATAAAATATAACTCTGTTTTTATTCTTTCATGGTATATTAGTTTATATAAAGCTAAGGAGGAATTATGACAGAGTTTTATTTTATGGATGGAGAGTATGTAGAAGCTTCTAAAGCTATGATTCCAATCCGTACACACGCATTCCTTTACGGAACTGCTGTTTTTGAAGGTATTAGAGCTTATTGGAACGAAGAAGAAAAGCAACTTTATGCATTTAGAGTTCCTGAACACTATGAAAGATTATTGAGAAGTGCAAAAATTATGTGTATGAAAAGCCCATACACAGTTGAAGAACATTGTGAGATTACAAGAAAATTACTTGCAAAAAACAATTATAAAGAAGATTGCTACATGCGTCCTACTTTATATAAATCTGCTCAAAAAGTTGGCCCTGGTTTGTATGATAATACTGATTCTTATGCGTTAATTACAAACAAAATGGGTGATTATATTGATACATCAAAAGGTTTGAGAGTTTGTGTATCAAGCTGGAGAAGAAACAGCGATAACGCTATTCCTCCTCGTGCTAAAGTTGCAGGTTCTTATGCAAACGCTGCATTAATTAAAACAGATGCTCATAATATGGGCTTTGATGATGCTGTTGTTCTTGATGAAGCAGGACAAGTTACTGAAGGTTCTGCTATGAACTTGTTCCTTGTTCAAAACGGTAAACTTGTTACAACTATGAAAACTGATAATATTTTGGTTGGTGTAACAAGAAATACAATCATGGAACTTGCAAAAGATGTTCTTGGTATTGAAACTGAAGAACGTCCGATAGACAGAACAGAACTTTATATTTCTGATGAAGCATTCTATTGCGGTACAGGTGCTCAAATTAGCCCTATCGTAAGCATTGATAACAGAACTTTAGGTGACGGTACTTTAGGACCTATATCTAAAGAACTTCAAAAACTTTACTTTGACGTTGTTAAAGGAAAAGTTCCAAAATATAAAAAATGGTGTATGCCGGTTTACTAAAAAAAATATCTACCCTCGCCTATGCGGTGGGGGTAGTATTTCTTAATTATGTTAAAATTAGTTTGATTAGGATAATTTTCGCTGATGGAATTTCTAGGTTTGTGCGTTCAAAATTTAATAAAGAGTATAAAGTACCTTTTTCAGGTGCGTTTTTCTTCTGTTTTGGCGCAGGCTGCTTCTATCAGCTATGATTCGCTTCCGATATCATTGATAATTGCATTTATTGCTGCTGCTGTAATTGCGGTTCAGGTTTCAAAGCAATTTTTGATGAGCGGTGCTGATACTTATATTGGCGGAACTATCGCTGTTGTTATGATAAGAGAAATTGCTCCGGGGTTTGTTGCACTTGCAATCGGAGCAAGAGCTGGTACTGCAATATCTGCGGAAATTGCAAATATGCAGGTTACATCGCAGGTTGATGCTATGAAAACCTTGAAGGTTGATCCTGTCGGATATTATTTTACGCCAAGAATAATAGCAGGGATTTTAACTGTTCCTATGGTTGTTTTGTTGGCAGAATTTGTCGGAATTGCAGGGGGAATGCTTGTTTCTTATGCAACGATTGAACTACATCCTGCAAGATATATGAATTCTGCATGGTTATGGATTTCTACAAGAGATATTTATATAAGCCTTTTAAAAGCGGCTATATTTGGCGGTTTAATAGCTCTTGTATGTTCAACACAAGGTTATTGTACAAAGGGTGGAGCCAAGGAGGTTGGTTATTCAACAACTCAGGCTGCAATTTTGTCAACTGTTTATTTGTTGATTGCAGATTTTCTTGTAAATCTTGTATTTTATATTATTTAAAAAATGCTCTTAATTTAAAAATTTTTGGTTAGCCTTTTTAGGTTGAAAAAGTTATGTAATATGTTATAATAAATAATATATGTTGGTATAATTTTGATGAGGTTTTAAGGTTGAAAAAAGGTTTTACACTTGCAGAGGTATTGGTAACTTTAGCGATAATTGGAGTTGTTGCAGCTATGACTGTTCCAACGTTAATGCAAAATTATCAAAAGAAAAGTTATGTAACTCAATTACATAAAGTTTATAATGAACTTAATCAGGTTTTAGTGATGTATCAGACTGATAAAAATGCAATAAATTTAACTGAAGCAGGCTTAACATCTACTGCGGCACTTCAAAACATGGTTACTTCTTATATGAAGGTTGTATCTACTTGTGATTCAGTTACTACACCTTGTTTTGCAAGTGAGTACAGTTATTTGAACGGCTCTAAAATTTCATCAAGTTCCTATACTTCTAATGCAAAATCTTATGTCCTTGCTAGTGGTGCTTCAATTAGACCTATTTATAGTAAGCCTTCTACATATAAAATAGCTAATATACTTGTAGATATTAATGGACCTCAAGGTCCAAATATCTCTGGAAGAGATTTTTTCTTCCTCTATTTATATTCAAATGGAATGCTTGATGATGGTCCAGATAATACAAGTAATAATGCCCCTTTGACGAAAGAACAAAGAGAAGCATCTAATTGTCAAACATCTTTAAATGGGTGTTTTGGAAGATTGTTAAATGATAATTGGGAAATGAATTATTAAGCTAAATATTTTTGTACAGCTTCTTTTGTAAACACTTCGATACTGTCTTGTGAATGTATGAATATCATACAGCTTATTAGAGATTTGAGAGTTTCAAAGTCTGAAAATGAAAGTTTGTATCTCAAATCTTCCATATTATTTGCTAAAAATTCCATTATGATAGTTTTGTTATCAAATACTAAATTTGCAAAATAATCGAAGGATTCTTTAGATTTAATCCCTTCAAGATAAATAATATCAGGGGATTGAAATTCTATAAAACGTGCTGCTTTATCCATATTAAAGCCTACGTTTTCATTCAATTCGCACTGATGTACGTTTTTAAGATGATATTTTGCAATACTTTCAAGTGTCATTATATTTTTGTTTTTGTCAGCAGCTTCTAAAAGCAGAGAATATATAATGTGGGTTTTGCCGCTTAGAGGTGAACCGCATACTATTATAATTCCCGGATTATTTAGTGCTGATTTTATTACTTTTAAATTATTTTCTGATTTTATAATTTTGTTTAACGCTTTTGGCGGTTTATATATTTTTAAGAAAATTCTTTCACCCATAATTGTTGGGAATGTTGAGATACTTGCTGTGACTTCCATATCGTCAACTTTGAAGCATAGTTTGCCGAGTTGCGGAACTTCTGAAACAGATGCATCAAGTTCTGCAAGAGTTTTCAATTTGCCGACAAAAGAGGCGGTTAATACAGGTGGAATATTCCCTTTATTTATGACTTCACCGTTCTTTTTAAAATTAACTCCAAATCCGTTATCTTCGTGTTGAAAAGTTACTTCGTGCACTCCTTCGAGTATTGCTTGCTTTAGAATTGCACGTATAATTTTTTGAATGTGATTGTCGGATAAATCTTCACTGTGAAGCTCATCTCTCCAGTCGTATTCATCAGCGTTTTCGATAAATATTTCGCCTACTGTTTCATCTTTGCGATAAGAATCGTCAATTTTTTTTCTAATACTTGCTTCTGAAGATATAACAGGTTCAATTGAGCATTCAGCGGATTCGATAACCTTATCTATTGCAAATAAATCAAGAGGATCTGCCATTGCAACAGTTAAAGTATCTTCAATTTTAAAAAGTGGTATAATTTTGTATTTTTTTGCATCTGAAAAGCTTATATATTTTAAGCATTTGGGATCAAGAGTGTAATCATCAAGGTTAACATAAGGAATATGAAGTTTAGCTTCTAAAAACTTCAAGATAGCATCTTCTGTGATAACTCCTGAATTTATCAGAGCTTGACCTATATTGATATTTTGAGCATTTGCAATTTCTTCTGCTTGTTCAATTGTTTCATAAGGAACAAGACCTGCTCTTACCAAGTCATATTTTAATTTTTCCAGTGTTTTATTTGTAACAGATGTTTCCATATTATTTATTATTTTAAATATTGTTCAACTTTTTTAACTACTTCATCCAATTCAAAAGGTTTTGTAATATATTCATCAGCACCTGTTTCTTCGCCGATAAGTTTATCTTCTTCTTGAGTACGTGCTGTAACCATTAAAATTGGAATATTTTTATATTTGCTGTCATATTTCAACAATCGGCTTATTTTGTAACCGTTTATTTTTGGCATCATAACATCAAGAATAATTAAATCAGGCATTATTTCTTTAGCCAATCTTAAGCCGTCTTCTCCGTTATATGCACAATAACAAGTAAAGTCTGCCGCTTCTAATACGAATTTCAAGCTTTCAACAATATCTTGTTCATCATCAACAATTAAAATCTTTTTCATACCTTCCCCTATAAAGTCTTATAATTGTATTATAACATATCAAAATTCTTCTTCTAATTTGTTAAATTTTGTAATATTAAGTAAAGAAAAGGGCAATTATATTTCTTCAGTGTTGTTCTAATGCTTGTGTGTACGCAAAAAAGGAAGATATAAATTAAATTATGTCATTATTTGATAAAAGTTTGAATATTGGTGCAAATGCAGCTAAAAAAGTATTTACAAAAGCAGAACCAAAATTTAGATTTGGTGGTTGGCAAGCTTTAGGAGCACAAAAAAGACCGATTGATGATAGAACTCCTGAACAATTATTTGCAACTATTGACGAGCTTGCAAAAAAGAATCCTACGATTAAAAAATTTGAAAAAGAAATAAAAGAAATGAACCCAAAATATTTGAGTTTAGCTGTTGATACAATGGAATTGGCATCAAAACGTGATTTCACTATGACAGATATTAATATGAATAAGGTTATTCCAAATGTTGGAAAAAGCTTGCTTGAACATTTGTTGAGCATTTATCCTAAAGCTTCTAAAGAAAATCCTAAGGCTATGGAATTTGCTCAGGAAGTTATTAATAATACAGATACATTAACTTCAAAATATTTTCTTGCAGATATGGCAGGTATTTTCCAATCTCCAAAGATTGCAGAGCATTTAGATGCTATGAAGCCTCTTGTAAAAGATATTGCAGAATCTACAATTAACGGTGGCTATCTTGGAACTTTTGAAAAACAGGTTAAGTTTACTGATATGATAAAAAGTCTTTTAACTCCAGATGTTAAACCTCAAAAAATCTCATTAATCAGCAAATTAAGTGATACTATTGACAGATATACAAAACCTGACGATAAAGTAGAAATCTTTATTGATAAATTTGTAAAAAGTAATACTCCTACCAAACAAGTTGAACAAAATATTGCAAATTTAGCAAACGTTTTACCTGAAGCAAGACAGTCCGGTAAAAATTTCGATGTAGTTGATTATGTGAATAATAATGTTAATTTTGTAAGAGCAAAACAAAATATCGATATTAATTCATTCAAAAACGGAAATGTTAAACTGGGCTAAGAATATTAGTTACAGGAATTACAAAATAGAATTTAGACCCTTTATTAAGCTCACTATCGCACCAAATGGCGCCATGGTGAGCTTCTAATAATTGTTTTGCAATAGGCAAGCCCAATCCTGTACCACCGGCTTTTCGTGATAGCGAATTTTCGATTTGCGCAAATTTGTCAAATGCGTGAAGCAAATCTTTTTGAGCAATTCCGATACCTTCATCTTCAACGCAAACTTCTATATAATTCCCTTCTGCTAAATTTATTGAATCTTTGAAGTATTCATTAATTTTTAAATCTTTTGAATTTACAATTGAAGAAGATATTTTAATAGTTTTGTTTTCGGGGGTGAATTTTATTGCGTTAGAAACCAAGTTTGTCAGCACTTGTTCTAGTCTTTGAGAATCAGCGGTTATTTCAGGAAGATTATCTGGAGTGTCTGTTATAATTGTAAGTCCTTTGGATTTTGCAACTTCTGAAAGCGCTGATTTTACATAATCTATTACTGTGTTGATATTAACAGGTGCAAAGTTGAAATCCATTTTTCCGGCTTCAATTTTTGATAAATCTAACAGGTCGTTAATAATTCCTGAAAGTCTTTGAACAT
>ULMR01019917.1_pt1 | contig 12276 bp, 11 predicted proteins | sample 1951711 | NCBI WGS metagenome assembly ULMR01 (sample SAMEA4835556, study PRJEB28245) | human gut metagenome | biome: gut microbiome; material: fecal sample | place: Denmark | collected 2008 | reverse complement strand
GATTTGGAAAATGTTTTATAATATTTTTGTATTCTGTTAAATCCTGATGACTTTTGTCATTGGTGAGTTCCATATTTATAATGTTGCGTGAAACATACGTGTCATTTGGGGTGTTTAATTTAATTTTTGCAAAGCCTATATTTTTAATACCTGTAAAGCTTACGGGGTTTATGTTCATAAAAAATCTCCTTTTGGCTTTTATAAAATTTGAAAAGGATTTTTTTGAACATTTGCTTAAAAAATTTTATGTTTTTCTTTACATTATTTAACTTATTTACATCATTCAAATCTGATTGTATTATTATAAATAAGTGTAGTAATTATATTTTTATTAAAAGGTAAGAAAATTGACGCAAAAATATTATATAAAGGGTGGTACCCCGTTACGAGGTGAGGTTTCTATTGGTGGCGCTAAGAATTCTGTATTAAAACTTATGGCTGCCGCATTATTAACCAAAGGTGAAACTAAGATTTATAATGTTCCGGATTTGACTGACGTTGAGATTATGCTTAATGTTATCAGAGAACTCGGTGCAAAAACAACTTATGATAAAAAAGAAAAATCAGTTACAATCGATGCAACAGATTTGACAAGTATTACAGCAAAATATGAACTTGTTAGCAAAATGAGAGCATCTTTTATTGTTTTAGGTGCTTTGGTATCACGTTGTCGTGAAGCTATTGTTGCATTACCTGGCGGATGTGCAATCGGCGAAAGAAGAGTTGATTTCCACATCAGAGGTTTGGAAGCTCTTGGTGCAAAAATCAAAATTGAAAACGGATACGTTCATGCAAAAGCTCCAAAACTTGTAGGTACTGATATTTATCTTGATATTCCATCTGTTGGTGCAACTGAAAATATTATGTTAGCATCAATTTTAGCAGACGGTTCTACAAGAATTCAAAACGCTGCTCAAGAACCTGAAATTGTTGATTTGGCAAATTTCTTAAATTCTATGGGCGCAGATGTTAACGGTGCAGGTACATCAGAAATTATTATTAACGGTGTAAAACAAGATAATTTACATCCGATTGAATATACAACAATCCCTGACAGAATTGAAGCCGGTACATTTATGTCTGCAATTATTGCAACAAAAGGTAAGGCTATTATCAAAAATGTATTCCCTGCTCATTTGACATTCTTCACTGACAAATTGCTTAAAATGGGTGCAAATATTAAACTTATTGAACCTAATTCCCTTGAGGTATCTTGCAAAAACAGATTGAATTCAATCAATTTTGTAACTCAACCTTATCCCGGATTCCCGACAGACTTGCAGTCAATGGCTATGGCTCTTTTGACTACTGCAAACGGAGTTGGAATTATTACGGAAAGCTTATATGAAAACAGATTTATGCAAGTTCCTGAATTGAGAAGAATGGGTGCTGATATTCATCAGGACAGAAACCATGCAATTATAAAAGGCGTTAAAAAATTGACAGGTGCAACACTTGCAGCAAGTGACTTGCGTGCCGGTGCTTCTCTTGTAGTTGCCGCTTTGATGGCTGAAGGTAATTCCACTATCGAAAACTTACATCATATAGATAGAGGATACGAAAATTTCGAATGTAAGCTAAGATTATTAGGAGGAAAAATAGAAAGAAGAGATGATGAAGTTGTTTCTTCTCCTGTTGATCCGAAAGTCAATATAACGGAGGGCTTAATATAATGGCACCTGCATACAAACGCTGGTATGATCATGATCCATTGTTACTTGAAGTTATTGAGCTTTTGAGAAATTATCAAACAGAATTGAGAGCTCAAGCTGAAATTTTCCTAAAAAAAATTGAAGAAAAAGTTTCAAAAGAAACAATTGATAAATTCTATGCGATGGTCAAACCCGTTAATGCAAACAACCGTTGGTACGATAAAGATCCTGTTATTTCTAAAACCGTTGAAATTTTGAGGTTTGTGCCTCCGGAAGCCCAGAAAATATGTGCCCAGAACTTTATAAGAACTCTTAAAGAAATGGGAATTGAATATAAAAGCCCTAATCAAACAGATGTAAAATAGTAAAAAAGCTCTTTTAAAAGAGCTTTTTTAAATTATAATAAAATATATTATGTTTAAAATTAATGCACCTGAAAATAACGAAAATTATGCTTTGTTTGAAAGATATCTTGCAAGGTCATATTCTTTTGCGATTACAGGTTTGACAACTCTTTTGAGGTTATTACTTATTACAAAAATAAAAAAAATTACGGATAAAAAAATCCTTGTAATAACTTCTACCGAGCAAAATGCATTAAAATATCAAAATGATTTGTTAAAGGCGTTTGGTGAAAAATCCGAGCTTATGCCTTTTCAAAATATTTCGATGTATGAAACAGTTTCTCCAAACAGATATGATTATGCAGAGCAGGTAAGAATTTTGAGGGAGAAGCCCGATATTGTTCTTACACCTGTAAAAGCTGTTTTGGAAAAATTCCCGACAAATGAATTTTATGAAGCTAATTCATTTTCTGTCAAAATTGGCGATGAGATTGATACAAAAGAACTTGCACAAAAATTTATAAATCTTGGATTTAAGCGTGCAACAATGGTTTCTGATATTGGTGAATTTAGTATAAGAGGAGATATCATTGATTTTTATTCATTGGACAAACACCCTGTAAGAATTGAGCTTTGGGGTGATGAAATTGTTGATATCAGGTATTTTAATAACGAAACTCAAAAATCAATCGAAAAATTAAAGTCCGCAAAAGTTATGCCAATGTATAAATTTACGATTGAAAAAGGAATTCCAAAAGAAATTAAGCCTGAAGATGATGAGGGGTATTTTGAGGGGATTGAAGTTTATCAAAATTATTTTAATGATAATTTTGTAAGCATTTTGGATTATTTTAAAGATTATATTCTTGTTTTTGATGAAACTTCTGAAATTTATACAAAGTATGAAAATTTAGATAAAAATTTTGAAGAGCAGCTTCAAGAGAATTTAAAACTCGGATTGAATGCTGATTTAAAAGGTCGTAATCATGTTACTTTTGAAGAATTTATACAAAAGTGTGCGGGCTTTGTAAAAGTTGGGTTGAACAATTTTCTTGACAGTGAAACTGATGAAATTGTTGAATTTAATACTCAAACAGTTCAAAATTTTGGGGCAAAGCTTGATGATATTGCAAATTATATAAGTTCTAAAAGAGATTACAGAATAATTATTGCAACTGATTATCCTGAAAGGGTTAGGGAAATTCTTTCAGAGCGGAATATTTTTGATGTTGAATATAACGAAAGCATTTCATCACACGGCTCTGTTTTGGAAGATTTTAATACCATAATAATTACTGATAGAGAGCTTTTCAACAAACGAACCAAAGAGATTACCTCTGCCAAACGTTCTTATTACAAGGAAAAACCTGAATATATTGAGAATATTAACGATATAAAAGAGGGAGAATATGTTGTTCATAGTATTCATGGTGTCGGAATATACAAGGGATTGTCGCAACAGGAAATTGACGGACAATTAAAGGATTATTTGACTATTGAATATGCAAATAAAGACAGACTTCATATTCCTGCAGAACAGATAAATCTTCTTGTAAGATATAGGGGCTCCGGTTCAATAAAACCAAAACTTTCCCGAATGGGCGGAAAAGATTGGGAAAATACAAAAACTCGTGTAAAAAAAGAAGTTGAACAGGTAGCTTATGATTTGTTAAGGTTGTATGCACGAAGAAAAATGCAAAAGGGAATTCAATTTTTGCCTGATACGGCTTGGCAGGTTGAAATGGAGGAAGCTTTTGAATACACGGAAACTCCTGACCAGATGAAGGCTATCAATGATGTTAAGGCTGATATGGAAAGTGAACAGCCTATGGACAGGTTGATTTGCGGTGATGTTGGATTTGGAAAAACCGAAGTTGCCATGCGTGGAATATTCAAGGCTGTAACATCAGGCAAACAAGTAGCTGTTGTTGTGCCGACAACTATTTTGGCATTCCAGCATTACCAGACGATAAGCGAAAGGTTTAAGCCTTTTGGAGTTAATGTCGAACTTTTATCACGTTTTCGTTCTAAAAAAGAGCAGAAAGAAACGGTTAAGCATCTTGCAACCGGTGAATGCGATGTCGTTATAGGTACTCACAGACTTTTGCAAGAGGGTATTGTATTTAAAGATTTAGGGCTTTTGGTAATTGATGAGGAACATCGTTTTGGGGTAAGACATAAGGAAAAACTGAAACAACTTCGTGAAAATATTGATATTATTACAATGTCAGCAACCCCAATTCCAAGAACTCTTTATATGTCTTTGTCAGGCATAAAAGATATGTCTATAATTAATACTCCGCCTAAAAACAGGCTTCCGATAAAAACTTATGTCGGTGAATGGAGTGAAAATATTGTGAAAAATGCAATAATCCATGAATTAGACCGCGAAGGTCAGGTATTTTATCTTTACAACCGTGTGGAAACTATTGATGAATTTAAAATGCAATTGCAAAAACTTGTTCCTAATGCGCGTATTGCAATAGGTCACGGTCAGATGGATGAAAAAACTTTGGAAAAAGTTATCATAGATTTTGCAAACCATGAATATGATATTCTTTTGGCAACTACGATTATTGAAAACGGAATTGATATTCCAAATGCAAATACTATGATTATTCATAATGCTGACAAGTTTGGCTTGGCACAGCTTTATCAATTGAGAGGTCGTGTAGGCCGTTCACAAAGACAGGCTTATTGCTATTGTTTATATACAAAATCAAAGGAAATTACGCCTGATGCAGTTCAAAGATTGAAAGCCATAAAAGAGTTTACAAATCTTGGCAGCGGTTATCAAATTGCGATGCGTGATGTTGAAATTCGTGGAGTCGGCAATATTTTAGGTACAAAACAACACGGTCACATGGTAAATGTCGGGTTTGATACATATTGTCAATTGTTGGAAGAAACAGTTCAAGAGCTTCAAGGACAAGCAGTTGATAAGACCGAACCGACTATTGTTGATATTAATGTAACTGCCTTTATCCCTGATGAATGGGTAGGTTCTGCCGAACAAAAAATGATTGAATATAAACGTTTGGCGGATGTTAAATCTGATGTTGAATTGGATTATATAACCGAGGAATGGAAGGATAGATTTGCCAAACCTCCGGAAAGCGTTGAAAATTTAATAAAATTGATAAGAATAAGGCTTGCCGCAACAGATGTAAAAATTTCTCTAATACGTGAAACTGAAGATAATATAAGAATTTACACTCCGTTCTCTCAACCTGAATGGAAAATAATTCAACACGCACTTCCTTCTGAAATTCTAAAACGTATAAAATTTACAATTGCTCCAAAGTCTTGCACAGAAGGAAAATCGATTTTGTTACTAAACAATTCTTATATGAATTTTAATGAAATATTTAACATTTTGATAGATTTGTTTTATTATATACGTAAAGTAAGTAATGAATTTGCTTATAAATAGATAGTAAAAAAGGAGACATTATGAGAGGGAAAAAATTACTGGCAACGCTTGCGCTTTCAGCAGTATTGTTTACCGGATGCGGCTTGAAATCAGGTGAGGCTATTATTAAAGTTAATGACCAAACCATTACACAAGGTCAGTTTGATCAGGAATTTGATAAACAAGCAAATACCGGATTTGTAAAAGCTTTCGGTATAAATGTAAAAGATGGTAAAAATGACTTTTTATACCTTCTAATCAAAGAAAGAGTAATCAATGAATTGGTTGTAAAAGCTCTACTTGATCAAGAAATGCAAAAACGCGGTATAAAAGTTACAAACAAAGATGTTGACGATGCCGTAAAAGAAATTATTGACAAATTAGGTTCAAAAGAACAACTTAATGCGCTTTTGAAACAATACGATATGACAAATGCTGATTTCAAAAGAGATTTGAAAGAAGAAGTTAAGATGAAAAAACTTGCAAAATCTTTAGGTTCAGCAACAGTTTCAGATGCGGAAGCAAAAAAATTCTATGATAATAACTTAAGTAAATTTAAACATCCGGATAGAGTAAGAGCTTCTCACATTTTAATTTCAGTAAATCCTGAAGAAATTAAAGAAGTAATTAAATCTGATCCTAAAAATAAAGATTTAGATGATGCAGCAATTCAAGCAAAAGTAGCTGAAGAAATTCAGGCAAAAGAAGCTAAAGCAAATCAAATTTTAGCAGAAGCTAAAAAAGATATGACTCAGTTTGCAAAACTTGCAAAAGAAAATTCTGAAGATACAACAACAGCTTCAAAAGGCGGAGATTTAGGTTTCTTCGCTGCAAAAGATATGGTTCCTGAATTTTCAAAAGCAGCATTTTCAATGAAACCAAACACTGTTTCTGACAAGGTTGTAAGATCTCAATACGGTTATCATATTATTATGGTTACGGACAGAGCTGCTGCAAGCACTGAACCTTTTGCAAAAGTAAAAGATAATATTAAAGCTTATCTTGAAAACCAAAAACAAATCAAGCTTATTGATAATCTTACAGAATCATTGAAGAAAACAGCTAAAATTGAATATGTAAATCCGGATTACGATCCTGCAAATGTTCAAAAAGGTGTTCAACAATCTATTAAAAATAGTGGTGAACAAGCTAAACAATTAAAAGAAGCTTCTGAAGCAAAAAATAATAAATAACGGCTTCAAAATATAAAAGTAAAAAGAGAGTTCTTATTTATAAAAGAACTCTCTTTTTTATGTATTAATAATCTTTTTTAAATTTTTATCAAAAAGAATTTGCTGTCCTTAAGTGCAACAACTTTGTGTTCTGTATCTTTTTTAAACATTAAAATTTCACCTTTATCAACCTTAAATTTTTCCGCATCAAAATGCATCTCGATTTCTCCGTCTAAAACATATACAGCAGCATCGCAAACAGATGTGTGTGTATCGATAACTTCTCCTTTTTGAATTGCAATTACTGATACGCAATTATCATTATCCTGCATAAGAATTTCGCGTTTAAATTTTTCTTCGCCCAAGTCGACAATATCTTTTGCTTTTAAAACGTTATAAAACATATTTCCCTCCTTTTAATATTATTAAAAAAGAGGGAAACTGTAATTTCTATATGCTACAAGGTAATATTTTTAAGCAGTTCTTTTATGTTTAATAAACAGAACAACAAGCGGGATTATGACAAATGCTGCTATACCGAAATATCTGAAGGTTTCAACATAGCCCCAAAGGCTTGATTGTTGTAAAAGTTGATTGTAAAGTTGCCCTTGAGCCATATTTAAAGCTGTTGACATATTTGTGCTTGAAGCAAAACTTGCAGCCAATGTATTTAGTTTTTGTGTGTAAACGTCATTTGAAAAATTCAAATGTCCTACCATCATCATTTGGTGAACTTGTCCAAAACGGGAAATCATAGTTGTTGCAAGAGATGTCCCAACAGCTGCGCCTATGTTTTTCAAAAGGTTTTGAACACCTGCGGCATTTGTTTGTTGGTCGTTTGTTAATGTGCTACAAGATACGTTCATCATCGGAACCATTGCCATAATCATTCCGAGTCCGAATACCATATTTGGCAGTGCAATATCAACCAAGGCAATGGTTGTATTAATCTCTCCGAACATCAATCCGCCAATTCCAAGGATTATCAACCCTGCAATAATAAGTGGTTTTGTTCCGATTTTTGTTGTAAGAACACCGCATATAACCGTTGCTAAAAGACAACCTGCACCTCTTGGAACCATTGAAATACCGCTTAAGAAAGATGTATAACCCATCAACTGTTGCAACATAGAAGGTAATATTGCGGCAGATGCCATCATAACACCCATTAATACCATTAATACAATAGTTCCGAAGAAGAAGTTTTTATCTTTCAAAATAGATAAATCAATTAACGGTTTTTCTTTTTTTACTTGGATAGTAAAGAATGCAACCATTGCCATCATAGAAATAGCGAATGTTTTGCAAATCCAAGCAGCCCCGAACCAATCGGCATCGTTACCTTTATCAAGTACAATCTGTAAGGTCAAAAGCCAAACGCACAGGAAGAAAAATCCTGAATAATCCATTGTGACATTTTTTTGTTTTCTTGCATAAGGCGGGTCAAATACAAGTTTTTTGATTAAGTGAAAAGCTACAATCCCAAACGGTACGTTAATAAAGTAAATAAAAGGCCATGACCAAGTTTCAGTAAGCCATCCGCCAAGTGCCGGTCCCATAATCGGTGCCATAACAACACCTAAACCAAATACAGCCATTGCAGCGGCACGTTTTTCTTTCGGGAAAATTTCAAAAATTATAGCCTGAGAAATAGGCATAATTCCACCACCGCCTATACCTTGCAAAATTCTTGCGAACAAAATCATTGCCATAGACTTAGACAGTCCGCAAAGAACAGATGCAATTGTAAATATAGTAACACTTATCAAAAAATAAGTTTTTCTACCCATAAGTTTTGAGAAAAAGTCAACAGCAGGTATAACAACACCGCTTGCGACCAGATAACTTGTAATAATCCAAGTAGATTCGTTATGGCTAATAGAAAAGCTACCTGCCATATAAGGTAATGCAACGTTTGAAATTGTTTCGTCTAATGCGAACATAAAAACCGAAAGCATTACAGGAATCATAACAATCCACGGATTTAAATGCTTCTCATTATGAATAATTGGGGTATCAGTATTCATATTACCTCCGTATTATTTACAGATAAATTTATCTCTACTTCTATTATAACGGTAACATAACAATCAAAAGAATGCAATTTTAAAAAGTTTGTAGATTAAATAATTAAATGTATTAATCTTTTAAATCATTTTATTATTGTTTAAATTAATAATTTTATCAATACTTTCGAAAATTTCAAAATAAATTTTAACAAGTTTATCATCGCTTGTTAGAATTTTATTAATAAGAATGTTTTTTTCTTGGGAAATATTTTTCTCATCCGAATTAATACCAAAATCTTCCAGTTTAAGATTAAGTATAGATACTATACTTAAAAAATGTTCAAGTTTTGGAAGGTATTTCCCATTTTCAATTCTGCATAAATGTTTTTCTGAAAAACCTGCCATTTCTGCAAGTTCGTATTGTTTGAGCCCGGCTTTTTTTCGAGCCTGTTTTATAACAGTTCCTATATTGTTTTTGTCAATAAAAAACATAATTTTCCTCATTATAAGGTTAGCGTATAATGTACTTTTTAAAAACCTCTTGTAAGGCACATTAATATAAAAAGTGATTGACATGATACTTTTATTTTTATATAATTCTTTCGGTAACAAATATGATTAAAATTTTATCCTGTTTAATTCCAATAAAATTTATACGAATCTGGTTTAGACAGTTTTGCAACAGTATACAGATAATATTTACAGCTAAATCAATTGGTAAAAATTTCCAATGTTCAAGATTTTCTACTGTTAATAAAAATACTGTAATTAAAGACCATGTAAAGTTAAATGGAATGAGAATAAGTGGTAATGGGGATGTTGTATTAGGGAATTATTTTGTTGCTGGTTTTGATTCACAAATAATATCATCAAGTCATAATTATGAGGGCAATGATATTCCATATGATGGTACATCAATAAAGAAAGGTGTTATTATTGGTGATTTTGTGTGGATAGGTGCAAAAGTAATAATATTACCTGGTACAGTTATTGGTGAGGGTGCTATAATTCAGGCTGGAGCAGTAGTTCACGGTGAAATACCTCCTTATGCAATAGCAGGAGGCAACCCTGCTAAAGTTTTTAAATACCGTAATATTGAGCATTTTATTGAATTGAAAAATGCAAAAAAAGATATTTGAAGCGTTTAATATTAAAAAAGAATTTGTATTATAAAAAGCTTTTTGTAAAAAAACTGTCAGTAGTATTATCTATTTTAATTTTCGAATTTAATTTTTAGAAAAGTGAACTAAAATTGACTCTCTTAACAAAACTAAACTTGACAAAAAATTTATAACATCGGATAATAACTTTCTAAGGAAGTTTTTGGAGGTTATATGTTAAAAAAGTTTTTAATAATGTTGGTTTGTATTCTCGTTACTTCATCTTATACAGTTGCAAGTGCGCACGGTGATTTCACTTGGTTTGGTTTAAGACGAAATAATACTGAGGTTATGTTTAAAACATCAGATTCGCATGAAAGGTGTGATGATCATAAATGTCATAAACATAAGCCGAAACCTAAGCATAAGAAAAAACACAAACCAAAACCAAAACATGAGAAAAAATGGAATCATTTTCATAAATGGTGGGATTAATATAAGTCTAAATTCTAAATGCTGTTTAAGTCAGGAGTTGATATTTTGCTACAACAAGGAAGTATTAATTTAGATAATTTGATTTTATTAATATATATTGTGGCAGGATTGCTTACTGCTGGGATAAATTATTTATTTGGGATTTGTTTTAGGAATATTAATGTTAATAAAATCAAAAAAGAGTATAATTGGGGTATTTTTGCTTAATATACTTAAACGTACACAAGTTTTATATTCCGAAATTAAAGAAATTCAAGTAAGGAAAAATAAAATTAGTGTTTATCCAAAAGATAAATCTGCTTTTCCGTTAGTCAACAGAAAAGAATCAAGAATCTGTCTTGAAAAATTAAAAAAATTGTTAGAATCAGAAAAGCTAAATATAAAAATAAGTTGAGAAAAATAAATTTCAATAAAAATTTGTACTAATACTAAAAAGCGGGTTTTAAACCCGCTTACTTTTTATTAATTTACACGAGATGCGATTTTTCTTGGATTTTTTGCGTTAAACGAGACTTCGGTTTTTACCTGCAAGAATAAATATTCTTTTGGTAAAAGACCTACGCTCTCTGCAAAAAATCCGCCGAACGCAAAAAAGGCTTATCTCATCGCTATTATAAGCAAAATAAAAAGAGGATTAGGAACAATTCCTATCCTCTTTTTATTTACCCGAGATGCGATTCGAACGCATGACCTACCGCTTAGAAGGCGGTTGCTCTATCCAGCTGAGCTACTCGGGCTTGGATCCAGAGGGCTTAGACAAGTGTTTGGTTTCGTGGGGTACCTGTATAATCCCTCATAAGTCTTATGTTAACACAAAAATTTTTCTTTGCAAGATTTTTTGAAAATTTTGTGTGTAAACTTATGTTAATTTCTTTTTCTATATTTTTTAAAGTTTTTTATTCTTGCTGCCGTACCCCTTATTTGTTAGTGTATGCATAAAATCTTAAAGGAGAAAATTTATGACAGCAGGATTTGAAATTTCCCAATTAAAAGGTACACCTTTGTATGCTTTGGCAAAAAATGCTAATGTTTATGGGGGTAAAACATTAAGTAAAACTGAAATGGTGTTTTTTCAACAACAATGTAAAGAAATGGGATTCTCTCCGGAAAAATATGGTTTAGAAATTGCTTCTGAAGATGTTGAAGGTGAAAATTTTAAAGAGACTAAAAAAAATCTAGAAAAACTTACAGATTCCATTAATGATGCTTATAAAAGCCAGTTTGGACGAAAAAATAATGCAGTAGAAACTGCGAAATCTGCAGAAACAAAAGCGTATGCAATTATTAACACTGCTAAAGAAGGTTTTGTAAGATCTCATGGTGATAATAGCGGGTTTATCCCTGAAAATTTAGGTCAGAGACCAAATTTTATGGCTCCTGAGTATAAAGACAATCTAACAAAGTATGTTTCTGATTTAAACGGTTGGGCTCAAAAGGTTTCTGAACAATATAGAAATGCAGAAAGCAAAACAAATGAAGAACTTGCAAAAATGATTATGACAAATAGCGATTTTAATGCTGCGACTAACGCAACTATTACTCAAGAAGTCGGTGAAGCAGTAATTGCAAATGATAATAAAAATGCTAAAGACATTAATGCAAATGTCGATAGAGAGGGAGCTGCAACTCGTCGTGCAGTTCACAATGAGGGTGCCGCAACTCGTCGTACAGTTCATAATGAAGGCGCAGCAACTCGTAGAGCCGTTCATCAAGAGGGTGCTGCAACAAGAGCAACTGTTATTAATGAAGGTATTATGACTCGTAATACTGTTCGTGATGAAGGATTTAAAACTCGTGAAGCTGTCCATGGAGAAGCTGCCGAAACAAGAAATACTGTAAGGCAAGAAGGAATGGCGGTTCGAGAATCTGTAAACAAAAACGCAGAAGAAACTCAAGAACTTGAAGGTTTATCTTCTAAAGTTTCTGATGCAGTAACAAATGTATATACAATGCATACGACAGAAACAGTTAACAAGGTTAATACTATGAAAAATAAAATTCTTTCATCAGATCTTCCTCAAGAGAAAAAGAAAGAATTACTGAATGATTTAGCAAATTTCTCAGATCAAGTTGTATTGAGTGACAAAGAATT
>ULMR01003239.1_pt1 | contig 12281 bp, 9 predicted proteins | sample 1951711 | NCBI WGS metagenome assembly ULMR01 (sample SAMEA4835556, study PRJEB28245) | human gut metagenome | biome: gut microbiome; material: fecal sample | place: Denmark | collected 2008 | reverse complement strand
TTCACTTTCTAAAGCACCAATTAAACTCATGTGAACACCTAACATTTCACTCAGTTTTACTTGTGTTATTTTATCTTTATTTTTAGTATTATAAAGTAACCTATACTTCTTTATATTTTTACCTACTAGTTTATTTAGTTCTTGTTTGTTCATTATTTCCTCCAACACAAAAGTGGATAGACCTATTCTATCCATATAATTTTATTAGTTTTATTATTTAAGTTAGTTAGAAGAAATAATAACCCCCCCCGTTTAGTACTTTATTTTGTACTAATGGTGAAGATATATAACTTAATTTATTTATATAATTATTAGTCATATTTTATATCCTCCTTCTACTCTTAAACTAATAAAAGTATAACAAAAAAGAGTACTCTTTTCAAGTACTTTATTTAATAATCAACATATAACTTAAAGATGCAATTAATATAGTTATTATAATTAATCCATTTATAGTATTCTTTTTCTTACATTTTCTATAAACACCAACTATATAGCTTAATAATAATCCACCAACAAGTCCTCCTATATGACCATATACATCTATATTTGGAACAATAAATCCTAATATTAAGTTTATAAATAATACAGGTATAATACCACTTCTAACAAATCCATCTAAAGTAGCTCTATATTTATAGCCAAAATATAACATACTACCAAAAAGACCAAATATTGCGCCACTTGCACCTATACTAACATTATTACTTAATACTACAGAAAATAAACTTCCCATTATTCCACTACCTAAATATATAAGTAAATATTTAAGTTTTCCATAATATTTTTCTACCATTGGTCCTATATAATATAATGCATACATATTAAAGAATATATGTAAGAAATTAGCATGCACAAAACAAGCAGTTAATAATCTATATATTTCACCATTTTTAACATTAATATAATAATTAGCAAAACAATTAATTATCATATTATAATCTAATAAACTTAGCATAAATACTATAATATTAAGTAATATAATAGAATATGTTACAATTGGTTGATCTTTCTTTAAAAATATCTTAGCTAACTCATTATCTTCCTTAATTGTTTTTTTATTTAGTTCTTCAGTCATCTCTAATACATCAACTATACCATTATTTTTACTAACCACTTTCTCTTTAAAATTAGGAAAATAATCATTTATAAATTTATTCTTTTTAAGTTCTGTTATGTTTTTAACTTTAATACTTAAAACATTTTCTTCTTCTGTTAGAGTAACTTCATCTCTAGTATTCATAAGTAAATTGAGTACTTTGCTTCTAAATGAATATGTTTTTTTCTTAATAGTTTTTCTAATAACTTCTACTTTTCTTAAATCACTCATTAATTGCTCTTCATTATGTATATAATTAGAATTTATTCTTATCAAAGGAATATCATTGTCTAAATTTTCTAACCAAATTTCATTTTGTACACCATGTACTACTATTGGTCTATAGTCTTCATTAGTAACAAAATAATGAATCAGCTTCATAACAAGTGTATCTTCTTTACTAATACTCATCTTATTCATATTAAATCCTTTCTTAATAAACATTATTATTTTACCATTTTTTACATAAAAAGTCTATACATCAAAAAAATAAGCACAAGGCTTATTTCTTCTTTTCTACTTCTCTAGTAGCACCAGTTCTAGTCCATCCTTCTAATGTTTCACTAGTACTCCATTTGTAGATATAACCATTTGATGTTTTTGTAGTCTTAGTTGCATTATATTGACTCTTTAATACAGATACACTACAAGTTTTATCATTACTATTGAATGTTCCACCTTTAGTACATTCATAACTTTTTTTACCTTCTGTCTTATTAGCTAAATATGACTCACTCTTAGTATAATAACATCTGTCACCAACTAATTTGTCCCCATAATCACAGTATTTTGTACTTGCACCACTTATATAACTTGCATTATAACTTGTAGTATTACCATTAAAGTAACATCTACTTCCAAGTAAGTTACCTCCATTTGGACAACTATAGTCAGGTGTAGCATAATAACTTGAACTATTAAATACACACATTGTTCCGCTTAGTGTACCTCCATTTGGACAACTATATGTTGTTTTACCATTATTTAAATAACATGTTGTTCCACTTAGTGATCCACCTCTTGGACAACTATATGTTGTTTTATTAGTATATTTAACACATTGAGTTCCTTCTAATGTTCCACTTGAACATGAGTAAGTTGTTGTTGTTTTATAACATCCAGTATAAACAGTTACATATCCTGGACAATTTGAACTTGAACTACATATATATTGTTTACTAGTTGAACAAGTATATCCACTTGGTTTTTTAGTATATGTACCATTTAAATAAGATTTACCAGTTTTAGGTGTAGCATTACCAATAACAGTTCTTACTTTATCAGTTTTAGGTGTAGCTGCATAACTACTACCCTTACTTGTACTAGGTGTAGCAGGATAATTTGAACCACTTGACTTTATACACATTGTACCACTTAGGTATCCTCCATTTGGACAACTATAATTAATTATTTTAGCATCATAACTACTTCCACTAGTTGTAACATAACATTTAGAACCAACTAATTCTCCTCCGTTTGGACAAGTATAATATCCACTACTTGAATTAGAATAAGCTTTATAAGAGTTTTCTTTAGTTACATAACATAAGTTACCACTTAAAGTTCCTCCATTTGGACAATAATATTCACCACTAGTTGATTTCTCTGTTGCTTTATATGATTCACTACCATAAAGATAACAAATACCATTCTTTAAAGTTCCTCCATTTGGACAACTGTAAACACTCTTAGTACTTGATGTTGCTTTCTTAAATTGATATTCAATTTCCATAAGTGGTTTTTCTTCTTCAGTACAATCTTCACAATAATCATAACATCCTAATATTTTTTCAACAAAGTTCTTTTCAGTTGGACATACTAAGTTAACTCTTAAAGTATAATCATTTTTGTTTTTAACAACTTGTACATAAGAAGCATTAGTATCACATTCATTACCATCTTTATCAACAAAAGGTAATATCATGTTTTTTCTAATCATTTCTGCTAAAGTTATTTCTGCAGAATCACCTATATTTTTAGGTAATCTTTCATTAGTATAATAACTTTCTGCTGCATCTTGCATGTATTTAACATTTTCTCTAAATACATTACTATAGAATGGTGTCATATTAGGTGTACTCTTTTTAAATAACCACATTAATAAGATTATAAATAAGAATACAAATACGACTTTTATTACTAAATCTTTCCAGTTAAATCCTGGATTTTTTTCACTACTATACATATTAATTCCCCCTAACTAATTTAATTTTAATGTTAAATTATTACTATTTTGTTTATTCAATGTTGCTTCTGTTATCATTCCTATCATATCTGAACTAAATTTATTCATATATGTATCAAATGTTTCACCATTATCAGCAGTAACTGTAGTTTTACAATTAGCTTCATTTACAGCATCTGCTATTTTATCTAAATCAAATGTTGCATCCATAACACTAACTTCTACCGGAATATCAATATAAGCATAAGTATTTAAGAAGTAAGTATCTATTAAGGCTTTCATACCACTAGTTTCTAATACATAACTACTTATTTCATTATTAGTACCATTAAGTACCCAAGAATTAACCATTAATTTAGTAAACTCTTCAGCACTAGTTTTAAAGTTTTCACTACCCTTAGTACTCATTAAACTTGTTTTAGCATTATATATTTTACTAGCTAACTTTTTACCTTGTGTTCCATCTAAGAAGAAATTACTTATATCAAAAGGTTTACTAACTTCTTCTTGATTTTCTTTATTCATTAAGTTTTCTACTCTAGTAATTGCAAATAAGCCATCTTCTTGAGAAACTTCACTTACTATTCCACCATTTATCCATTTAAGAATATTTTCTATTTCATCAATAGTATAATCGTTATTTGGAGCTAAAGTATTGATTTCATTCATGATTTTATCTGCTCTTTTGCTTACTTGTTCTTCATCATTAATGTCACCAAATTCCAAAATTTCTTTTACTTCATTATTTGTTTCATTATCTAAAGTATCAGTTATTTCAGTTTGATCATCTAAAGAATTGTTTTTATTAGCACATCCTTTTAAAACACCAACTGTAAGACCTAAAGCTGCGAGTATTGCAACTATTGAAATAGTTGTCTTTTTACTTGGTTTCTTTATATTAAAACCTTTCTTTTTCTCTTCTTCTTGCTCTTCGTTATTAGGTTTGATTTTATCATTAGTTTGAACTAAACCATATTTCTTTTCTAAATAACTAGCAAATTCTTCTTCTTTAATAATTGCTTCTTGTAAGTCTTTATTTATAAGATATTTAACACCTTCATCACTTGAACTATTTATAAGACTTGATAATTTATTAACTTCTTTATCATAGTTTTTATATTTATCAATATCACTAGTTAAATCAGTAATTTTAGTACTTAAACAACTTAAATCATCTTTTATTTCTTTAATTTTAGAAATATCTTCTTTAGTTAAGTCGTTATCAATACTTGTTATTGAAGCATATTCTTCTCTTAAAGATAAAGCCCTTTCTTGAAACTTATTTAACAAACTTTCTAATTTTTCCATTAATTCACTATTCATATTAAATACCCCCTTTGTGAATTTCACTTATTTATTATACAGCATATTCTTTTTTTAGTCAATTATATAACTAAAAAATCTTCCAATAAGGAAGAAGTTTAATATTATCTGTATCTACCAAATCCCCATTGATAGATAAATTATACCATATAAAGTACAAAATGTCAACACTTTTGTACAAAATAAACAACGTATTTTAATGACTAAATTTTATAATACATTTGATTTTGCTAGTTTAATTATTCTAAAAGTTTATTTATATTAACTATATCTATATTTTTACCTTTAACAAATTTTATTAATGCACTTATTTCTTCTAAAGTATTCTTATTTTCATAAAAAACATAAAACTCCCCTTTTTCCAAATTAGCCTTTGTATTATATAAAATATTATCTTTATATATATTATTAGTTTTTAAAACATAAAAAATATTCTTAAAACAATTATCTAAAGTACTATTACTATTGATACTTATACAGTAGTTATTTTTTAAATTTAAAGTACTCTTAAACTCTTTTAAATCTTTATTACTTTCACCACTATATAAAACATAATGTCCGTTTTTAACATAACTTAAGTACTCATTTATATTATTTAAATTATTGACTATTAAATTTACTTTAACATTATTTTTATCAAAGATATTTACTATATCTTTTACTAAACTGTTATCATTTATTTTAATAAAAATACTAATCATATTCTTACTTTCATTACCTTTAATAATATAATTGTCTTTAATACTATTTAAATTTATTTTACAGTCAACTTCTTTATATACTACATCTAATTCATCAAACTTTTTTCCTTGCATATTAGAGTATGTTAAGGTGTAGTCTACTTCTTTTCCATTTTTACCTAATACTACACCTTCCTTAGTAACATATCCTTCTTTACATAAGGTATTATTATTGCTTGCAAACTCTTTTATTTCTATCATTAAAGGGTCTTTACTATTCATTAAATCAGTAACTTTATTGGTATAGAAAAAACCAAATCCAGTAAATATTATAAGTCCAATATACTCAAAATATTTTTTCAAAATAAAACCACCTACTTAATAGTACGTGACTTTATTATTATTTATTACTTTATTAAAGCTTTTCCACCCATATAAGGCCTTAAAACTTCTGGAATATTTATACTTCCATCTTCATTATAATTGTTTTCTATAACTGCAATAAGTCCTCTTGGAGATGCTATAACTGTATTATTTAATGTTGTTACAAACTTAGTACCACTTTCTCCTTTACTTCTAATACCTAAACGTCTTGCTTGAGCATCACCTAAAATACTACAGCTTCCAACTTCATAGTATTTCTTTTGTCTAGGACTCCATGCTTCAACATCACAACTTTTTTCTTTTAAGTCAGCAAGATCTCCACTACAGCATTCAAGTGTTCTAACAGGTACATCCATACTTCTAAAGAATTCTACAGTATAACTCCACATTTTATTATACCACTCCATACCATGTTCTTTATCAGTTAATACTATCATTTCTTGTTTTTCAAACTGATGTACTCTGTAGATTCCTCTTTCTTCTATACCATGAGCACCTACTTCTTTTCTAAAACATGGACTATAAGAAGTTAAAGTTATAGGTAAATCACTTTCTTTAACTATTTGGTCTTTAAATTTACCTATCATAGAGTGTTCACTAGTACCAATTAGATATAAATCTTCATTCTCGATTTTATACATCATTGCATCCATTTCTTCAAATGACATAACTCCATTAACTACATCACTTCTAATCATAAATGGTGGCACACAGAAAGTAAACCCTTTATTAATCATAAAATCCCTTGCATAACTTATTACTGCTTCATGAAGTCTTGCAATATCTCCCATTAAATAATAAAACCCATTTCCACTAGTACGACCTGCACTATCTTTATCAAGTCCATTTAAATTTTCCAATATATCTGCATGATATGGAATTTCATAAGAAGGAATAACAGGTTCTCCAAAACGTTCGATTTCTACATTTTCAGAGTCATCTTTTCCAATTGGTACACTTTTATCAATTATATTAGGTATTTTATACATAAGACTTTTAATTTTAGGTTCTAAACTAGTTTCTAATTCTTCAAGACTTTTAATTTTAGTATTCATTATACTTACTTGTTCTTTTATTTCTAATGCCTCATCTTTTTTTCCTTCTCTCATAAGTAATCCAATTTTATCACTTAAGTTATTTTTTTCTCCTCTTAATGTGTCTGCTTCTTTTTTAGCATTTCTAAACTCTATATCTAAATTATATACTTCGTCTACTATAGGTAATTTTTCATCTTTAAACTTCTTTTTAATATTTTCTTTTACTAATTCTTTATTTTCTCTAATTAATTTAATATCTATCATTTTTTATATCCTTTCAAATCTATATTTTTGTTTTGTAGTGTTATCAATTCTACTACTTATGTCTTCATTACTTAAAAACATTTCTATGGGTCTAGCCCATATATCGCCATCATGAGTATATACTACTAACTCGCTTAAGTCTTCAGTATGTTTACATATACATATTACTTCTATAACATTTCCTTTAAAATGTCTCCAAATACTTCCCACTTCAATGCTTTCTTCTCTCATTATTCACTCTCCTTTAAAAATAAAAATTCCATGACTTAAGGACTATATAAGCGGTGCCACCTTAATTCATAGAATTATTCTATACTCTTTTATTATAACGGAATTACCCGATTTAACCTAGAAGATTTGATTTCATTATATATTAACTATTAGTTTTCACCAAGCACTAATTCTCTATAAAATTAATATGTAACTACTAATTACTTCATCACAAGTTAACAACTAAATTATACCATATAACTTTTTATTTTAAAATACTATTTTTGCAAAAATATACTAATTATCATTAGATATGCTACACTAGCCTTATATTTTATAAAGAATTTACTATCTCTTATACTAACTAATAAATCAGCAATACTAACTAACCAAGCCTCTTTACTTTTTGGTTTACTAAATTTAATACTTGCTTTTTCTTTTCTATTAATAAATGGAAATATCTTTTTAATTATGACATGATGAAACATATGAGTTTCTATACATCTTTGTACTTCTATACTTACATTAAAATATTTTTTTGCATTCATACTTGCAGTGTATGGATGATTTAGGTAACTATTTTCTTCTTTGTCTGTTCTTCCACCATAAAATAAATCATGTAAAAGTGCTCCAGTGGTAGTAACTTCTACGTTGGCATTAAATATTTTAGCAAGCATAAAAGCACATTTACTTACATTTATTAAGTGGTCATATTTAGTTAGTCCATGATGCATATCATTTTTAGTAATTATAAAATCTTTATCATTAATTATATTTTCAGTTATTTTATTATATTCATCTATATATTTTCTTTTCATATTTATCTTTCTTCCAATGAACTAATTATATAACTTTTTATTCATTTTGTAAAGTTACTCTAGTTCAGTATTATTATATTCATTTATTTTATTTTCTAGATATGAAAAGTAATTTGTTTTAATTGCACTGGTACTTAAACTTAACTTCATATTAATTTTTTCATTAATTTCTTGTATTTCTTCTACTGTATATTCTTCATCTGTGTAATACTTTATAGTACTATTACTAGCATTATAATAGGCTATTTCATTTTTCCAAGAGCCATCTGCAAAAACTACTCTAGAGTTATATGTATCACTAAGTATGTCAGTTCCCATATAAAGTCTAGGGTCATATTTTATTCCCATTAAGTTTGCTAAAGTTGGAATTATGTTGATGTATGAGGTGTATTCGGTATATTCAGTACTTTCTAGTTCTGGGGTATATATTACAAAAGGAGTTCTTTCACTTTCATAGTCTTCTAAATCATGATTAATAAATTCACTCAAATAAGAGTCTTTCAGTCCATAAGGATAATGGTCAGCCGTTAAAACAATAACTGTATCATCAAGTATTCCTTTTTCTTTTAAACTATTAATCATTATACCAAGAGCATTATCTAAAACTTTTAGTTTGCTAAAATATCTGCTTACTGGAGCACTATAACCTTTAGACATAAATTCTTCTTTATGTAAGTCACCATATTCACTTTTAGTAATATATGGTTGATGAGTAGTAACAGTTGTTAAAAATGCCATAAACGGTGTATTATAGTCAATATTTAATAGATTATCAAATACATTTGTAAAGAATACTTCATCACTTGGCCATTCTCCATATATTCCTTTAATAGACATATTTAAATCATCTATATCTAAGTATTTTTCACTATACATATTAGAATGAATTGTATTTCTATAGTAATACCACTCAGTATAGTCATGAAAACTTCTTGTAGTGTATCCCGCATTATTGAATAGTCCAAATATGCTTTCAAAATAAGTATTATCTTTATAAGTGTTTGAAGTGCATGTATTATATATTGAATATAAACCAGTCATTAAACTAAACTCATTATTACCAGTAGCACATGAATTTCTTGGACTATAATTATTTGTCCAGTGCCATCCCTCACTATAAAGTTTATAAAAGTTAGGAAAGTATTCTTCATTTATAATTCCTTCATTTACACTTTCCATAAGAATAACTACTACATTTTTACCTTTAAATTTTCCTGTATATGAGTTATAGTCAGTTACTTCATTATTCGCAAAATATGAGTTTAATAAGTTATACTCTCCTTCATCTTTAGTAGAAAGTTCACTAAGTACAGGACTTACTTCTCTTTTACTATTTTCTTCTACAGTGTTATCATTAAAAATACTTATATCTATAGTTTCATCGTTTGGAAATAAAAATGTTTTTAGATCTATTATACCAAATACAACTGGACCAAATTCGTGAACAGCAATTGTTGGTACTGAAGGATTTTTAAATAAAGAAATATTGCTTTTAGTTTGGTACTTATTTTGCATAAAATCAAATTTAAGAGTACAATAATAAGTTAAGGAAAATATTAAAGTGATAGGTATTAATAATAAATATTTTTTATTTAGATTAATCCTGTTATAAGTTTCATTTTTTAAGTGTATGTAATACAAAATACTTAGTATAAATGGTATGTATATTAAGTGATAAGTCCATTTAAAAGTAGTTAAATAATCTATTATATAGTTAGTTACTGCTCCAAATTGACTACTTGTGTTAAATGAAATATATACACCCAAAAAATTAATAAAACCTAATTGTAACCAAGTATATAATGAATAGATAAATATAAATGTAAGATTAATAGTATTTCTTATACATTTTTTCTTAAATAAACTACTTATAAAGGTAACTAATAAACTTATTAATGCTACACTCAAAAGTATTCTTAAACTAGACCAAGTAAATAGATTAAAATTATTAAGTAATTTAAACATCATTTCAATTACAAATAATATTAATGTCATAAATATTAAATTGTTAATAAACTTATCTTCTAAAAACTTTTTCATATCATACTCCCACGAGTAAATATATTATCACATTTCACAATTGAGTTCTAGTGATTTTAATTAATTTTCGCAATTAATGTAAAGTATAAAAATTAAAAAACCTCTTTTATGAGGTTTAATTAATCACTAGTACTTAGTTCAAACATAGCATCCCTTAGTTCCATAGCACGCTCGAAATCTAACTCACTTGCTGCTTTCTTCATTTCAATTTCTAAGTTTCTTATCATAGTTTGTTTATCTTTAGGACTAAGTTTAGTCTTTTTATTTTCTTTAGAAGTTTCAAAGTTACTGATGTTATCTCTTATTTCTTTAATTATAGTCTTAGGTACAATACCATGTTCTTTATTGTAAGCTTCTTGTACACTTCTTCTTCTTTTAGTTTCACTTATTGCTTCATTCATAGCATCACTATTTTTATCAGCATACATTATAACAAGTCCATTTGCATTTCTTGCACATCTTCCAATAGTTTGTATAAGACTTCTTGTACTTCTTAAGAAACCTTGTTTATCAGCATCCATTATAGCAATTAAACTAACTTCCGGAATATCTATACCTTCTCTTAACAAGTTAATTCCTACAACTACATCTATTACTCCTAAACGCAGATTTCTTATAATATTCATTCTTTCTAATGTTTTAATTTCGTTATGCAAGTAAGTTACTTTAATACCAACTTCTTTTAAGTAGTTTGTTAATTCTTCAGCCATTCTAATTGTTAAAGTAGTAATAAGTACTCTTTCATTCTTTTTAATTCTTTCGTTAATTTCGCCAATTAAGTTATCTATTTGTCCTTCAGTTTTTCTAACTTCAATGACTGGGTCAAGTAGTCCAGTTGGTCTTATTATTTGTTCAACGCATTTATTATTAACTAGTTCTAACTCATAATCTCCTGGGGTTGCACTTACAAATATTGCTTGATTAATTTTACTTGTGAACTCGTCAAACTTTAATGGTCTATTGTCTAATGCACTTGGAAGTCTAAAACCATAATCAACAAGAGTAGTTTTTCTCATTCTGTCACCATTATACATTCCTCTAACTTGCGGCAAAGTAACGTGGCTTTCATCTACTACGAGTAAGTAATCGTCTGGAAAGAAATCCATCAAAGTTGTAGGAGTTTCGCCTTCTTCTCTAAGAGCCATATGTCTACTATAGTTTTCTATTCCATGACAAAATCCAGTTTCCTTAAGCATTTCTATATCATACATAGTTCTTTGTTTAAGTCTTTCTTTTTCAACTAGTTTTCCTTCTTTATCTAATTCTTCTAGTCTAGTTTTTAACTCTCTTTCTATTCTTCTAATGGCTTCTTTTAGTTTTTCATCTCCAACAACGAAATGGCTTGCTGGAAATAAACTAACGTTTTTCATATCTTTTAATATAACACCAGTTAATGTGTCAAACTCACTTATTCTATCTACTTCGTCTCCAAATAATTCTATTCTAATACCGTTTTTTCTTTCATATACTGGAATTATTTCTATAGTGTCTCCATGTGCTCTAAAGGTACCACGTTTAAAGTCAAGTGTACTCCTTTCATAAAGCATATCTACTAATTTAGTTAATAACTCATCTCTGTCAATGGTGTCTCCCACTGATAAAGAAAGCATTTTATTTTTGTATTCTTCTACTTCTCCTATACCATATATACATGAGACACTTGCTACTACTATTACGTCTCTTCTTTTTAGTAGACTACTAGTTGCAGCATGTCTAAGCTCGTCTATCTCGTCGTTAATTGAAGAGTCTTTTTCAATATACAAGTCTTTACTTGGTACATAAGCTTCTGGTTGGTAGTAGTCGTAATAGGAAACAAAGTATTCAACACGATTATTAGGAAATAATTCTTTTAATTCTGCATACAACTGTCCAGCAAGTGTTTTATTATGAGCAAGCACTAAAGTTGGTTTATTAGTTTCTTTTATAACATTTGCTATTGTAAAAGTTTTACCTGTTCCAGTAGCACCTAATAGTACTTGATATTTTTTATTTTCATTAATACCACTTACAAGTTCTTTTATTGCTTTTGGTTGGTCTCCGGATGGAGTATATTTTGATACTAAATTAAACATGTGGCCACCTCCTATATTATTTTTTATCAAAATTTTACATATTTTTATGGTTAATAATTCAATTCATAATGTAATTATTTCTAATGATTTTCTAGCTTTTCTGTTTCAATTCGTTAATCCCATATTCGCTTTTTTACTATCAACTCTATTATAAATAATTTCAGCAGCA
>ULMR01033525.1_pt1 | contig 12714 bp, 14 predicted proteins | sample 1951711 | NCBI WGS metagenome assembly ULMR01 (sample SAMEA4835556, study PRJEB28245) | human gut metagenome | biome: gut microbiome; material: fecal sample | place: Denmark | collected 2008 | reverse complement strand
ACTATGGATCAGGCAAGATTAATTTCAACCGCAACATTTGCAAGCCGTATGGGGTCTTCTGAAGATAGAAATGAATTACGAGAATCAACAGTTCGTGATATTGCTACATTCTCAAGTTTTTATTTCTTAGGAGATTACCTTGCTAAAGGTATTGCAACATTTTTGGAACATAAGCATAAAAAAGATGGTATTCATTTGATAAACAGATTGAAACCTGAACCTGATAAAAATGCTAGCTTTATGAAAAAATTCTGGCATTGGGCCAAACATACATCTTTAAAATCTTCTGATGAACTTGCAACTCATAATGACAAACGTATGAGAACAATTTGTCAAATCGGTAATATTGTATTCTCATTGTTGTCGTTAGGAGTGTTCATCCCATTATACACTAGGACGACAATAAATAAAAGACATGCTGCAGAACTTGCGAAATTGGAAGCTGAAAAGCAAAATAATTCGGCTTCATTAAACGCGACAACGTCCTCATCCGGACGAACATCCTCCTCGTCCGCAATGACCGAAACTTCATCAACCGTTCTAAATGATGAATTTACAAGGTCATTAGTCAAGGATAACACAGCGTTTAAGTCATTTTTCAATTCGTAAGGAGAAAATAAATTATGAAAATTCAACAAATTGCCCCACAATTACAACAAGTACAACATAAACAAAATTTAGAAAATTACAAACAAAATAGCAATGATAATGTAAAATTTACAGGTGCTTTTGATGCTGCAACTGTATTTTTAAGATTTTTAGACACAAACCAGGCTTGGGGTGCAAATGCTGTGGATTTAGGATCTATGGTAATCCCTCGTACTACAATTGATATGGTTAAAAGAGGCCCGGCTGCAGGTATGGAAACAGGTAGAAGAGAAGCTTCCGGTACAATTAACCATTCTTTAGTTGGGGTTTATGGTACTCTTGCTGGTGTTGCAATTGCTGCTGCATTAAATAAAAAATATGGTGTTAAGGCTCATAAAATATTTGTTGATGATGATACTATTCAGCTTTTAGGTAAAGCTTGGGATAAGCAAGTTAAAGCCGGAAATAAAGAACCATTACAGGCTTATTTGAAAGATGTATTTGGTTCTGCAGAAACTCGTATCGGTGATGATTGGATAAAAATCCCTGAAAATAACGTTGATGATGTTGTAGAAAAATTCTCTCAAGTATTGAATAAAGAAGAAGCTCCTGTAACAATTTCTAAGGATTTGAAGGCATACGCACGTTCAGTAATTACAAATGCAACAGGTTCTGAAAATACATTCAGACTTGGTAAAGATGCTGCTACTGCATCTTTGGAAAACATTATTGAAAGTGTTTATAATGTTTCTCGTACATTTGTTAATAAAAATGAAAATATTGCAAAAGAATTTGCAAAAGATTTTAAAGTTAATAAATATATTGCAGATTTAAAACATATGAACCTTGGACGTTCAGTTCTCGGTATTGGTATTGCATCTGCTGTCGGTATGTCAATTCAACCTTTGAACATTTATTTGACTAAGAAAAAGACAGGTAGTGACGGATTTGTAGGTGTTGAAGGCCGTGAAAAAGATTATTCAGCAGGCTTTAAAGCATTAAAAGTCGGTGCTGCTGCATTATTTGGTGGTGGTATTTTAGCATCATTAGGTATGCGTGGCGGATTTAAAGGTATTTTAAAGAAAATTCAATTTAAAGGTCTTGTTCCTACATTAGATCAATTTAAGTTTATTTATGGTGTAACAATCATGTCAAGATTTATAGTTGCACGTGATAAGGATGAACTTAGAGAATCTGTTGTAAAAGATGTTTTAGGCTTCTTTAACTGGCTTATTTTAGGTAACTTTGTTGCTAAAATAGCTGCTAATGCTATTGATCAAAATCTTTTGAATTACAGTGAAAAAGAACATGGTAAAGGCTTCTTCAACAAGGTTATAAAAGCTCCTTTGGTTACAAGAGATGAAGTTTTGCATAGAGGCTTGAAAGCAGCTGGTATTAACCCTATTGAAAATGGCAAAGCTCTTTCATTTAAACAATTAATGCAAAAACTTTCTTCAGCTCAAGTTAATGAAGCAATAAGAAAAGAAACAAAAGGAAAGTTAAAAGCATTAAATATTGCTCAAGTTGCAGGTTACTTGTATTCAGGACTTGTATTAGGTGCAGGTATTCCTAGATTGAATATTTATATGACAGATAAATCTGAACAAAAACGTAAAGCAAAACTTGCAGCTGCAAAAGCTCAAAATCAAGGAACAGCAGCAGAAACAGCAACAAATGCAAACAAATCTGAGCAACATGCAAAAGCAAATGCAGCTTCTCCAACATTGAATGAACAATATCAGGCAATGATTAAACCAGAAAACTTAGCTTTTCTAAGCGGTAGAATGTAATTGTTTATAACCTTTTGGGGTAATCTTTAGGAAATTCGTACTGGTTTTCTTGAAGAAGTTTAGTGCAATATGTCCCATCGTTTTTGCAATCATTCAGCAATTCTTCATGCGTTGGATATGGAGTCCCTGTTGGCATACAGTAAAAAGGTCTAACTTGATTACTTGCCACATTACAAGTTTCGCTTTTTCTGCATAGAATAAATGGGTATATATCTCTACCTTTCTCATTTGGAGCTTTTTCCCCATTTATGTCATAATAAATATCATAACAAGCGCCTATTTTAATACTCATTTGTGAACCGTCTACAAAGCGTAATGTTGCCATATTCCTTCCTAATAATTGTCGTTTTTCAATGTCAAAACTTTTGACGTAAGGTTTTATATATGTATTTAAAAAATCGAATGCAGCATCTGAACTATCCGTCTCGCCAATATTCCAATCTTCTCTAGATCCGTAGTCCAATTCTGCATATATAAGTGCCTGATTTATTACGGATACGAATTTTTTTATTCTGGAACTTGCTTCTTGTTTTTTAGTATTTTGAATAAGTGCTGGTATTGTTAGAGCTGCAACAATACCAATAATACCAAGTGAAATCAATACTTCTGCTAATGTAAACCCCTTAACCCCTGTGCTATATCTTAATTTTTCGGGGGGGGGCGATTCTAAAAGCTCTATTCATCGTGTTTTCCTCCTATTTATATATTTATTATTTAATATTTTTGAGAATTTGTCAATATATAAAAAAGTTTTGATAAATTTCTTATCAAAACTTTTTTTAATATATTTTATGATACAAAATAACAATTTATCCTAATTGAGCATTTGCACCTGAAACAACTTCTATGATTTCTTGAGTAATTGCAAATTGTCTTGTTTTATTGTATTCAATTGACAACTCATTAATCATTTTTTCAGCATTGCTTGTAGCTGCTGACATCGCTGTCATTCTGCTTGCAAGTTCACTTGCTTGAGCTTCCAATAGTGCTTGATACAAGATATTTGTCATATACATTGGTACAACTTTTTGCAAGATGTTATGCATATCAGGCATAAATTCCATTAATGGATCTATAACATTATCTTGATGTTTTTCTTCTTCACTATGCAAGTTTGTTAATGGCAAAATTGTCCAATTTTCAACAAAATAACTCATCATATTTTTGAATCTTGTTGTAATAACTTCTATTTTGTCAATTTGATGTCCGACAAAATATTCTGCAATATCTTCTATTACAATCTTTGCACCTTCTCCTGACGGATCATTTGCAACTCCAAGATATGTTTTTGCAATCTCACAATCATAGTCTTTACATTTGCGCTTTAAAGTAGAAATTCCTTTTTGACCAACAATAAACAGAATTGTTTTTATCCCTTGAGATTGATATTCTTTTATTGTTTGTAAAGTCTTTCTTACAATATTTGCGTTGTAAGCTCCTGCAAGACCTTTATTAGATGTAATTACAAGTAAACCTACTGTTTTTACATCTCTTACCTGCAAAAGTTCAGGATAATTGTCTACTGCAGATTTGATTTTCAAACTCTGAGCACTGTATGTTCCAACAGATGCAAGAAGCCTTTTAAACATATCTGTTAATTCAAAAGTAAATGGACGTGATGCTTTAACGGTATTTTCAGCTTTTTTTACTTTAGCTGCTGCAACCATTTTCATCGCACGCGTAATCTTTTGTGTGCTTTTAACGCTTTGTATTCTGTTTTTTATGTCTTTTAAGTTTGCCATTTCTTTACCATAGCTTATAAATACCTATTGGCTCTATAAACTATTATCCTTTCTTTGTTTTGCGATTAGAATGTCTTTTTAAAGTTTGCCAATGCTTTGTTCAACTGTTCTTTATCAGCATCTTCAAGTTTTGCACCGCCATTCAGTCTTAAAACAAGATCTTGCATATTAGTATTCAAGTATGCTACCCATTCTTTTTTGAATTTAGCAATATCAGTATTTGCAACATCATCTAAAACGCCTTCGTTTGCGGCATAAAGAAGTGTAACCTGTTCAGCAACGCTTAAAGGATTATATTGAGGTTGTTTTAATACTTCTGTAAGTTTTTCACCTCTTAATAATTGGTTTTTAGTTGCTTGGTCAAGGTCTGATGCAAACTGAGCGAATGCTTCCAATTCTCTGAACTGAGCCAAATCCAATCTCAATTTACCTGCAACTTGTTTAATACCTTTTGTTTGAGCTGCACCACCAACACGTGATACTGAAATACCTGCGTTGATAGCCGGTCTTACACCTGAGTTAAATAAGTTAGATTCCAAGAATATTTGACCGTCTGTAATTGAAATTACGTTTGTCGGAATATATGCTGAAACATCGCCTGCTTGAGTTTCAATGATAGGTAACGCTGTAATACTACCGCCGCCAAGCTCATCATTAAGTTTAACAGCACGTTCAAGCAATCTTGAATGTAAGTAGAATACATCACCAGGGTATGCTTCACGTCCTGGTGGTCTTTTAAGAAGCAAACTCATTGCACGGTAAGCCTGAGCGTGTTTCGATAAGTCATCATATATAATCAAAACATCTTTGCCTTGTTCCATAAATTCTTCACCTATGGCAACACCGGCAAACGGTGCGATATATTGAAGTGGAGCAGCTTCATTAGCAGTTGCAGATACAATGATTGAATATTCCATTGCTCCGTGTTCTTCTAATGTTTTTGCAATTTGTGCAACAGTTGATGCTTTTTGACCAATTGCTACATAAATACAAATTACGTTTTGACCTTTTTGGTTAATTATTGTGTCAATCGCAATTGCTGTTTTACCTGTTTGTCTGTCGCCGATGATTAATTCACGTTGACCACGACCGATTGGTGTTAAGGCATCAATTGCGGTTAAACCTGTTTGTAACGGTTGGTGAACTGATTTTCTTGCTACAATACCTGGTGCAACTCTTTCAATCGGACGTGTTTTTGTTGATTCAATTTCTCCTTTACCGTCTATTGGTTTACCTGTCGGATCAACAATTCTTCCGATAAGAGCATCGCCTACTGGAACTGATGCGATACGGCCTGTTGTTTTAACAGTCATACCTTCTTTAATTTGAGTATATTCACCCAAAATTACTACACCGACATTGTCTTCATCAAGGTTCATTGTGATACCAAGAGTGTTTTTGCCGTCTTCAAATGTAACAAGTTCACTTGCCATTACGTTTCTTAATCCGTAAATTCTTGCAATACCGTCACCGACTTCAATTACAGTACCTGTATTTGATACTTCAGATTGAAGATCGTAATTTTCGATTTTGCTTTTAATTATAGAACTGATTTCATCTGGTTTAATAAGTGCCATAATTTCCCCTTTATATTATATTTTTACTTAAAGTTTCTAATTTATTTTTCAGGCTGTTGTCGATTACGTCATCATTTATTTTTATAATCAGCCCTCCAATAATATCGTTATCTAATATCCAATTTACTTTAACTTGTTTGTTTAATTTAGATTTAAGTTTTTCTGTTAATCTTTCTTTTCTGTCATCTGTTAATTCGACAGCAGAAACAACTTCTACTTGTTGAATATTATTGATTTTATCAACTTCTGTTTTATAACATTGGATAATTTGATCGATTTCATAAAATCTTTTTTTATCAATCAGGATTTTTAAAAAATTAATTATTTTATCACTGACTTGATTTGCGAAAACGCTGTCTATAATTTCATTTTTTGAATTTATAGAAATTGCAGGATTTTCCATAACACTTACAAGCTCAGCAGATTCTGAGGTAATATCCATTACCGTATTCAAATCGTTCAATATGGCATCATATGTCATTACGCCATCTTTGCCGACTTGTATTAGGGAATCGGCATAATTTTTTGCTGATGTTGATATTTGTTTTTCATTACTGTTAATCATAAGATTACACCTTGTCTATGTTGTCAATGCTTTCATCAATAAACTTGTTGTGCAAATCTGGGTTTGCTGCGATTGTATTTTTAATATGTTGTTTTGCAAGTTCTATTGATGCATTCAATGTTTTTGTTGTCATTTTGGCCGATAAAGTTTTTTCTTCGGCATTAATAACTCTTGAAATATTTTTTTCGATTAATTTAACTTGTTCTTCAGTATTTGTTAATATTTGTTTGGCAATTCCGTCCCCTCTTTGAGATGCTTCATCAAGTCTGTCTTGTATATCTTTATCGATATGCTCAATTGACTTTTCAGCTTCTAAAAGTTTATTTTTAGCATTTTCTCTTTCAGATTTTGCATTATTAATTGTATTTATAATATCTTGTTTTATTTTTTCTACTCCTGCAGATACATTAAGCTTTTTAAAGAGTACTGCAAAAATTATCAATAAAACTGCAAAATTAAATGTATTTGATTCTACTATTAAGTTCCAAAAATTTGCCAATTCGTTCATATTAATTCAATATCCTGTTTACAAGTTCATTATCGGGATTTTCAATTTTAGTATCAAATCCCATTACTTTTGAAGATATAACTTCTGCCAAATCTTTTACTTTTGATCTAAGTTCATTTGTTGCCAAATTTGCTTCGTTTTGAAGATTTGATTTGGCAGAAGCAATTTCTTCCTGAGATTTTTGTTTAGCTTGTCCTGTTAAAACTTTGGAATTTTCGTTAGCTTTGTTAACTTTTTCTGCAACAAGTTTTTTCGAATCACTTATTGACTGATTCAGTCTTGATTCTCTATCCTTCATAATTGTATCCGCTTTTGAATTTGAATTAAAAGCGTCATTTTTTGCGTCATTAATATATTTTTGACGTTCATCCATAATTTTTTCAATAGGTTTGTAAAATATTATATTCATGATAATCGTGAACATAATAAAACTTATTGCTGATACTAAAAATGTTGCATTAAATTCCATTGTTTATTCTCCGATTACTTGCCTAATAATAAGAAAGCGATAACGAATGCGTACAAAGCACAAGCTTCTGATAATGCTGCACCAAGCAAGAAGAAACCAAAAGCTTTACCGGCAACTTCAGGTTGTCTTGAAACTGCATCCATCAAACCTTTTGTAGCGAAACCAATACCAAGTCCTGCGCCTACTGCACCAAAACCGATTGCGATACCTGCACCTAAGTGTGCCATTTGTGAAACTGTAGCTGTGTCTACCATTTTTTCTCTCCTTTATTTAATACTTTTTATCAAAGTAACTAATGTTCTTCACCTGTTGCTGAGCCGATATATGCTATCGTCAACATCATAAATACTGTTGCCTGGATAAATGCAACAAGTATTTCAAAAAGCATTATCGGAAGCGGCAGAAAATATGCCAAACCGCCTAATGCTATTGATACGAGAATTTCACCTGCAAATATGTTGGCAAAAAGTCGGATTGCAAGGCTTAAAGGTCTTGTAAACATTTCCAATAATTCTACAAGTGCCATTACAATTCCCGTAAAGCTTAATTCGTGTAAGAAGAATTTTGGTCCTTTTGCACGAATTCCCATAAATACATAATATATTAATACTATAATTGCCATTGCGGCAGTTAAGTTAATATCGTTTGTAGGAGATGCAAGTTCTCCGCCGTTTTTAAGATGAATTATTCTTAGTGGAAGTTGGCCCATTAAATTTGCTGTAACAATAAATAAAAATAATGAAGCAACTAACGGAACATGTTTTTTGTTATCATTTTCTACCATTGTATCAAGTGTTCCGTAGAAAAATTTCATGATGCTTTCTGCTACTGCTTGAAGTTTTCCTGGAACCAATGACAAATGTCTGGTTGCTAGTATTCCAAAAATTATAACTAATGCCATTGCAAACCACATTGTGAATATGGTATCAAGATTTAGGCTTATAGCATGCCCGCCGAGATTTAATGTGTAAATCCAATGTCCCATGTTAAATTCTCTCCCTTACGAGTTTATTTTAACTCGGTAAAAAAAAAATCGCAAATTTTTTTTGTTTGTTTTAAAATTTAATGTATAGCAAGGTTTTTGAGGGGTTAAATTATGGATATTATTTATTTAGATGAAGTTAATTCTACTAATTCTTATGCAAAAGAAAATTTTGAAAAATTTGAGGACAGAACCGTAATTATTGCGGCTGCTCAAACAGACGGTCATGGTAGGTATGATAGAAAATGGGTAGATTTTGGAGAAGGAAATTTATTTATGTCAATTGTTTTAAAGCCTGAAGGAGAATTCCGCCAAACTTATGCTTGTTTAACTCAATATTTGTCTGTTGTTTTGCATAATATATTGAATGATTACGGGTTGGAACCTTCTATAAAATGGCCTAATGATGTTTTAGTAGACGGTAAAAAAATTGCAGGAATTTTATGCGAATCTGTTTTGGATAAAAATGTTTTTAAAGGATTGGTTTTAGGTATAGGAGTTAACCTTAACGCTCAAAAATCTGATTTTTCTTTGGTTAAGGATAGAAAAGTTACATCATTGAATGTTGAATTGGGCCGAGAATATGAAGATAAAAATTTGTTTACCGAAAAACTTTTAAATGCTTTTTTTAAACATTACGACAATTTCTTAAATGAAGGATTTTCTTTGATAAAAGATGATTATGTAAAAGCATGCAAATTTTTAGGAAAAGAAATAACCGTAAAAGTATTTAATGATAAAGTTTCAGGTGTAGCCAAAAGAATTGGCGATTGCGGTGAGCTTATCCTTCTTAAAAATAATAAAGAAATTGCACTAACTATGGGTGATATATTATAATTTTATTGTTGGAGGGATATTATGAAAAAACTTGCACTTTTAGGCTCTGGAGAAAATTTTGTATCAGATGCTGTTGTAAAATATTTTGATGGAAAAGATGTTGATATATGTCTTTTATCTAATGATGAACATTGTAATTTCTTTCTAAAATCAAAAGAAGCTAAATATAATGTGAAATATTTACCTGAAGAAAAAACTTTTGAATATTTTTCTGCACATGATTTTAATTTAATTGCTCTTTGTGATTATAGAAATGATTTAAGTGCCGATATTTTAGAAACAGGTAAATTTATAAATATTCACCCGTCATTACTTCCTGCTTTTAAAGGTAAAGATGCTATGGAAAGAGCCTTCTTAGCAGGTGTAAAAGTTTCAGGTGTTACTATTTATTCACTTAATGCAAATGAAAGTGATAATAAAATATTAGCTCAATATCCTGTTTTAATAAGTAATTTAACTCATTTTGATGAATTTAAATCTGATATTAGCAATATAGAATGCAAATTATATCCGATTGTAATTGATAAATTGTTGAAAGATGAGGTTTTTGATTTCTCTGATTTGGTAAATCAAGGCGGCTGTTCTAGCTCTTGCGCTGGCTGTGGAAGCTGTCATTAACATTTTTAAACAGTTTAATAAGCGTATAATTGAAACAAAACTTAAAAAATTTGTTGAATAAAATTAAATGTTATATAATTTTTATCAAAGGAGTCAAGTTATGTCAGTTGATGATGCGCTAGTTATGATTTTGGCAGGTGGAGAAGGAAAAAGACTTTACCCTTTGACTAAAGATAGAGCAAAGCCTGCTGTGCCTTTTGGAGGCAGATACAGAATTATTGATTTTGTATTGAACAATTTTATTAATTCGGGATTTTTTAAGATTAAGGTTTTAACACAGTATAAATCTGATTCGTTAAATAAACATATTACTCGTGGTTGGGCTTTATCACCATTTTTAAATCAATATGTAGATTTGGCTCCTGCACAGATGAGAACAGGTTCTGAATGGTATAGAGGTACAGCTGATGCAATTTATCAGAATGTTTTTCATATTACTGATGAAGATCCTGATTATGTTTGCATTTTTGGTGGGGATCATATTTATAAAATGGATGTTTCTCAGATGCTTGATTTTCATAAGGAAAAAGAGGCTGATTTAACAATTTCTGCTATTCCTATTCCGATTGAAGAAGCTTCTGAATTTGGAATTATCGAAGTTGATGATGATTGGAGACTTATTAATTTTGTTGAAAAACCAAAAGAAAAGCCTAAATCAATTCCCGGTAATCCAAATATGTGCCTTGCTTCTATGGGAAATTATATTTTTAACAAAGATGTGCTTCTTGATGCATTAAACAGAGATGAAGAAATAAAAGAATCAAGTCATGATTTTGGTAAAAATGTTATTCCTATGTTGTTAAAGGAAGGTAAAAAGATTTATATATATAATTTTAACGACAATTCATTTCCGGGAATGACTGATACTGAACGTGGTTATTGGAGAGATGTAGGAAGTATTGACGCTTATTGGCAGGCAAATATGGATTTGTTGGCTTATGAGCCTGAACTTGATTTGTATTCAAAAGAATGGCCGTTAAGAACGTTTAATTACAATTATCCGCCTGCAAAATTTATTTGGGCAGAAGGTGAAAGAGTTGGTATGGCTACAAACTCTATGGTATCTGAAGGCTGTATCGTATCAGGCGGCGGCTTGTCAAGATGCGTTCTTTCTCCAAAAGTTAAAGTAAACAGTTATTCTCAAATATCTGAAAGTATTTTGATGGAAAATGTTGAAATCGGTCGTCATTCAAAAATTAAGCGTGCAATTATTGATAAAAATGTAGTTGTTCCGCCTAATACAAGAATAGGTTTTAATCGTGAAGATGACATAAAACGCGGTTTCCATGTTTCACCAAACGGTGTTACTGTTGTACCAAAGGGTGCAAAACTGTAAGGTTGTAAATATTGCTTTATTATAAATTTTAAATTAATTGTAAATCTTTATTAATATATAGCGATATTAGAGCAATTATTTACCTTTACATGCTTTATAGATTTGGGTAGAAATATGGCGCTATCAAGTATTGGAACATACATTACAAATACCCCGATATATAAGGGTGTGTCATCTGCTTATCGCAGTGTGCAGCAAAAGGCTCTGGATATAATTCCGGAGGCTGTATATTCTAACGGCAAGGTGATTAGTGGAATTAAAAAGACAGGTGAAAAAATTTCTTCTGCCGAACAAAGGTTAATTCTTGGTGCTTCCGCTTTGATGTCACAACCATTTATTGACGCTCATAACAAAAGTGTTGATGAAAAAACACGAAAAGTATCTGTTGCAAGAACTGTTGCGAAAATTGTTGCAGGTACATTTACAGGTTATTATATCAGAAAAGGTTGTATAAAAGGTATAAAGACGTTATCAGAAATGCCGGGTAAAAATGTTAAAAAGATAAAGACATTGTTTACTCCAAGTAATGCGAAAGACAATACATCTGATCCGTTCTTACAGTATCGTAATGCTATGGGAACTGTTGTTGCATTAGTTGTTATGATGTTTACAAACTTCTTGATTGATGCTCCGTTAACCAAATTCTTGACTAATATGTTTATAAAGCATGGGGAGGATAAGAAATGAAATCACCAGCTCACTTATTCTCTGACTTTAAAAATGTAATGTATAAAAAATATGGCGAAAACCCTGGACAAATGCTTGTTCATACAGGTGTTTTAGGGTGGATTTTGTCATCTCTTGCTCAGGTTACTGCGGTTGTATTAAATGACAAGATTTCTCCGGAACAGAAAACATTTCTTATTCCGCAAGAAGTTGCTGATGCGTTTGTTAACATTGTATCTTTTTATGTAATTACAAGCTCATTTAAAAATCTTGCATCAAAACTTGTTTCTACCGGAAAGTTGACAACTAAGCCTATTAAAGAATTTTTAACAAAACAGGGAGTTAATTCTTCTGAGCATATTGGTAAAATTGGCTTTAATATTGAAAATATGGCTAATTTTAATGATATAAAAGGAGAATATAAATCTTTTAAAAACGGTGTTGATGTTGTTGCAAGTACTGTTGGTTCAATTATTTCTTGTAATATTGTTACTCCGATATTAAGAAATGAATATGCCGCAAAACAACAGAAAAAAGCTATTGCAAAAATGCATGGAACTGATACTCATGAACTAAAATCTCCTAAAGGAATTTCTATGGATTCTTATATGAAGCTTTCTTCTGCTAAGTATTCTTCAGGCTCTTTAAAAGTATAGGAATTTGATTACACCTGCAACTATAAAGCTTATCATAATAAAGAATGCCGCTGTTAATTTGTAAAACGGATCAAAATTGTTTGTATTTGTATTGTTATGTTTAAGCTTGTTAAGGGTACATTTGGCATAATCTGTTTTTAGCTCATTTTTTGTTTTTTGGAATGAAGAGTGTAAGAGCCTTTTAAATGTATAGATATTTTCTAAGTCTTGTCTTGCAAGAGGGTTCGATATCGCTATTTTTTTTATTTTAATACTATCTTGGTTGTCAAGCTCATTATCTACGTAGGCTGAAAGATTTGATCTGAAATCTTTATATTGTTTGGTAATATATGGATTTTCTATTTCTTCATTTTGAATTTCCATAAATTTGTTTATCATAT
>ULMR01041522.1_pt1 | contig 12794 bp, 10 predicted proteins | sample 1951711 | NCBI WGS metagenome assembly ULMR01 (sample SAMEA4835556, study PRJEB28245) | human gut metagenome | biome: gut microbiome; material: fecal sample | place: Denmark | collected 2008 | reverse complement strand
GTAGCCGTATTGCGCTGGCTTAAATAGGCAATGCGGATCGGCTTTTTTGCCACATGCAGAGCTACTAAAATATCATTATCATATGGCATATCAATAAATTCTTTTAAGGAAACCATACCTGCATGATACAGCTCTACCTGGGTATCCATTGCCAGAAATACGGTCAGTACATCGGAAAAACCAAAACGTCCGAAAATACTTCCACCTACGGTTGCACAGTTGCGGAACTGTACACCGACAATATGGCGGACACTTTCACGGATGGCTCCGTCTGTATATGCGGCAAGTCCCGCATGTTTTTCTATCTCACGCAGTGTTGTCATGGCACCGATGACAAACTCTGTATCCGTCTCGGTGATCTGATCCAGCCCAAGCCCTGACAGATCGATTGCCGTCGCAATTCTCCGGTCACCGATCTTCATCCAGACACCGCCTGCGATGATCTTATTATTCTTTTTCTGATTCAGCTCATACGCTTCTTCTAAACTTTCTACCTTGCGGTATTCATTGATCGTTAACATTGATTCCTCCTGTGTGTACGCATAAAAGGGTGCTATTTATATTATACTGTACAGAAGTACTGCCGTCAAACGGGAATAAGGGAAAACCAAGGACTTTTCCCGGAAAAACAAGGACTTTTTCTGGAAAACTGTGGTTTCCCGCAAAAAAATGGGCATATTACGCAAACTCTCATTTGCAATATGCCCATTCTCTAAATAACTCTTATTCTTTTCTAATAAGTAAACAACTGCGTCCAGTACGGCGTTCTCTGACTATCTGTACGGTAACCGACACCAAGCTTCTTAAAGTTCGGGTTTAAGATATTCGCACGGTGCCCTTCACTGTTCATCCATGCATTCATAACCGCTTCCGGTGTTTTCTGACCCCATGCGATATTTTCCCCGGCTCCGCGATAAGTGATACCAAGATCTGTGATCGCCGTTCCAAAATTTCTTCCATCCGGTCTGGTATGGGAAAATGATTTTTCAATTTCTTTTGAACGTGTCATTGCGGCAGTCGCAACTGTATCATCCCATGTAAGTTCCGTTAAGCCAGCCTTTTTCCGCTCTGTGTTGACCAGTTTTAAAACCTGTTTTGCATAGAAATTTTCCGTTACATCATCTTTCGGCTGTTCACTGTCTGTAGTACTGTTCCCACCTGATTCAGTACCGCCCGGCTGACTTTCTTCCGGCTTTTCTGATGTGTCTGGTTTTTCTGGTGTACCCGGCTTTTCCGATGTGTCTGGTTTCTCTGACGTATCAGGTTTTTCTGATGTATCCGGTGTCTGCTCTTCTTTGTCGTCTTCTGGAATTTCCGGTATGCAGTCTCCCGGTAAAACGATTGCCGGAAAACGATCACATATTTTTTTCAATACATCATTGATAGAACCTGTCTCAACAGAGTTCCACTGATTTGTTGTGCAGTCCTTCTCATAAACTGAGATGTTCACACGGTTAGCGGACGCTGCCTCTACCGGTGCAGATACGCTCATCGCAATTCCAAGTGCCGTTGTAAATGCTAGTATTGTCTGTTTCTTCATGATATTCCTCCATTTGTAATTTTGCATTATGTAACAGTTTAAATATTTCTTATCCATTTCAAATATATTACATAATTGTTACAAGCAGAAGAATATCATAATTTATACTGCCATCCAACCGGTAAAATCTGGAATTTCCGGTATTTTTTACTCCACTCCCATCTTTTTACAGACATCGTTCAGACAACAGCGGTCACAATACGGTTTTGTCCGCGCCGTACATACTTCACGTCCATGATACACAAAACGGTGACACAGATCATTCCCTTCCTCCAGCGGAATGATCTTCCAGAGTGCCATCTCTACTTTTTTGGGTTCTTTGATTCCATCGACAAGACCAATACGGTTTGCAAGGCGGATACAGTGTGTGTCAGTTACGATTGCAGGTTTTCCAAAGACATCTCCCATGATCAGGTTCGCACTCTTTCTTCCCACACCCGGAAGTTTTAAAAGGGAGTCAAAATCTTCCGGCACATTTCCACCGTACTGCTCCCATAAAATCTTCATACATGCACTGATATCCCGTGCCTTGCTTTTTCCAAGTCCGCACGGTCTTACAATTTCTTCAATTTCTTCCACCGGTGCTTCGGCAAGTGCTTTCACATCCGGAAATTTTTCATATAATTTTTCTACAACGATATTTACCCTTGCATCGGTACACTGTGCCGCCAAGCGGACACTGACCAGAAGTTTCCACGCCTGGTCATATTCGAGACTGCATCCGGCATCCGGGTATTCTTTTTTCAGACGCTCGATCACTTCTTTGGCAAGTTCTTTCTTTCTCATGGTTAGCCTCACTTCCTTATTGTCTTATTACAAAATATATTCCCTTAAACACATTTATTTTAAGCGTTATTCTTGTCTGTTTTCAGGTATCACAAGTTTTAGCGCAGGCACCAAGCTTGTGATACCTGATATTCTATCATAAAACCTTACCTGAAACAATGAAAGCAATACTGGCCAAAATTACTTTCTCACTTCCTGCGCTCCATAAATAGATTTATCCCCGTTCACCAGATAAGCAAAAATGCATACGATCAGAAACGGCACCATATCATTTGCTCCAAATACTTCAAGTCCGATCAACACCGGCGCAAGCAGTGTGTTCGTTGCACCTGCAAATACAGCTGCGTATCCGAGTGCCGCACAGTAAACCGGCGAAATGGAAAGAATTCCCCCTAAAACAATTCCAAGCGATGCACCAATGGAAAATAACGGTGTAACCTCCCCACCCTGATATCCGATTGCAAGAGTTAAAATTGTCAGCAGCAGTTTTAAGATCCAGTCATAAGAATAAATCATTCCGCCAGAAAATGCTGCCGAGATCAGATTGGTTCCAAGTCCGCTGTATCTTCCGTTGTAAAGCAGAAACAAAATCAGTGCTAACGGGATGGAAATAACACCTATCCTGAAATATGGATTTTTGATTTTTTCTCCGAAAAACTTCTTTGATTTTGCAAGCAGAAACGAAAACAGCCGTCCGGTCAGTCCAAAAATGATTCCAAGCACAATGAGCCGGACAGCCATACCAGCATCTGATATCTCAAGTGTATCCTTAAGCGGCACATAAAATTTTTCCAGTCCCAGTGTATGGGAAGTATAAGCAGCTGTATATGAAGCAATCAGTGCCGGCAGCAGTGCTTCATACTGTATTTTTCCTGCAACGATCACTTCCATGGAAAAAAATACGGCTGTAAGCGGCGTCTGAAACAAACCACCGAACCCCGCCGCCATACCGGTGATCAGCATAACGCGGCTGTCTTTTTGAAGATGAAATCTGCGTCCAAGTGCATGTGATAACGCTGCACCGATCTGCACGGCGACGCCTTCGCGGCCGGCACTTCCTCCGAATAAATGCGTGATCCAGGTTCCAGACATGACCAGAGGAATTAACAACAACGGAATATCCTCTCTTTTTTTCTGTCCCGTCTCAAATACTAATGTCATCCCCTTTAAGCTTGTCTCGCTGAAATGATGATACAGCCATGTGATCAAAAGACCAGCAAACGGCAGAAACGGTATCAGATACAAATAATGGCCTGTCCAAAAATCAGAAATTGTCAGTAGTCCTCTGCCAAATACTGTATCAATGATTCCAACCAGTACACCGGTTAAAATGGCAAGCAATACATATTTCAGAGATAAAACAATCGTTTGTGATTTGTTTTCCATCCGTTTAATCCTTCGCTGTGCAATTTTTTGCACAAACATCCTTTCTTTATCTGATTATTTTTCGAAATCACAAAAAAAGCTGATACCCCCGTGCAGTCTACACAGAAGTCATCAGCTAAATTTAGCGGTTTCGAATTAATCGTGGGAGAACCTCATTCCCGTTTCATACTTTTTTCTGTAAAATATCATATCTTTCGCGCTATGTCAATAAAAAATATTTTACATTACAACTTTATTGTGATACAGTATTGCAGTAATGTTTCATTCATGATATACTTGCAAAAATTTATATGAACAGACAAAGGAGAGTTTTGTTATGACAGGACAGACAATAGGACTGCTTCTCGTCATGATCATTTATCTGATCCTGATGGTTGGCATTGGTGTACTCTATTCCAAAAAGAACAATGATGTTTCTGATTTTTATCTGGGTGGCCGTAAACTCGGGCCGATTGTAACTGCAATGAGTGCGGAAGCATCTGACATGAGCAGCTGGCTTTTGATGGGACTGCCCGGTGTTGCGTATCTTTCCGGTTGTGCTGAGGCCGGCTGGACTGCGATCGGGCTTGCAATCGGTACCTATCTCAACTGGCTGATCGTTGCAAAACGCCTGCGCCGTTATACCCACAAAGCAAACAATTCCATCACGCTGCCGGCTTTTTTCGAAAACAGATACCGTGATAAAAGCCATGCACTGATGGCAATTTCTGCAATTATGATCGTGATTTTCTTTGTGCCGTATACCGCTTCCGGTTTTGCTGCATGTGGTAAATTGTTTTCTACACTGTTTGGTGTTTCCTATCTTCCGGCAATGATTATCAGCGCGATCGTCATTGTTTTGTACACCACTCTTGGTGGATTCCTTGCCGCAAGCATGACGGATCTGATTCAGAGTATCATCATGACAATTGCACTCTTTATCGTTGTAATTTTCGGTATCCACACTGCCGGAGGATTTGATGCCATTATTGCGAACGCAAAATCCATGAACGGATATTTAAGTCTTTTTTCTTCCTATGACCCTGCAGCCGGCGCATCCGTTCCATACAAAAGTCTTACCATTGCATCAACACTTGCATGGGGACTCGGATATTTTGGCATGCCGCATATCCTGCTTCGTTTTATGGGAATCGAGGATGAGAACAAATTAAAAACCTCCAGAAGGATTGCATCCGTATGGGTTGTTATTTCCATGTTTGTTGCCATTTTTATCGGTATTATCGGTTCTGCAATGACCAAAGCCGGTGCCCTTGCGTTATTTGAGAATTCGGCTCAGTCTGAGACACTGATTGTCAGAACAGCTGTCCTTTTAAGTAATCACGGTGTTTTATCCGTTATCATGGCTGGACTTATTCTTGCCGGAATCCTTGCAAGTACCATGTCAACTTCGGATTCACAGCTTTTGGCTGCATCCTCATGTGTTTCACAAAACCTGTTCTGTGATTGCATGGGATTAAAGCTTTCCAAAAAATCTTCCATGCTTATGGCAAGACTTACAGTTGTTGTGATCGCCATTATCGGTGTTTTCCTTGCCAGAAACCCAAACAGTTCTGTATTCCGCATCGTATCTTTCGCCTGGGCAGGATTTGGTGCGACTTTCGGTGCTGTCATGCTGTTTTCATTATTCTGGAAACGTACCAATCGAAATGGTGCACTTGCCGGAATGATTGTCGGTGGCGTTATGGTATTTATATGGAAATATCTGATTGCCCCACTTGGAGGCCTGTTTGGAATTTATGAACTGCTTCCGGCATTTTTATGTTCTGCAGCTGCGATCGTTGTTGTCAGTCTTTTGACTGCACCACCTTCACAGGAGATCGTTGATGAGTTTGAGAGTGTATAACAGATTTTAAAAAAGATTTATTTTATTTCGATCGAATACATCTAAAAAACGGGGATTACATACTATAGTAACATGTAATCCCTGTTTTTTTCATGATAAAACACTAAGGTTTACGCTTTAACCTCTGTTTTTCCCCTGTTTCCAGCATAAATTCATAAACAGGGCCTTACAATCTTCAGCTTCCTCCGGGTTTACCGCATACATTCCCATCACAACACCGGTAAAACCTCCTGCAACTTCAGAAGATAAGTATTTTGTACGTGCGCTTCCAAGCAGAATTTCTTTTCCGTCCATCACGCCATAAAAATGATACTGCGCCGGATCAGATACCACTTTTAAGGTAACCTCTGCATCATCCGGCAGTTCTATTTCTTTTACCACCATAATCGCATCCCCTATGCGCAGACGTAAGATCAATGTGTGCTTCTTCTCATCACATAAAACAGCCAGATCATAATGATGTTCCTCGGACAGATAAAATGTGATACCCGCTTCTGGCGAATTCCCGGAAAGTCCGACGGTAAGTTCTGTATCAAACTCCGACTGGCGGACGCCTAAAAATGTTGGTGTTTCTGCATCATTTAAGGTAAAACGATTGCCCAAAAGTGTCACACTGTTTTTGGCAAATGCATAACATTCCTTGTGGTACTCACGCAGATGGCAAAAACGCTGCGGCTCATTTTTTAATGTCTCAAAAGAAACATCATAACGTCCGTTTATTTCTTGTGCCGTGGCATTTAACGGCATATCCATTACAGATTCCACGGTTCCATTTACACCTGCAGTGAACCATCCATCGTTATCCCAGGTAACCGGAACTAAAAATACCTCACGTCCTAAATGATGGAACGGCATCCAGTCGCTCTGGATCCGGAATCCCAGACATACCATAAAGGTTTCCCCATAAGGTGTGGTGATAAGATCACCATGACCGATCCCCTGTATATGATTTTCATTGCCGCCTAAATTTCGGTTTGTAAGTACCGGATTCTCCGCATACGCCTCAAATGGTCCGTAAGGATCTTTCGATCTTGCATAAGTCACCATATGTCCGTATTCCGTACCACCTTCTGCAACCATCAGATAATACCAATCACCGAAATGATACATGTGCGGGGATTCGATGTATCGTCCGCCGCTGCCCTTCCAGATCGGTCTGCTTTCCGTCAATCGTTTTCCGGTTGCGATATCGATCTCACACTGGAAAATACAGCCTCTTCCATCTGATTCGTCAGTTCCATTGCTGATAAAATAAACTTTATCTCCCTCAAAATATAAAGATGGATCAATGCCTCCCTGATCCACAAAAACAGGGTCTGACCATTCTCCATAGATATCGTCCGTATAGACATAAAAATTTTTCTGATAGGTATTGTTGTTGGTAACCATATAGAACCGTCCGTTATGGAAGCGGATCGTCGGTGCGAACACCCCGCCGGAACCGGGAACCTGATATAAATTGACCTGGCTTTTTCTGGTAAGGCAATGGCCGATCGGTTTCCAGTTTAACAGATCATCGCTTTCAAATAATGGAACCCCCGGAAAATATTCAAACGAACTGCAGGCAAGATAATATTTGCCGTTTGCACTGCAGATACTTGGATCCGGATAAAAACCACGGACAACTGGATTTTGTACTCTCATGTCGCTCTTCTCCTTCTGCAGCATTCCTCAACAGACTGTCTGATTCAAATTTCTGTCTGCCGAACTGCATTATTTATGATACGGTTCGCCATTCATAATCCGGTAACTGCGGTAAACCTGTTCTAACAGGATCACACGCATGAGCTGATGCGGAAATGTCATTTTCGAAAAACTGAGTTTACAGTCAGCACGTTTTAACAGGTTTTCCGACATTCCAAGTGATCCGCCGATCAGAAACATGATCTGACTGATTCCTGAAGTCCCAAGATTTTCAATCTTTTTTGATAACTCCACCGAATCAAATTCCCTGCCGTCGATTGCAAGGGCAAATACATATGCGCCCTCTTTTGCTTCCTTATCCAGACGCATCAGAATGCGCTCGGCTTCTTTTTCCCTGATCTGATTTTCTACGGTATCACTTGCATTTTCGGGCGTCTTTTCGTCGGCAACCTCTATAATATCTAATTTACAGTAACGGCTTAAACGTTTGCTGTACTCTGCGATCGCATCCCTGTAAAACTTTTCTTTGATCTTCCCGACACATAAAATTGTAATTTTCATAGTTCCTCACATTTTAAATAAAAATTATATTGTTTCCGGAATTATGCAGCGAACTGTTAATAGTCATTCTAGCAAATCCGCTTGCATGCATCTACATTATAATTTATACTAAAATTACTTGAAAAACAATAGATGTTCATACATCTGGAAATGAGGAAAACCATGTCACAGGAACCATTTGATTTTAGCAGTACAGCCGAGAGCGATTTCGCACCGTCTCACGCGTATGTATCGAAGAAAACAAAAAAAGAAGACGTCACATCTACCGCCTACACATTCACCATCGTAAGCGTTGCCGGTTTTATTCTTCTGATCTTGTTTGGACTGGATCTGCTTCCTTTTCACAGTGCTTCATACACGAAAACACTGATTCTTATCGTCATGGGAGTTATGTTTGCCATCTTCTTTTTCATCGGCATAAAATCCTTTATGGAATTAAAAACGCTTTCAAATGCAGCTGATCGTGAAGAAAAGCAGTTTGAAGAGATCTGCCACTGGTTTTTAGATACCTACACAGCAGAAACAATCAATGCTGATGCCGGCATTTCAGACGATTCTGACGAGCAGAATTATTTTCTGCGCTATGAGGTCATGCGCAGTCTGCTCCTTGAAAAATATCCGAAGACAGATGCCTCCCTCTTAGATCACATTATCGAAACGATTTATGATAAAATATTTTTGGCTTAATACTTTTTTCTGTCAGATATATGTGATATAATAGGTAAAATATTTGAATTTATGAGGTGGCTATTGTGAAAATACTTGAAGAGAAGATTCTTTCGGAAGGAATTGCAGTCAATGAAGATATTTTAAAGGTAGACAGTTTTGTAAACCATCAGGTTGATCCTGTTTTAATGCATCAGATCGGTGAAGCATTTGCCGCACACTATAAAGATTGTGGAGTAACGAAGGTCGTAACGATCGAGAGTTCCGGTATCGCTCCTGCTCTTATGACAGCGTTAGCGCTGAATGTTCCAATGATTATTTTAAAGAAACAGCCTTCAAAGGTGTTAAATGATAATCTGTACCAGACAGTAGTCACTTCTTTTACCAAAGGGACAAGCTATGAGCTGACATTATCCCAGCAGTTTATCAATGAAAATGACCATGTATTGATCGTGGATGATTTTCTTGCAAACGGCGAAGCTGCAACAGGAGCAATCCGCTTGCTGCGCAAAGCACATGCAACGATCGCCGGAGTCGGTATCCTGATTGAAAAATCATTCCAGCCGGGACGCGGAAAATTAATCGAACAGGGTATTGATGTATACTCTCTCGCCCGGATCAGCAAACTCGGAAAAGATCTGATCGAGTTTATTCCTGAAGAAGAATAAATATATGCCTTTGGTGTACATAAAAGGCATGAAAAAAGTCAGTCACATGTTTGTGGCTGACTTTTTTCATGCAATGTTTTCTTAGCTGTTTCCTTACGGATGATATCCAAAATTGACACGGTAGATATCACTGACTAACCCTGTTTTGTTATTTACTGCCATGACAGACAATACATAGTCACCTTCCGGAACAACCAGCGGCTCTGTATAAATCGCTGATTCTGTCGTTGGATCGGTAGAATCCCAGGTGTAATAAATCATACAATCTTTCTGCTGTGCAATGGTCACTGTGGTTTCCTCAGAGAAAAGGCCTCCGTCCGGTGACACAGATGGCAGATCCGGTTTTTTAAACTGAATCTGATATTCCTCTGATACAACGTCACTGTAGATTCCTTTTTCATTACAGCACACTGCATTGATCTCAAAATTTCCCGTCCGGTTTAAAGAAATTCCCCACTGTGGATATGGGATACCATTTTCCTTATCCGGGACAGTACCATCCATCGTATAATAAATATCATTTCCTGCGATCGAATAGATCACAATTGTAACATAGTCATCGTATTGCCCGCCAAGCGGAGAAATAATTGGTTCACCAACTTCATACGCATCAAATAAGGCAAGCACTTCTTCATCCGTAACGTCTTCTTTTAAAGAAAGAATACTTTCATAATCTCCTCTTTCATCATAAATGGAAATCAGATGCTGATATGCCTCCTTATTATTTTTGTCAAGCTGAAGGATTTCCATATATAAAACAAGTGCTGAATCATATTCTTTCTGGCTGGTATAGATCTCTGCCATTGCCTCACGCACTTTGATATCATCCGGCTGCAATGCCAGTGCCGTCTTATAATATCGCAGTGCATTTTCATAATTACGATCCACCAGCTCTTTTTCTGCCATTTCAATCTGATAATCATAGGAATTTGCATTCTTATTATCGATATAAAGTTTTACAGCAATGCCAACAGCCGCACCGGTTATGATAAGACAGCAGCAGACAATAAGTGCCAAATGACTTTTTTTCTTCTTTTTTGTTTTTTTTGGCTCCGGTCCCTTCTCCTGCGGATTTTTTTCACCTTCTCCGTCTTTTAGAAGCGAACGCAGATAATCATCCTCAAGTACGTTGTAATCCGAAACTATCTGTGCTTCGTGGCCACAGACAGAACAGTAAAGGCAGCCTTTTTTTAACTCTGCCCCACACTTCGCACATTTCATGGGATATCCTCGCTTTCGACTTATTAGAATAATCCGGTAATCACACCGTTATCGTCAACATCAATTCCATATGCAGCAGGGTTTTTCGGAAGTCCCGGCATTGTCATGATTGCACCGGTAATGGCAACAACAAATCCGGCTCCGGCTGAAACATAAACTTCTCTCACATTAATGGTAAATCCACTCGGACGACCAAGTTTTGTCTGGTCATCAGACAGGGAATACTGTGTTTTCGCCATACATACCGGGAAATCTGACATTCCCATGTCTGCGATACGTTTTAATTCCTTTGCTGCGGCAGGTGCATATGTCACACCGTCAGCCCCATAGATTTCTTTTGCAATCGTCTCGATTTTTTCCTCCAGTGACAGATCATCTGCATATAATGGCTTAAAGTGACTCTCTTTTGTTTCTAAAGTCTTTAATACTTTTTCGGCAAGTTCCACTCCACCTTTTCCACCGTTCTCCCACACTTTCGCAAGTGCAAATTCACAGTCTCTCTCACGGCAGAACTGTTCGATATAATCGGTTTCTGCCTTGGTATCGGTTACAAATGAATTTAATGTTACAACAACCGGAACACCATATTTCTGCAGGTTTTCAATATGCTTTTCAAGGTTTACGATACCTTTCTTTAAAGCCTCTAAATTTTCCTCTCCAAGATCGGCTTTTGCAACACCACCATTATATTTTAATGCACGGACAGTTGCAACTAAAACAACGGCATCCGGGTGAAGTCCTGCCATACGGGATTTGATATCGAAAAACTTCTCAGCACCTAAGTCGGCGCCAAAACCAGCCTCTGTGATCACATAATCAGCAAGTTTTAAGGCTGTCTTTGTAGCACGGACACTGTTGCAGCCATGTGCAATATTTGCAAATGGTCCGCCGTGAACGATTGCCGGTGTATGTTCTAAAGTCTGAATGAGATTTGGTTTCAAAGCATCTTTTAACAATGCAGCCATCGCACCGGTTGCTTTGATATCATCAGCGGTAACAGGCTTTCCATCATAAGTATATGCAACAATGATCTTTCCAAGTCTGCGTTTTAAATCATGCATATCGTCTGCAAGACATAAAACAGCCATGATCTCTGATGCAACAGTAATTACAAAATGATCTTCCCTGACCATTCCATCCATTTTTCTGCCAAGTCCAACCACAATATTTCGGAGGACACGGTCATTCATATCCAGACAACGTTTCCAGACAACCTGTCTTGGATCAATGCCAAGTTCATTTCCCTGCTGGATGTGATTATCAAGTAAAGCGGCAAGTAAATTGTTTGCAGAAGTAATTGCGTGGAAATCTCCGGTAAAATGAAGGTTCAAATCCTCCATCGGAACAACCTGTGCATAACCGCCTCCTGCAGCGCCGCCTTTAATTCCAAAACACGGTCCAAGGGACGGCTCACGAAGTGCAATTACTGCTTTTTTCCCAAGCTGTCCAAATGCCTCACCAAGTCCGACACTGATCGTGGTCTTTCCCTCTCCTGCCGGAGTCGGATTGATTGCCGTTACAAGGATTAACTTTCCGTCCGGCTCATCTTTTACACGCTCAATCAGTTCATCTGAGAGTTTTGCCTTATATTTACCGTAAAGCTCTAATTCATCCTCTGCAATGCCAAGTTTTTCCGCAACCTCACGGATGTGCAGCATTTTTGCTTCCTGTGCGATCTCAATGTCTGTTTTCATAATGATCCTCCTCGTGTCTTATAAATACTCTTCTTCATATTGTTCAAACTGCTCCTGCGTCATTAAAACGCGGCGCGGTTTTGTACCTTCTTCCGGGCCGACAATGCCGGCCTCCTCGAGCTGATCCATAATTCTTGCTGCCCGGTTAAATCCAACTTTAAAATAACGCTGCAGCATTCCGATCGAGCCTTTTTCTTTCTCGATCAAAAGCTTTGCGGCATCTGCAAAATATGCATCCCTTCCATCTCCGGTTCCTGAATTTGAATCAATGCTTACTGTCATATTTTCTGACTCTGCGTTGTTCATATGTTCTTCCACTGCCGCATTGTAGGAAACCTGTCCATTTTCTTCTTTGATGTAATTGACAACATCCGATACTTCCTTATCTGAAACAAACGCACCCTGTACACGCACCGGTTTTGGAATTCCCTGCGGATAGAAAAGCATATCTCCCTTTCCAAGCAGTTTTTCCGCACCGTTCATATCAAGAATCGTTCGCGAATCAATACCGGATGTTACCGCGAATGCAATACGGCTCGGCATATTTGCCTTGATCAGTCCGGTGATGACATTGACGGAAGGACGCTGTGTTGCAATGATCAGATGAATGCCTGCAGCACGCGCGAGCTGTGCCAGCCGGCAGATTGCGCCTTCAACATCATTCGACGCAACCATCATCAAATCCGCTAACTCATCTACGATAATGACGATCTGCGGCATTTTTTCCGGTTTTGGTTCTCCTTCCACATCCGGAAGGCTGTCGATCTTGGCATTGTATCCCTTTA
>ULMR01035907.1_pt1 | contig 12924 bp, 12 predicted proteins | sample 1951711 | NCBI WGS metagenome assembly ULMR01 (sample SAMEA4835556, study PRJEB28245) | human gut metagenome | biome: gut microbiome; material: fecal sample | place: Denmark | collected 2008 | reverse complement strand
CTCCGAAAAAGAGGGTAAGCCGCCCGGCTCTCTAGTTTCCCATGTATCTATACTATCATTTTAGAAAAAGTCTTTCAATCAAATTCTAACCTGATTGTCTTTTTATTCGTTATTGTTACTCTCTGATTACATAGAAATCCGCTGGAAAGGAGGGCTAAGCCATGAGTATTGTCGACTTTATAGCAGTGGTAAGTTTCGGCCTAACCTGCTTTGGTCGTGGATATACCTTTGGCAAAGATAACAATAAGCCACAAAAATACCGCCATATTACAACTCTATTTCCTCCACCTGAATCTTCTGGTTTACCATCCCCTGGCGGCTGACCAGCAGATACACCTTTAAATCCAGCTGATCTTTTGCAATTGTAAATGGCTCCTGCCGCACAATTTCTACATATGCGCCCGTCTTTTCCAGTTCTTCCTTCCGTGCGTTTGCTTTTTTCAGACACAGTGCCAGCCGTTCCTCTCCGCTTTTTCCGAACAGGCGTCGCGGATAGATGGCCGTCTCCTTTTTGATCGTTTCCGTAAGTGTTTTCACAAAGCCAAAATGAATGCTATGGTGCAGGACGTGTGCCACCCATCTGGTTACAATCGTTGATGGATGTCTGCGATAAAAGTGAATCCAGCCAACCAGCAGCCAGTCTTTCGCCTGCTTCGCCAGCTGCTCCATCACATCCAGTCCCTGCAGGAAAGACTCTTTCGGCATCTCATGTGGCACCATATACGGTTCCGGTGCAGCACAGTAAGAACAGAAATTAAGTGCCGGGACATCCGCCAGATGAACCAGGTGCTTTTCCCCCTCACTGCAGTAATTTTCCCCCAAATAGGTATACTTGTCCCACAGCACTGCAATCCGAAATTCCAGCTGACGCAGATTTTCATGCCGCGGAACCCAGAAATGTGCAATCTCTCCGTAGTTATATAGATTTACTTCCAGCTCCAGCTTCTGATAAAACAGGGTAATAACACTGTCTCCCTGCCGCACCCCAAGCACATACCGGTTCTGATCCCGGTCATAAGAGGCATCCAGTTTTCCTTCATAATCCTTTTTGTATGTGCCTGTGAAGATTGCTTCCCGAAAAACAAGAAAACTCTCCACGGTATCATTCATTTGATAAACCAACCGGATATCCTGCTCTGTTGTATTTGCTGTATGGTCCTCCGGCAATAAAAGTTCAAATTCATTTTGCGCAAGCAGTTCCTGCAGCATTTCAAATGTTGTCACGTTTTTCTACTCCCTGATCCATTGCTAAGCCTATGATACTCTAATGGCTTCTTTCCTGTCAATCATCCCATATTTTTTCAAGAACAAAAAAAGAGTATGAAAAACACCGTTGTTTTCCATACTCCTTTTTCTTATTTATATATGTCTTATATCTTTGACCTGCTTCAGACAAAAATCCGATTAGATATTTAACAGATCACTGAATACTTTCAGTGCTCCGTCTGTCTCATGTGCAAGAACGCGCTTTGCAAGGACTTTGCCAAGCTGAACACCTTCCTGATCAAAGCTGTTGACATTCCATAAGAATCCCTGGAACATGATCTTGTTCTCAAAGTGTGCCAGTAATGCACCTAATGTCTTAGGATTTACCTGATCACCAATGATAATAGAAGATGGACGTCCGCCTTCGAAGTTCTTGTTGCGGTTTTCATCTTCCTTGCCACATGCAAAAGCAACGATCTGTGCTGCTACGTTTGCGCAAAGCTTCTGCTGGCTTGTGCTGTCCTGAATGACAACGTCTGTGTCAAGCTGATTATTCTTAAATCCAACAAACTGCAGTGGTACAATATCGGTTCCCTGATGCAGTAACTGATAGAAGGAATGCTGTCCGTTTGTTCCAGGCTCACCAAAGATGACCGGGCCAGTCGGATAATTGACAGGCTCACCGAAACGGTTTACCGATTTACCGTTGGACTCCATATCTACCTGCTGTAAATGTGCCGGGAAACGATTGAGTGCCTGTGAATATGGAAGCACAGCAGTGCTCGGATATCCCAATACGTTACGCTCATACACACCGATCAGTGCATCCAGCATCTCAGGGTTCTTCAATACGTCTTTTTCTGCGGAGAGTTTATCCTCTGCTGCAGCGCCATCCAGGAACTGTGCAAATACATCCGGGCCGAATGCCAGTGATAATACGGCTCCACCAACAGCAGATGTAGAAGAATAACGTCCTCCGATATAATCATCCATAAAGAATGCTGCCAGATAATCATCACTCTTTGCCAGCGGAGAAGTCTCACTGGTAACTGCGATCATATGCTTAGAAGCATCGAGGCCTGCTTTCTTTAATGCATCCTTAACAAAAGACTCATTGGTCAGTGTCTCAAGTGTAGTACCTGATTTGGAAACAAGTACGAAAATAGAATGGGCAACATCTACAGAATTCAATACAGCGGCTGCATCATCCGGATCTACATTACTGATGAATTTTGCTTCCATCTTAAATGTGTTGTTTTTCTTTGCCCAGTTCTCAAGTGCTAAATACATAGCGCGAGGACCCAGGTCACTTCCACCGATACCAATCTGGACAACTGTTGTGAATTTTTCACCAGCAGCGTTTGTGATCTCACCTGCGTGTACTTTGTTTGCAAAATCTGCAATTCTCTGCTGCTGCTCCACATAGAATTTACGCTTATCCACACCATCTGCCACAACAGCTTTTCCAAGCTGTCCACGGGTCAGCTGATGAAGAACCAGACGGTTCTCCCCGGTGTTAATCACTGCACCATTGTAAAGCTCCTCAAATTTTTCGGAAAGCTGGGCTTCTTCTGCAAGCTTAACCAAAGCTTCCAGTACATCATCATCCACCTGCTTTGCAGCATAGTTGTACACCAATCCCTCTGCCATTGGAATACTGTAATTTTTCACACGCTCTGCCCCGTTCTCGCCAGACATAACTTTTTTCAGATCTATGCGACCTGTTTTTGAAAGGTTCTGAAAAGAAGCAAGGGTATCCAAGTTGTCCCAAGTAACCATAATAGATTCCTCCTATATGTTCTTTGTTATTTTATTCCTCAACCCTACTGATTATACAATGTAATTTCCATGAATTCAAGTATGGATAGTATGTGAAAAATGCGCTTTTCTTTTTCTTATACTGTGATATAATTCTTATAGATGTTTTGGAACGGCATATGTTTATTGGGGGATTACATATGATTCATAAAAAAATAGGGGCATTTATATTTCAGGATGTACAAGATCCAAATGAGACAAAAACCACTGCTGTGACCCTGCGTCTGTATGCACTGATTCTCAGCGTTTATTTTCTTGTCCTTTTTTGTGTCTGCTGCTTTCTTCGGGATGTTCCTTCCTCCCTGCTGACGCTCATCTGTGGCATTTTATATGTATTTGCTTTCCGGATTACCTATCTAAACCATACACATTTTGCTTCCATTTTTTCACAATTACTGACGTTATTGTGGATTACTGTATTTATACAGAGATTTGGGTGGGACTGCGGTGTACAGCACTTCCTGTTTGTACTTCTCGTATTAAATTTTGCAGTCAGTTTCCACCGCATACGCACTAAAATCTTTGTTGGAATCTGCACATGTGCTTACCGCCTGCTTTTGTATTCCTATACACGGTATCATCTGCCGGTCATCCAGCTTTCCACAGATGCCAGTATCTGCATACAGACCATAGACACTTTGTTTATTTTTGCAGAATTGATCACGGTTATGATTATTTTCACCCAGAATTCCCAGCAGATGGAACACAAGCTTATACGTTACAATCTGGAACTGGAACATATCGCATCCACGGATCCCCTGACCGGGCTTTTCAACCGTTGGCAGATGTATAAGCGTCTGGAAACATGTATTTCCAGATACACGCAGCATAAATTACAGACCCTGACTGTTGCCATGGGGGATATCGACTTTTTCAAACATGTAAATGATACTTACGGGCATGATGCCGGGGATGAAGTTCTCCGCACACTTTCCAGATTGTTTTGCACGGTAATAGGCGAAAAAGGAGAAGTCTGCCGCTGGGGCGGAGAAGAATTCCTGTTTGTATTTCCCGGCATGGATATGGAGGAGGTTCAGCTTTTGATGTCTGACCTTCTGGATGATATCCGGCACACTCCTGTATTATACGAACGCAAACTGATTCATGTAACCATGACATTCGGAGTCGAAGAATTTGGCAGAAATCATACCATGGAATCTGTCATTCAGGAAGCCGACCGCAAGCTTTATCTCGGCAAAGAGAGTGGGCGGAACCGGGTGATCTACTGATTTTATGCCATCTCACTCACCCGGTGGATTTCCGTTCTTTTTCTGAGGAAATCCAAAAATCTGTCACATACGACGGTATATACAGATCCCATCACATTGAATATAATTCGCAGCGTCACTGCCGTACCTGCACCGAATAACCCCGATGCAATCGACAGTGCGCCAAACGTATTAAATACGGTCTGCCATGCATATCCTGCAGAATAACCCACACCAATTCCACCGATCATCCCGATATACGGATACATGGATTCCGGTAACACATGATACAAAATAAGGAAGATCATGCACCCCACAATATTAAACGGTCCCCTGCGTTTTGCACGCTCCACACTGTCCTCATGAAATGGAAGACATACAGACATGCAGGCGATTCCCGCCCACATAGCACGCGGCCATCCGAGCAGTGACACGATCAGCAGTGCCGAAGAAACAATCAGTGTCAGCTTAATATACCACCAGTTCCGCGCGGAACGTACATCAAATTCCCGGAACAGATCCAGGAATGTCCGGCGGTATGGGCGGTTTTTCTGATTCTTATAAAATACAGCCATGCAGATTCCCATACCAATCAGCAGACTGATCACACGCAGCACATAGGCATGTCCACTCACATCATACCCCTGCAAAAGCAGATATCCAAGGACAAACGTAGACTGGTTTGACATGATCACATTGTGGCATCCGAAAATCATGAGAATCAGAATACATGCCACATTCACAAAAAATGCCGGAACCGGATGCATCATATTGGTAATTCTCGGTCCTGCGATTAAAATCCCAAAAATTCCCGCAATACAGAGCAGCCCATGACTGGTACGCACCCCGAAATCTGCCTGCCGGAGCACAAGTACTGCCAGCAGCACAACCACTCCCGGTACGCTGTTATCTGCACCGAATATTTTACTGAACAATGTAACCACAGCGACGCAGAATGCCATAACAAGATAGACTTTAAAATTATAGATCAGGATATGTCTGCGTTTTTCTTTTTTGTCTGTTGTGTTTTTGATCAGCTGTTTTGAGCCAACTGAACTCAGTTGTAGTTCCTGGTAAAAAGTCATCGTCTGATTCCCCCTCGTTTTTTTAATAAAAAAGTACGCTGGCTTTGTGGTGCAACGATATCACAAAGCGTAGCGTACTATACCTCGATTTTTAAAAAACGTCAAGGATACGTCCTGTTTTTTTTAGATTTTGTTTAGAATTATTTTAGATTTTTCCCATCTGAAAAAGCATTTCCCACTTTTTCGCCCAGCACATAATACTCATTGTTGAACGGATCAAATGTGATCGGCTGTACTTTTGCCACATCTACTTTTCCGTCGGTCATTGCAGCTTCATCCACACTGACATTGACAATCTCCGCTACCAGTCTGCAGCTTTCCGGATCATAACTTTTTACTTTGCACTCTGCACAGACTGCCAGTTCATTGATGATCGGAGCGTCTACATTTGCACTTTTTTTCACGGTAAAACCTGCTTTGTCCAGTTTTCCTGCCACATTGTTTGCAGACACAATTCCCACATAATCACAGGCTGCCACATGCTTTGCATCTGCCATGCTTACGGTAAATGCCCCGGTTCTCTGGAAATTCTTTGTTGTCTTATGTCCGGCACTGATGCAGAAAGAAATCTCGTTTCCTTCACTGATTCCGCCCCATGCTGCGTTCATTGCATTCGCCGTGCCGTCCTCATTGTATGTTGCGAGAATAAATACCGGCTGTGGATAGGTGTATGGTTTTGCTCCAAAATCTTTTCTTGCCATATTAATTCACTCCTTTTCGTGCTCTGTTTTGAATTATTTGGAAGGATGAACTCCTTCCTCTGTTTTATACCTCACATTTTTGCAGGAATCAAGAGGGGGCAGGACATATACAGGTTTTTTGTGGGATTATGTCCCACGGCTTTTGCTTCTTGGGACATATGTAGATTTTGTGAGCAATTATGTCCCATAACTTCTGGTGTCTGGGATATATAGAAGATTTTTCCGGAGCTATGTCCCTCTTTCTTGGACACACGGGACTTTTTCTCCTGCTTTTTCGCTATATGTCCCTCTTCTTTAGACTTACGGGACTTTTTCCTCTGCTTTTTCTTTATATGTCCCTCTTCCTTGGACTCGCGGGACTTTTTCCTCTGCTTTTTTCTATATGTCCCTCTTCTTTAGATTCGCGGGACTTTCTCCCCTGCTTTTTTACACATGTCCCATCTAGGTTCTGCAATAGCATGAAATGAAGGTGATATACTTTTATATGCCCCAAAATTATATAGCTAAATACAGTTCGCACTCCAAGATTTCACACAGGCAAAAATGGCATTTTATATAATTATATCTCTGCACATACTTTGCCAAGTTTTTTTGCATATTCATAAAGCTGCCTATTTTTTTCATTATAAGGACCAAATTCTGTCAATGCGCAAATGCAGGCATCACAGTCATCGAGCATCTGTTTTGCCCGCAAAAAGGTTTCTTCCGAAACCGGAAAGAATGCTTTTTCCGAAAAAACACAAGCGGCAAGTGCAGATGCCGCTGCGTACTCCACATCATTTTCCTGCAGAATGCCTGCTGCAAACGGAATATTCTGCCGCTGCAGGCGGTTGTAAACCGCAAGCCCTGTTCCACCACCGCCAATCACAAATACCTCTGGAATTCCTTCCGGTCTTTCCATAAAAACCTGTCCGGTCTGCGGTTCAAACTGCTGTGGCTTTACACCGTACAACTGCTGCACGTAGTTCCCGGAAAAGATTTCCTCCGGTGTCCCGACCCGGTCAATACGGTCCCCTTTCACACACGCAATGGTGTCCGAAATTTTCTGTGCCAGATCCAGTTCATGCAATGACATGATAACTGCCAGGTTTTTCTTCCGTGCCAGCATGCGGATGGTTGTAAGAATGTCCAGTTTAAATCCCATATCCAGATAGGAAGTCGGTTCATCAAGAATCAGAACCTGTGTGTCCTGGCAGATCGCCCGCGCCAGCATAAGTCTCTGCCTCTGCCCATCACTGATTCTCCGGAAATCCTGCTGCTGCACTTCCCCGGCATGCACCAGGGCAATCGCCTCGTCCACCTTTTTCCAGTCCTGTTGTGAGAGGATACCAAGCCTCCCCGTGTACGGGTAGCGCCCGGTTGCCACCACATCCCTGCCGCTTAACAGTTCCGTGTGGATGCGCTCCGTCATGACCATCGAAAGATGTCTGGAAATTTCACTGTCCGTCAGTTCCCGCATGGATTCTTTTCCCAGAAAAACACTGCCGCCAATGGTTTTAAGCTGTTTGGTGATGGTCTTTAAAATTGTCGATTTTCCGGAGCCGTTTGGTCCGATCAGTGTGAGGATTTCCCCTGGCCGGACACCCAGATTGATATTTTTAATCAGGGGAATCCGGTCGTATCCCACAGTCAGATCACGCATCGTAAGCTGCTCGGCATCGTTTGGTATATCTTGCGCAGGAAACTGCCCTGACTCTTTTAGCATATTCTGCCCGTTATGTTGTTTTCCGTTTTCTTCTTTCATCACTTTCCAATTATTTTCCATTTGCATTTTTGTGTCTGCTCATAGTAACTTTCTTCCTGCCTTTGCGTCCTTATCCGTTTTGGCTTTCTGTCTGCACGTTATTTTTCTTCCACGATTCATCACATCTGCTGCTTTCGCAACATTGCCGCAATTACCACCGGCACTAAAAATACCGCCGTCACCGAACTGATACTGATCTCCGTTGGTGCAAACACGGTCCGCGCAATCCCGTCACAGAACAGCGTAATCACTGCCCCGCCGAGAAAACATCCCGGAATTAGAATAATCGGTTTTGCCGTGTGGGTTGCCAGTTTAATCAGATGTGGCACCGCAATCCCGACAAACGAAATCGGTCCGGCAAACGCGGTCACACATGCCGACAGCAGACTTGACAGTAAAATCAGTGCAATGCGCAGTACTTTTACATTTACGCCCATATTTCTGGCATAAGATTCTCCCATCTGATAGGCACTGATTGGTTTTGCAAGCCCGAAGGTAATCACAACCGTGATTCCAACAATTATGACCATGATGCGAATGTGCTCCCAGCTCATACCGGAAAAACTTCCCATTGACCAGTTGTGAAGATTGACAATATTGGAATCGTCCGCAAACGTCACACAAAAATCCGTAATCGCCGAACAGATATAACCAATCAGGATACCGCACACTACAAGAAGCGACATATTCGATACCCGAAAAGAAATCAAAAGAACAAATCCCATGGCAAGCAGTGAACCGGCAAATGCAGCTACCACCATTCCAAGGGAACTGACCATAATCCCTTTTTCCAGAAGAAAGATCATGGTCAGTGCCACGACAAGTTTGGCTCCGGAGGAAATCCCAAGCACATACGGTCCTGCAATCGGATTCTGGAAAAAACTCTGCAGCAGGAAACCGGATACGGAAAGTGCCCCTCCGAGCAGAACTGCAGCAATGATACGGGGCAGACGGATTTTCCAGACAATCTGATACAGTGTGGAATCCGGCTGATGTTTTGTCAGCACGCCCAGAAAATCAAAAAAAGACATTTCCACACTTCCGACACCGATATTCCAGAAAAACAGAATTGCCAGCAATAGAATAATCACCACAAAAGAAACCAGATAGCGGAGCGTTCTGTTTGTTTCTGTCCCGGAATTATTCTTTTTTTCTTTTATTTGTGATCTCATGTTCTGCTCCTCATGCATTACGACAATTGTTATTATTTGTACATCCGTACGCTCCGGCTCACTGCAATTTCTTCAGAAACCGGTATGTTCCATCCCCTTCTCCCGTCAGGATCTGATTCAGATCCTCGATAAAATCACAGGTTCCGGTAGACTGCTGGTAAAAATTGCTTCCCGTTGTGTACACCTGTCCGCTTTTTACAGCCTGAAAATCCGCAAACAGGCTGTTTTTCTTTACCAGCTCATCGATGGACGTCAATTCCCCCTCAATGGTTCCGTTGTAGATCAGCACATCCGCATCAATCTCCGCAGAATAAAAATCTTCCATCTGCATTTTCATCGTGGAAAGTGCATTTTTTTCTTCATCCGTATAATTTCCGAGTGAATAGATACCGCCTGCAAGTCCGATCATCGCAGAGACATAGTCGTTTGGCTTGCGCACAGTGATCGTCCCGTCCGAGGAAACTGCAAAAAATGCCACCTTTTTCCCGGTACTCTTTTTTTCCATAATCGGTTTCACACGTTTTACCTGTTTATTAAAATAGTCATCTGCCTGCTGTTGTTTTCCAAACAGAATACCGAACAGTTTGATCCATTCCAGCCGTCCCAGCGGATGCTTTTCATAACTGGAACGCTCGACCATCACCCGGATGCCAAGTTCCTCTAATTTTTCTTTCACTTCCGGATTGTGTGTAATCATCGTATTTTCGATTGCAAATGTACAGCCGCCCTGTAACAGCTGTTCGTAGTCCGGGGCACTGTATTTCCCCGCATAAACCAATGTTCCATCTTCCATGGCTTCTTTTGCTTTCTGGACATACCAGTCATTTGCTTTCAATGCCGTGTATGTGACGTGGGAAAGCCCATCCACCTGACAGACCAGATCCATAACGGCACTCGATACCAGATATACATGATTTAAGGGCTGCTGCAATGCAATTACATCCGCCGGCAGATCTTTCGGTACAGGCACACCCTTTGGAATAAGTAAAAAACGACCGTTATCCACGATCGTTATCAATTTATAATTTCCATATATATCGACCTGAAACTGATCCGCATAGACCAGTTCCAGACGTCCGGTTTGTTTCAAATCCCCAAAACTGACATCTTCCGGAAAGGAAAATGTCAATATATAGTCAATTTCATGTGGGACACTCATGGCCGTGGTATCTCCCACGACATCCATCTGGCACGGCACTCCCGCAATCGGGAAGGTAAACGTGGAATTGCCCCCTTCGTTTTCATTTTCATATTTCTGTCCGTCCACCAGCATATAATCATAGTGGGAACTGCTCCAGACAATCGTTGCATATGCCTGTCCGTCTGTCACTTTTATTTTTGCCTCGGAATCTACAGAAGCTCTGCCGCTTCCGCCTTCGAGCTTTACATTTGCGGTATACTCCCCGTCCTCCAGCGACGTATCCTGTTCTGTTTCCGCCATCTGTGTTTCAGTGGCTTTCTGCTGTGTCTGATCGTTTTTTGGGGAAGAACCGCAGCCGGTCAGAATCGACAGACATATACAAAAGGATAACATAATTGTGGTTAATTTCTTACTTTTCATACTTTCTATCCACTAATTTTTCTGTGCGTCCGATACACTTACTTTATGGTCATACCAGGTTCCCTTTGTTCCGAGAATTGCCAGATCAAACTCTTTGTCGAGTGCTTCTACTGGTACATCAAATCCATAGACTTCTTCTGTGGTTCCATCACTGTACTTTACGGTATCGTTGGTTGGCTGTAACAGTTTAGCACCATCTTTTGCTGCATCAGCTGCTGTTCCAACAAACAGATTGATGATTTTCTTAGACACCAGACGGATGTGAATGGTCATTTTTCCATTTTTCACCGTAAGGGTTCCACATCCATTGTCTGCTTCGTTGACATGAAACATCCCACTGTCAGTATTAAACTTTGCGGTATAAGTGCCGTCCTCCAGCGCGGATGCCGCGCTGGAAGAAGCAGACCTGGAAACTTTTCCAAGTGACTCAATTGCTTTTTTTGTATGCTCTACATAAAGTTTCTGGACAGCTTCAATCTCACCAAGTCCTGCAATCTGTGTGTCAACACTGTCGAAATTGCCGCTTGCAGTGAACTGGCTCTTCCAGGAATCGTCATCGTCTCCTGCCATATCATTGTTTGCATGATCTCCGGCAACAACCATGAGTGGACGAAGAATAACTTTCTTGTAACCTGCGTCCTTAACTGCCTTGATTACATTTTCACAGGAAGTCTCTTCCGGCTCCCCCTCTACGGTTCCGATAAAGACATTGTCATAACCAAGCTTATCCATCTGTGTAGACATCTGGCTGTAACTTACCTTTGCAGAATGGGAAGTACCGTGTCCCATGAATACAAATGCAGTACCGTCCTTCTTTGCAGCATCCAGTGAATCGTATCCTGCGGTTTTTACGGCTTCTGCTGTAATGTCTTCTGCAACTGCCTTCTTGTCATCGTTGATCACTGTTGCATCATCACCAACTTCGCCAAGCAGCGGTTCCGCAACGACAACTTTTTCAAACTTATCCTTATATGCATCCAGCTCTCCGACAAGTTCATCATACTCTGCCCCATGCATCAGGTGTGTCGGCTGAATCACCAGATTCTTTACCCCATTATCAACCGCTCTCTGTAATGCCTGGTCTACGTTGTCGATCTTCTCGCCATCTCTTGCCTGTACATGATTGATAATGATCTGTGCGGTAAATGCCCTGCGGACTGCCCAGTCCGGATTTGCTGCCTGAATGGCTTTTTCCACACCACTGATATCTGCGGCACGGCTGTCATTAAAAGATGTACCAAAGCTTACGACAAGGATTTCGTTATCTCCGATATTATCCTGATTTAACGGATCATCCTTGGAAGCATCACCGGTATCTCTGCCGAAATAATCCGGATCTGCATTTTCACCGGAAACGAGTGCTTTCTGTGCATCTGTCAGCTTGTCCCATGCTTCTTTTGCAGCAGCACACTGCTCATCGGTTTTATCTGTTCTTTCCTGAACATAAATAGCATCAATCAATTCTGCTACCTCATCTGCGGCTGCCTGATCGTCTTTTGCAGACTCTGTGCCCTGCGAATTTTCTACCTGATTGTTGTCTTTGCTGTCTTTGTTTCCGCATCCGGCAAGCATGCCTGCAGCCAGTACACATGTCAGAAACAATGCAAGTGTTTTCTTTCTCATAATTCTCTCCTTTTTGAAATACAGCATAGGCTGCATTTCCTGCATACACCACATCCACCCTGACGGATTTCTCATGCGATGTATTCTTTGGGTTGACGGGTTGCTTCATCTCATAAGATCACGCATCATCCAAAGTGCCAAAAGAAAAGCCCCACCCGGAACATTCCGAAAGGAGCAATCAACCCATGCAAAAAAGAACTGTCTGTGGACGGCTGTCCCACACAGTTTTCTGTAACATGCAGTACGATCAATGACTCGTGATCTGAAAGTAAAAACTTTCTGTACCAGATCATTGGCAGGTTTCCTGGCTCATAGATCATCATAACATGCTTCGCCTTCCCAATGCAGTTGCATCAGTGGCATATGAAATGCAGCCTAAGCTGCATTTCCTACGTACACCGCATCCGCGCCAGCGGATTTCTCATGCGATGTGCTCCTTCTTGAAATGCAGCCTAAGCTGCATTTCCTACGTACATCGCATCCGCGCCAGCGGATTTCTCATGCGGTGTGCTTCTTTGCAGTTACTCCCTAATCACAGTGACGAGTTCGTACAGGATTTGCACCTGTTTCCCTTTTACCCTGTGCATACAGCCCATATATCCCATGCAAAGCGGCTTTATATGACAGGCACCAACGATCTTCTTTATGAAACTTTTTACATATTATCATATTGCGCGTTTATTTACAATGCGAAAATTACGTCTTTTCCGTTTTGATCCGGCACACCACTTCCGCTCCAGACTCCGCGTGGTTGTAAAAACAAAGCATGCCCCCCTGCTCTTTTAAGAATTTTTTTGCGATCGCAA
>ULMR01032583.1_pt1 | contig 12927 bp, 11 predicted proteins | sample 1951711 | NCBI WGS metagenome assembly ULMR01 (sample SAMEA4835556, study PRJEB28245) | human gut metagenome | biome: gut microbiome; material: fecal sample | place: Denmark | collected 2008 | reverse complement strand
CCACCTGAGCTAGCAGCCCTTAACGTCTGCAAAATTAAATGTAGCATGAACATTTTTTAAAATCAAGCATTTATTACACAAAAAAGGAACGGATTTTTTTCCGTCCCTTTTTATATCTGTTTTTGATGCTTATTTTATTATTTTACTGACAATTTCTTTTTAGCATCTTTTTCTGCATATTTCTTTGGTGCGTGTACTTTTAATACACCATGTTCCAATTTAGCTTCTGTTTTATCGACATCTATTTCGTCCGGGAAATATACTGTTCTTGAAAATTCTCCATATCTGAATTCTGATTTTTTATATGCTTTTTCGTCTTCAGATTTTTCTTCTTCTTTCTTTGCATTGATTACTATATAATTTTTATCAATATCAATATCTAAATCTTCTTTCTTTACGCCAGGAAGTTCTGCTTTTACTTCATAATCACGACCTTTATCTGAAATTTCTACCGGCATTGAAAATTTATCCATATCTTCCCAATATGCTGCTTCTGGGAAATAGCTGTCAAAGTGTCTGTTTAGTAATGAACTGATTTCATCATTAACTGTTCTTATAAAGTTTTCCGGTGCTTTTCTAACTAAAAATTTCATATCTAACACTTCCTTTCAATTAATATCTCATTAACTACATTTATATTATCACTCGTTTTTATATCATTTCCTGTTTTTTTAACCAAAAATTAACAATCTGTCTTTTTATATTATCCCGTTCGTGAAAGCGATTAAAACTAATAAATTGTAATATATATGGAAATGCAAAATGATAAACGTAAAAATTTAATAATGAAAACTCTTGGGAAAAATGTTAGAAAACTAAGAGGAGAAAAAAGTCAATTTTTAATGGCAAGCGAAAACGATATCTCGATTTCCATAATCAGCACGGTTGAAAGAGGGATTAAAGATCCGCAGCTCACAACACTATTCAAAATCGCAGAAGCTCTTAATATAAAAACTTCAGATTTAATTAAACTCGTTGAAGAACAACTCCCAAAAGGGTTTTCGCTTATTGAAAAATAATTTATTATTTTTTAGAAATAATTTCATTTTTTGATGTCAAAAATTTTCATGTCCGATTTTTATTTTAATATTACTTAAAATAATATTGAGCCAAAAAGCTTAAAATTATATAATTATATTGCATCAAAAATATTGAAAGGAATTAAAATGGTTGCAGAAATGACATTCCCTCAGTTAGAACGGACAATTAATCCGACTCATGATATTAAATTGTTTGCAGGGCGTGCGAATACAAAACTTGCGCAAGAAATTGCTGATTATTTAGGCACTTCAATCGGGCCTATGGTTGTGAAAAATTTTGCTGACGGCGAAATTTATGTTCAAGTTAAAGAAAGCGTTAGAGGGGATGATGTTTTTATCATTCAACCGTTATGCAACCCAGTAAATGAAAATTTGATGGAACTTTTAATCATTATTGACGCATTTAAACGTGCCAGTGCAAAAACAATTACGGCTGTTATTCCATATTACGGCTATGCAAGACAAGATAGAAAAACTTCAGGACGTGAAGCAATTACCGCAAAACTTGTTGCTGATTTATTGACTACTGCAGGCGCTGACAGAGTTCTTGCAATGGATTTGCACACCGGACAAATTCAAGGATTTTTCAATATTCTTGTTGATCACATTTTTGCGACTTCTATTCTTACAAATTATATTAAAAGTTTAAATATAAACCCTGATGACATGGTTGCAGTAAGCCCTGACACAGGCGGTGTTCAAAGAACAAGACATTTTTCAAAAGCTATCGGTTGTGCACTTGCAATTATTGACAAACGCCGTGACAAACACAACGAAGCTATTGCATCACACGTTATCGGAGATGTTAAAGATAAAATTTGTGTAATGTTTGATGATATTATCGACACAGCAGGCACAATATGCGAAGCATCTAAACTTTTGAAAAAAGAAGGTGCTAAAGATATTTATGTTTGTGCAGTACATCCGGTATTTTCAGGTCCTGCTATTGAAAGACTTGCAAATGCACCGATTAAAGAATGTATCGTAACAAATACAATTCCTTTGGATATGGACAAAATGCCTCCAAACATTAAACAATTATCTGTTGCGCCATTACTTGGAACAGCTATTGCAAGAATCCATGATGATGAATCAGTTAGTTCTTTATTTGGATTTGAAAAGGACATGCAAGTCCAATAAGCGTGCCGCTTAACCCACAACACAGGCTTTGGCAGAAACTTATCTTGTCATGGCTAAAGTAAGCGTACCGCTCAACTTAACTACAAAGGCAAAAGCATGAACTTGTCTTGTCATAGATTATTTAGCCTGCAACGCCATTTTTTTGAAATAAAAAAAAGCCATTCTTTAGTAAGAACGGCTACCAGACTTGGGGAGGAGGTATGAAAAACGAATGTTTTTCATATCTAATAATTTTTTATACGGACTAAATATTCAAAAACTTTCTTATTTTGTTAAAATCTCATTCAAATGGTGTATATTACTGTTTTTGAAAAACTAAGTTGTTATTTTTACAATCTAACAAAATCTTGTCACCTTTAACAAATTCTCCTTCAAGAATTTTCATTGACATAGGGATTTCAACAAGTTGTCTTATTACTCGTTTTAGAGGTCTTGCACCATACAGAGGTTCGTAACCCTCATTTGCAAGATAATCTTTTGCACTTTGAGTAATTTCAAGCTCAATATCTTGATCTAACAAACGTTTTTTGAGTGAATTTGTTTGAATATCAACAATCCCTGTTAGTTCTTTTAAGGTTAGGGCATCAAACATGATTATTTCATCAATTCTGTTCAAAAATTCAGGTTTGAATTTTTGTTTTAATGCTTGATTAAGTTGTTCTTTTTTCTCATCTTCAGACAAATTTTTATCAAGGATAATTTCACTTCCAAGATTGCTTGTCATAATAATTACGGTATTTTTAAAATCAACAAGCCTGCCTTGCCCGTCTGTCAGACGTCCGTCATCAAACATTTGAAGCATTAAATTGAAAATATCAGGGTGAGCCTTTTCAACCTCATCGAAAAGTACAACGGAATAAGGTTTTCGTCTGACAGCTTCTGTTAATTGTCCGCCTTCTTCATATCCTACGTAACCTGCTGTTGCACCGACAAGTCTTGAAATTGCGGATTTTTCCATAAATTCAGACATGTCAATACGTACAAGGGCATCTTCATTGTTAAACAAGATATAAGCAAGCGTTTTGCCAAGTTCAGTTTTACCAACACCTGTCGGTCCAAGGAAAAGAAAAGTTCCGATAGGACGTTTCGGATCACGCAAACCTGAACGGGACAAACGAATTGCATTCGCAATTTTTGTAACTGCTTCATTCTGTCCGATAACACGTTCATGCATAATTTGTTCCATGCCAATCAATTTTTTGGATTCATCCTCCATCAAACGTGTAACAGGAATACCTGTCCATTTGGCAACAATTGCTGCAATATCATCCTCATCAACTTCTTCTTTCAAAAGACGTTTTTTACCTGCCTGCTTTTGAATTTCTTTTAATTTCTTTTCCATATCCAACATTTGGCTGTATTTTACCTCGAGAGATGCTGCCATTGTCGGATTTTTCTTATTTAATTCTATTTGAGCTTTCAGTTTTTCAATATTACGTTTTACGGCTGCATAAGAATCGATAATTTTCTTTTCTTTTAACCATTGATCTTTCAACTTACCAATTTTAAGTTCTAAATCAGATATTTTTTTAGTAATTTTTTCAAGTTTTTTCTGAGAATCAGCATCTTCTTCTTTTTCAAGAGCTTTTCTATTCAATTCAAGCTGCATTTTTTCTCTTATAAACCCGTCAATTTCTTCAGGCATTGTATCAATTTCAATTCTCAAAGCTGATGCAGCCTCATCAAGTAAGTCAATTGCTTTATCAGGAAGATGCCTGTCTGCTATATATCTTTTAGAAAGCTTAACCGCTGCAACAAGCGCATTATCAGTAATCTTTACGCCATGATAACCTTCATATTTATCCTTTAACCCGCGTAAAATCGTAATTGTTGTTTCAACAGAAGGTTCTTCAACCATAACAGGCTGAAAACGTCTTTCCATAGCTTTATCTTTTTCTATATATTGACGATATTCATCAATAGTTGTAGCTCCAAGAACTCTTATTCCGCCTCTTGCAAGCATAGGTTTTAAAAGGTTTCCCGCATCTGCGGAACCTTCTGCAGAGCCTGCGCCCATAATCGTATGAATTTCATCTATAAATAGCATTAAATCATCGGATTTTTCTTCAATGCCTTTAAGCACTGCTTTCAGGCGTTCTTCAAATTCACCTCTGTATGATGCACCGGCAAGTAATGCACCTAAATCAAGAGATAAAATTTTGTCATTTCTCAAACTTTCAGGAACATCTCCAGATACAATTCTTTGAGCCAAACCTTCTACAACTGCCGTTTTTCCAACACCCGGTTCACCGATTATAACAGGATTGTTTTTTGAGCGTCTGTTCAAAATTTGTATTGTACGGCGAATTTCTTTATCTCTGCCTATAACAGGGTCAAGCTTGTTTTGCTTTGCAAGCTCTGTTAAATCAGTTGTGTATTTCAAAAGAGCTTCATTTTTCTTATCTTCTTTAGGACTTGAAGTTTTAGACAATTTGCTTTGAGAAGTTTTATTTTGAGAATCTTTAGCCTCTGAGGAATTTCCATTCTCATCTTGAGTTTCCTCAACATTAACGATATTATTAACCTCTTTTGTCATATTTTCGTAAAGCTCAAGCCTATTTATCCCTGATTGCTCCCACAAATGATTTAAGGTTTTGTTATCAATTCTGAATAAAGCAAGCATCAAATGCTCTATACTAACCTGCTCATCTCCGTGTTTTTCAGCTTCTTCTTGTGCAACTTTCATCAAAATTATTGTATCTGTTGAAAATCTGACATCTGAAAATTTCCCGCGAGCAAAATATGCGCGCTTTGAAACATAATTGTTTAATCTGTCAACAATTTCAGGGTTATCTAACCCTACTCTTTCAAAAAGAATTTTAGGCAAGTCATTTTGATCCAGCATTAAAGCTAGCATCAAATGTTCAGGAGCAAGTTCCGGATAATTACGAGCCACTACAATAGATTTTGCCGATTTTATAATCGCTTGAACATGGTCTGTTAAAAGCATCTGATAATCCTCATTTTAAAAAAATTATAAATGTTCTAAGCTCGTTAAGCATCATACAATCGCTTGACTTAATCTTTTATTAGCTAAGGATGAATATTTTTCAAACCGCTGATTAAAGAATTGTAGTTGTATCCCCAAATATTCTTCTTAGATAAATCAACGTAATATTTTTCTATCAAATCCAAATAGCAAGAATTTTCTTTTCCCAGATACTTCAACAAAACTTCAACAGGAAGATTTCCGCCGCCACGTCCCATACCGAAAACAGTTGCATCAACACTATATGCCCCAAGCTCAATTGCCTTGATAGTATTTGTAAACGCAAGCTGCAAATTGTTATGAGCATGAAAACTTATACGCTCAAACCCGCAATCCTGAAGCTTTTTATAAATCAATTCAACATCACTCGGCATAAAAGCTCCGAAACTGTCCGCAAAATATATTGAAGTCAAAATCTCTTTATCACTCCAATTTTTCAAAAGCTCGTATTCTTCAAATTTATCAGCCGTCATAAGATGAAGAAAAACTTCAAACCCCTGATTTTTAAAATCAACAACCGCCTCAATCCCTGTTCTAATCTGATTGGGATAACAAGCAACCCTGACAAAATCAGCTTTCTTTGACACAGGATGAATATCTTTAGCATCCAACATTACCCCAATTTTATGCCTGTCAGATTTATCTTTAATACATTCAGGCATATTATAACCCGCTTCAAAATAATCAATCCCTGAATTTTCGGCAGCCTTTAAAGTTTCCAACACACATTCATCAGAAAAATTCCACTTATTAAGATGTCCGCCATCTCTAATAGTGCAATCCAAAATCTTTACCATAATTAACCCGCTTTATTTTCATCTTTATCATCAGATTTTTTCACAACTTTATTAACTATTTTATCGATAACAGAAAGCCTTGCAAAATCATCTCTAATCTCTTGTGCCTTACGCTCAAGCTGGTTATATACCTGAGAATTTATCTCAGCACCAATCAAAATTAAAACGGAAGTGTAATACAACCAAACCATTAATACAGCAAAAGCCCCGATTGTCCCGTAAACCATATTATAAGTTTTTAAGTTATTAACGTAAACAGAAAATCCCCAAGAACCTATTAACCAAAAAGTTACGAAAAACCAAGTTCCCGGAATCGCACTCTTTCTTTTAAACCTGTCATTTCCTCTCAAATCAGGCAATATGTAATAACTTAAAAACGCCATTAAATACAAAGCCGCAAAAGCCACAGGCCAACGCAGAGTTAAAAGCGTAATTGCAACTCCCGCAGACATGTGAAAATGACTTACCATAAGATTTATAATAGCTTTACCGAATACGATTAAGTTTATACTCAAAAACATAACCATAGTATCAACAAACACCATTAATAAAGATAAAGCCCTTGTATATATAAGGTTTCTGGTTTCCGTAACCTTATAAGCTCTGTTCATACCTTTAAGCACAACAGCAACCGCATTTGTAGACAAAACAAGAGTTACACAAAAACCCATAATCGCCATAATACGACCGTGAGAAAAAATCATAGCTTCGGATAAAACAGTCTTAACTAAATCCATAGCCTGCTGAGGCATAAATGTTGCCAAGAATCTTAATATCGGCTCCATCAAATCCTTGTTGCCCATCCACCCGAATACAGCAGTCAAAAAGAGCATAAAAGGGAAAATACCTATAACCATCATAAAACCCATTTCTGCGGCCATGCCGTAAAAATCGTTTTTTATAACAGATATAATTAATCTTTTTACACCTCTTACAAAAGCTTTAAATTCCACTTTTTTTTAAACCTTTTTTTAGATTTCTCTTTTCTTAATTTCATTAATTATTTTTTTGGCAGCTTCTTCAACAGGAGCCTTTATGGTACATCCTGCCGCAAATTTATGACCTCCGCCACCAAAAACTTCACAAATTTCTGCAACATCAGCAAATTTGCTACGCATAGAAATTTTTGTCCCGCCTGATTTCATTTCTTTTGCAACAAAAGCAACTCTTGTAGTCACAATTGCCCGCAATTTTTCTGTCAAACCCTCCATGCAATCGTCACCTGCGGAGAATTTTTCCATATCTTTTTTATAAACTAAAGTATAAGCAATCTTATTATCTTCCAAAAATTTTGCCTTACTTATACAATGAGCCTGAAACATAACAAGGGTTTTAGAATCAGATTCATAAACCTTTTTATAAATATCAGAAGGATTTACACCAACTTCAACAAGCTTTGATGCAGCTTCAAAAGTTGAAGGCTTTGTATTATCAAACCTGAATGAACCTGTATCTGTCAAAATTGCCGTATATAAACATATTGCGGCATCGAGATTTATATTCCATCCCATATTGTTAAAGCAATTAAACAAAACTTCGCCTGTTGAGCTTGCATCAGGGTTAATATAATTCAAATTTGCATAACCGTTATTTGTTTTATGATGGTCAATATTAACCGTAAATTTTGCCTTTTCAAAAAGGATTTGTGCATCACAAATTCTTTCAATCGATGCAACATCAACATTTATAACAAGGTCATATTCTCTTGATTTGTCAACATCATCAACAGCTTTAACTTCACTTAAATGCGGAAGATATGAATAAACATCAGGCACTTTAGAAATTGCAACCATATCACATTTTTTCTTGAATTTGTCTAAAATTGCCGAATACAATCCGCACATTGAGCCTAAAGTATCACCGTCAGGGTTCACGTGTGAAGTTATCAATATATTTTTGGACGATTTTATGATATCATTTAATTTAGAACAATCCATTCCTTAATGATAGCACAAAAAAGTTCGGTTTCAAATGAAAAAGGTTCTCTATACAGATTTTGTAACAACTGAATCACTTGTTGAAGAATTGCTCGGGAAAAAAGAGATTAAAAAAGCAATAACACGAAATAATCTCTACAAATTCTGGGGAAAAATTGCAGGTGAAAAGTTTGCCAAAAAATCAAAGCCATATTCTATGATGGCAGGCGGGATTATGGTTATTGCCTGCGAAAATCCGATTGTTGCACAAGAATTAACCCTTAGAAAAACTCAACTTTTAGTAAAATTTGAACCTTATCTAAAATCACTAAAATTAAACGTAAAAGATTTGAAATTTGACCCGAAAAAATGGTCAACACAATAGTTTTATAAGACTTACTTATCATTTTTAATCGGGAGTGTAAAAACAACTTTTGTGTATTTTTCAGGCACGCTTTCAAATTTAATAGTTCCGTTATGTGCCAAAATTATTTGCTTTGAAATATAAAGCCCTAAACCGATATTAACACTTTTATTATCTTTTGCGAAAGTAATAAATTTATCAAAAACCTCATCAGGATGTTTCATTTTTACTCCAAAACCCGAATTTTTTATTGAAACTGATAAATTTTTTCTGTTACTTGAAATATTTACAAAAATTTCACTGTTTTTAAAACTGTATTTTACGGCATTAGTCAAAAGATTATGCATTACTCTTTTCAACTCGTTATAATCAAAAGATAGTTTATCAACTTTAGTTTCATAAGCAATTTTTATGACAATATTTTTTTCTGAGGCGAAATATTTAACCTGCTCACAACACTCTTTAACAAGATTTTTAAAGGAATTAACCTGCTTATTTATCTTAATTTTGCCGTTTTCATATTTATATTTACTCAAAATATTTACAACCAAATTCTCAAGATACTCGGTAGAGCTTAACAAATCTTGCAGAATTTCCTTTTGCTCATCGTTCATATCCCCGAATGAATTGTTCAACAAAAGCTTTAATGCAGACTTTTCCGCCTGAACAGGCCCTTTCATATCATGCGTAATCATTGCAAGATATGTGTCATTTTCTTTAACCTTGTTGGAATTTTCTTTATAAGCATTTAACAAACTGCATATTTGAGATTTTACTACTTTTACATTAAATGGCTTTTCTATATAAATATACGAGCCTAAATTAAAACCCTTAATCTTATTTTCAGCATCAGACAAGGCAGAAATAAATACTATCGGAGTATTGTGATTCAATTTACTGTTTTGCATAATTTGTGCAAGTTCATACCCTGACATTTCAGGCATCATAATATCTAATAAAGCCAAATCAAATTTTTCATGCTCAACAACAAGAGCCGCCTCTTTAGGTTTAAGATAGACACTCAAATTTAACCCTAAAGATTTCAACATTTCTTTCAGCAAATCAGTATTAAAGGGATTATCGTCCACAATCAAGACTTTTAATCCCTTTATATTTTCATATTCTTTACTTACAGAATGCTTATTATTATTTTTCTCTTTAAAATTATTATTATTAGTAGTATTAAGAAAATCTCTAATAATTTCTTTCCGAACAGGATATTCTATAACATTTTTTGCACCGCAAATATTTGCGTTCAAAACATTTTGTCTTGAAATATCCCGTGTTGCAAGCCAAACTTCAAGGTTTTCGTTAGACTTACAAAAATTTTTTATATCATTAATATCTTTAAAATCAGTTTTAATAATACAGAGCTTCTTATCCTCAAGACCTTTCACATTAGCAAGTTCTCTGACATTATTAACAAAAACGATATCTTGAGCTCCTTGTGAGGATAAGAGGTTTTTCATAATAATTAATATAATGATTGAACCTTATTAAATCAATTAGCTACTAAGCTACTTTTTTGATTTATGTTCGTGTTAATGCTAAACTAATATTATGGCAAACACGATTGAAGAATTGGTATCACAAATAAAAGACCGCCTTGATATTGTCGATGTAGTGCAAGAACGTGTAATCTTAAAGAAAAACGGCGGACATTATTGGGGACTTTGCCCATTTCACAAAGAAAAAACCCCCTCATTCTCAGTTAATCCGAATTTAGGAATATACAAATGCTTTGGCTGCGGAGAAGGCGGGGATGCTCTTACATTCCTTATGAAAACCCAAAATAAAGATTTCATCGAGGTTGTACGAGAACTTGCAGACAGATTCGGTCTTGAAATGCCCAAAAATTTCCATAAATCCGAATCTAAAGAACTTAAAGAAGAAATGATTAAAGCCTGCACAAAAGCTGCAGAATTTTATAATTTGCGACTTTTGAAAGACAAAGAACCTGAAACAACTGCTGTTTTAGATTACTTAAGCGGACGCGGAATTACAAAAGATATAATTGAAAAATACCATATAGGACTTGCCCCAAAAGCTTATGCCATGTTTTATAAAAAGTTCAGAAATGAATTTTCTGAAAATGTTATGGAAAAAGCCGGCCTGATTGTCAAAACCAGAGAAGGAGATGAATATATCGACCGCTTCAGACACCGTGTAATTATTCCGATTCAAAACGAATTTGGAGAATACGTAGCCTTCGGTGCCAGAGCTATTGAAAAAGACCAAGCTCCAAAATATTTAAACTCCTCTGATTCACTAATTTATAACAAGAGTAAGCTTCTTTACGGGCTTTATACAGCCAAAGACGCAATAAAAAATGAAGACAGCGTAATTTTGATGGAAGGTTATTTTGATGTAATTTCAGCTCAGGCGCATGGAATTGAAAATGCCGTTGCCTCTTGCGGAACATCATTAACAGCCGATCACATCAAATTACTTTCAAGATACACTCCATCAAGAAGAATTTATCTTTCTTTTGATACTGATTTGGCAGGACAAAAAGCTACAAAAAGAAATGCAGAGCTTATAAAAGAAGCATTTGCAGGTCTTGGCAACATAAAACAATTTGACGAAAGTTATATTTCAACGACAGATGACAAATATTCCTGCGAAATAAGAGTTATAGCACCGCCTGAAGGCAAAGATCCCGATGAATTTATCCGCTCTGTCGGTGCTGACAGCTACAAAGAGTATATGAAGCATGCTCCTTTGCTGATAGATTTTCAACTCAACGCAATTTTGAAAGAAAAACCCGTAACTCCGATTGAAAAAACAAAAACTGTTAAAGAAATAATTCCGCTTTTATTGGAAATAAAAAACACAATTATTCAATCAGAATATGTAAAAATGATAGCAGATACCCTGCAAATAGATGAAAATGCATTGTTCAGTGAATTAAAAGCCACCCAACAATCTCAAGAGCTTAAAAAACCTGATGTAGAGCGAATTGTTAAGAAAAATGTATCAATTTCAGAAAAAGCGCAAAAAAATTTATTGAGCGTTTTTCTTGTAATCGACAATCACTTCTCATTTGAAGAAATCAGGCAAATGATAGATGGCACGGCATTTACGAACGAAACGTTAATAAATGTAAAATCTACAATTGACAAATTAACATGTACCGTAAATAATGTGAAAGAATTAATCGAAAAATTATATACAGCTTACGCTGACCAACCGGATACTCAAAAAATTATAACAGATTTGATAAGTATTGCGGAAACATTCCAAAACCTTGACGATGATGATTTTGTAACCGTAATAAGGGAAAATATAAACAAAATCAACGAATGTCAAACTAAAAAAGAACAGGAAAAAATCAGAAATTTATATAAAAGCGCAAATGATAATGACACAGAAGCCCTGAAAATTCAAATGCAGCTTAGAGATAAGATAAATAACAGATTAAAATTGGAGAAAATGAATGAGTAAAAAAAGACAAAACAGCTCCTCTATTGTAAGTATTATGGATGATGAAAATCTGGACTTGCATGATATCGAAGATGATACCCTATCCGCTGACTCAGACAGCGTTAATTATATGAACATGGATATTAGCACAGACAATATTGAAGATATTGTAACCGAAAAGATTGAAAATAAAGCAGCGCTTGAAGATATATACATGATCAACAGAAATGAAGATTCTCCTGAAAATGATATGGAAATCACAAAAGGTATAGCTGTTGATGACCCTGTTAGATTATATTTGAGAGAAATCGGAAGAATTAAATTATTATCAGCAAATGAAGAAATTGAACTTGCAAGAAAAATTCTTGAAGGCGGCACACCCGGTGCTATCGCTAAAAGAAAACTTGTTCAAGCAAACCTTCGTTTGGTTGTAAGTATCGCTAAAAAATATGTCGGACGTGGAATGCTTTTCTTAGACCTTATTCAAGAAGGTAACTTAGGTTTAATCCGTGCAGCAGAAAAATTTGACCATGAAAGAGGTTTCAAATTCTCTACTTATGCAACTTGGTGGATTAGACAAGCTATTACAAGAGCTATCGCTGATCAGGCAAGAACAATTCGTATTCCTGTTCACATGGTTGAAACAATTAATAAATTGAAAAAAGTTACAAGACGTTTGGCTCAAGAACTTTCAAGAAAACCGACCGAAGATGAACTTGCTATTGAAATGAATGTTTCAATTCCAAAACTTCGTGAAATAATTAAAATCGCTCAAGAACCTTTATCGTTGGAAACTCCGATAGGTAAAGAAGAAGATTCTCGTTTAGGTGATTTTATCGAAGATAAAGAAGCAGATGCACCGATTAAAACAGTAGCATCAGAACTTTTGAGAGAAGACTTGGCAGAAGTTCTTTGCACTTTATCACCAAGAGAACGTGATGTATTAAGATTGCGTTTCGGTATGGATGACGGACGTCAAAGAACATTGGAAGAAGTTGGTCAATTGTTCGGCGTTACTCGTGAACGTATCAGACAAATTGAAGCTAAAGCTCTCAGAAAGCTTCGTCACCCGAACAGAAGCAAACGTTTAAGAGAATATGTAGAATCATAAATTTATAAAAAAGCTCTCAAGATTTTGAGAGCTTTTTTAATAGTTTGTAAAAAATAAAAAGACTGATTTTTGTTATTAATCAGTCTTTAAATAAAGTGTGAGTAAATGTGTATATTTATAAGTAGTTAAACTATCGCATCCAAAAAT
>ULMR01025760.1_pt1 | contig 12935 bp, 5 predicted proteins | sample 1951711 | NCBI WGS metagenome assembly ULMR01 (sample SAMEA4835556, study PRJEB28245) | human gut metagenome | biome: gut microbiome; material: fecal sample | place: Denmark | collected 2008 | reverse complement strand
TCGTTGTCAACATTTTTGTTTTATTTTTTTTATTTTATTTTTCTTGTATTTATCTAGAATTCTTTTATATCAATACTTTACTAGATTTACAAACTTTACATTAGCTCATACACATGTTTTTAGACGCCTAGCTTTTATAAAAGTTCCATGCGTTTTTCATTTTTTTGAATGAGTTTTTTTTATAAACCATAATATATACTTTCTTGTAGATAAGTGTCTTATATAGATAAATATTAATAAAGGAGAATTAGCATGACAAAAACTTTAAAAAATTGTGTATTATCACTATCACTTTTAGTAGTTTGCGCAGGTGTTGCATTTGCTGACGGTAACGCTTTCACTCCACTTAATTTTAGCGATACGTATTATAATACAACAACACCAATCAGAACTTCTGCAACATCAACTACAACAAGAACTGTTGTTGCCCCAACAACTTCTACAACAACAGATGAACCTGCAGGAAACGGAAAAATGCAGAATGCTATTATTCAATTAGATAACGCTCAAGTTGATGTTAGAAATGAACTTTTGAACTATAAATCAAAATATTCTGATATTGATGCACAATACAATGCTGTAAAAGCTGAAAGAAAAGCTTTAGATAAGCAAATTAAATCTCTTGAAAAAAGAATCAAAAAAATTGATAAACAAAAAGAAAATATTAGAAAGAACATGGGTTAGAAAATATTTTATATATTATAAAGCATGCTCTATAAATCAAAGACCTGATAATAAATCAGGTCTTTTTTAGTAATAACTTTAATTATTGCCATTATAAATTCTTATATAATTCCAATAACTTGCAAAAACTTTTTTTACATAATTTTTTGTTTCAGGGTATGGAATTTGTTCAACAAATTCATCAGTATCATTATAGGTAAGAGAAGTTTTCCACCTTTGCAAAGAGCCTATTCCTCCGTTATAGGCTGCGACCGATGAAATGTCATGTCCATGTAAATTATTTCTTATAAACTCATAATAATAATTACCGAGTTTTATATTTTGATAAGGATTAAATAATGAAGAAGGTATGAGCATGCCAAGTTTAAACTTGCGATTTATTTCACTTGCAGTAATAGGCATTAGCTGCATAAGACCGCTTGCACCGACTACACTTTGAGCTAGCGGATCAAAATAACTTTCTTCCCTTGTCAAAGCAAGCATCAAAGGTGCATTATTACCTGTTTCATCAGCAAAATGTTTTATATCATTATAATAAATAACAGGATAAACCAGACGCCAACGCAAATCATATTTATCAGGTTTATCTTTCACTTTTTCCATAGCTTCTCTTGCTGCAAGCATGGAGCTTGGATAATCCCCTTTTTTATATAAAGCCCAACTCTTTATAAAACCGTCATCACCTGCAAGTTCATCTACAATATCATAATCTTTTAAATCAACAAGCTTTACAATAATATTATTAGCTTTGTATTTATAAGGATAAAGCACAGGTTTCGGGTCTATATAATTTGTAATTAATGGGCCTTGCATACGGCTTAATTTTAAATATGCTCTATATGCGTAATATGAATCAGGATAAGTATTTATCACATTTTCATAATAAGACGTATATTCTGTATAATTGTTCATTTTTTCGGCAACTTTACCTAGCCAAAACATAACCATAGGGGCAGAATTTGCATCCGGGAATTTTTTCAGATGATCCATGCCAATTTTTCTTGCGTTTTCATAATCTCCTGATTTAATTTTTAAGAAAAATATATTCGCCAAAGCATCAGCTGCAAACTTGCCATTCGGATATTTTAAATAAAGATTGTTATAGCATGCCAATTTATCTTTCTGAGCAACATTTGAACATTTCAAACTCAAAAGATAATCTCTTCCTTTGCCAGAAGCTAATGATAACAATCTATCAACTGCTTTTGATTTTGAATCTGATAATTGCAAATAAATATCTATTGCATCAATTATATCGTCTTCACTCACGTATTGAGAACGTTTTTGAAGTCCGTTTTCAGTTAAAAATTTTGCCCTCGGATAACTTTTTAACCCGTTTGATACCTTTACATCAAGAGCCCAATTTTCTGTAACATCAGTTTTTTGCAAAATTTCTCTTGCTTTTTCATACTCTCCAAACAAAAAGCATGTTCTTGCCATCAACAAATAATCATCTTTTAGAATTTCATCAGAAACACCAAGCCATTCATTAACAGCTTCAAGAGCCAATTTACCGGAAGGCGCTTTTTCAAGATAATGTCTAAAATGATTTTGAATATCATCTTTTGCAGATTGAGGAACTATCTTGGAATTCTTATATTTATTCTTTAATATAAGTCCGAGATAATAATCGCTTGCGATTGCATAATCTGTATCAGGTGCATTATGAATAACATATTCAAAATACTTTTTCGCTAAATTTGGTTTAGTCTCAACAAGCTTTTGACCAGCAAGATAACGAGATCGAATACTCAATTTATGCTTTGGATAATTGTTAAAAAGAAGTTGATACTGCTTAATTTCAGATTTATCATCCTCAAGCATTCTCGCACACTCTGCTCTGTGATAAATTGCAATAGGCTTTAATTTTGAAAATAAAGTAATCTTAGAAAACAGGTAATATGCGTTTTGATAATTACCTTTTGAAAAATCATTCAATGCTGCAGTATAAATTTCATCAGTACGTTCAGGTGACTGATACAATGCAGCAAAAGTAGCACCGCCAGCCACCAAAATAACAGCAACTGCAGTCGCTATAACTCTCTTTTTTAAATCCCTCTCAATCATTCTTCCAACATCTTATCAAAAAAATATATTTTGTTCAAGAAACATATTATACTTAATAAATAAGCAAAAATATCATTTTTATATTATAATATTTTTGAATAGGAGAGTAAAATGTACGGAATAATATTAGCTGGAGGCTCAGGGAGTCGTTTATGGCCAATTTCAAGAGAATTGTACCCTAAACAGTTATTAAATTTGAATTCGGATAAAAGTCTTTTACAAGCAACATTTAACAGATTAAAAACTTTTATTCCCGAACAAAATATTATAAGTATTACAAATACAAAACATGCATCAAATGTTCGTATGCAATTATCGGAATTAACTCAATCTCCTTTAATTTTATCCGAACCTGTTGCTAAAAATACTGCTCCTGCAATTGCAGCCTGCACAAAATATATTATTCAAACAACAAACTCTGATCCTATTATTCTTGTTGCACCTTCTGATCAAATTATTAATAATATTGAAAAGTTCCAAGATTCAGTTAAAAAAGGTGAAAAACTTGCTCAAGAAGGTTATCTCGTAACTTTCGGAATTGAACCGACATACCCTGAAACAGGGTTTGGCTATATTAATACAGGCGATAAAATTGCTGAAGGCTTTAAGGTTAAAGAATTTGTTGAAAAACCTGAGCTTGAAATCGCTAAAAAATTCATAAATGAAGGAACTTATTTCTGGAACAGCGGAATTTTCATGTTCAAAGCTTCTACATTTTTACAAGAAGCTGAAAAACATGCTCCTAATATTATGCAAATTATAAATGAAATTGATTTTTCTAAATCAAATGAAATCCCGTTTGTAACTTTTGACAAAATGCCAAATATTTCATTCGATTACGCTGTAATGGAAAAATCTGATAATATTGCTCTTGTTAAACTTGAAAGCGATTGGGTTGATTTAGGCTCTTGGAATTCAATTTATGACATCAGCAACAAAGATAAAGACGGAAATGTATTTGTCGGTCATGTACTTGATAAAAATTCAAAAAATTCATTCGTCTACGCATCGTCAAAACTTGTTGCGACAATCGGTCTTGAAGACATGATTATTGTTGAAACAGAAGATGCTATTCTTGCATGCAAAAAAGAGCAAGCTCAAAATGTTAAACATATTTATAACACATTAAAAGAACAACATGACAATACTCATCTTATTCATAAAACAGTTTATCGTCCTTGGGGATTTTATACAGTAATCGCTCAGGGTAAAGGTTTTATGACTAAAATAATCCACGTTAATCCGGGACAAAAATTGTCTTTGCAATCTCATAACTTTAGGAGTGAACATTGGGTTGTCTTAACTGGAAAAGCTAAAGTTATTCTTGAAGGTCAAGATTTGATTTTATCTCCCGGACATAGTATCGATATTCCACTAAAAGCAATTCACTCTTTACAAAATCCGTTTGAAGAAGATTTGGAAGTTATTGAAGTTCAAAAGGGCGATCCGCTTATTGAAGAAGACATTATAAGATACGAAGATATGTACGGAAGAGTTTAAACTTTTTCTAATATAACAAGTTCTTTGTAATAACCATTGTTCAACAATTCGTAAAATCGCTTTGTAACATTAGGTGCAATAGCTTCAACCCACTCTTTGTCAAGATATAGTCCTTCAACTAATCTTGCAAAAAGTTCTGCCGGTTTTTCATAATATTTTTTGTACTTGTTTATACGTGATGAAATTCTTGATTGCTTCTTCTGATAAGATTTTAATCTTATGTAAGCTGCAAATGCTTTTGGCATGTCTTTAAAATCTTTTTCTATATTATCAATTGTATATAATTTTACGGTTTTTCTAAAAAATCCGCCTTTGACAAGTTTTACCCTATCGTATTTCAAAAGATATCTTGCTTCTGATTTTTTTATATATTTATCAAACTCTTTAAATTTTTTAGAACGCTGAAATTTCGGATAATAATTTTTTATAATCTTTTCATATTCTAAAATTTTTGATTTTACTCTGTCCTTATGTTCATAAAGTCTTACAAATAAAGAATTTTCATCAACAAAATTTGTAACTTTTACAAGCTCATCAAAAAAAATATCACCATTATCAATTTTAAAAAGCAAGTTCAAAGTTCCACCTGTTTTATTCATATCAGGTTCTAATTTAGAATGAATATAATGAGCAAATTCATGCATTAAAGTTTGCACAACTCTATTTTCAGGAACATTTTTTGAAATATCAATTCTGTTTTTCAAGAAAAAACCTTGATGTCCACGAGCTTTTGTTCCTGTGTGAACAGTTATACCTAAAGATTTAAAGTATTTTATCAATTCTTTTTTATCCATATACAAAATTTTAAATTTTAAAATATTTTATAAGGGTTCAAAATATTGTTAGGGTCAAAAATCTTTTTAATCTTACGCATATAATCAAGCGCAACAGAATTTATAACCTTATTTATATGTTCTCTTTTTTCACTGCCAACCCCATGCTCGCCTGACAAAATTCCGTCAAGACTTGCTGTAAGATTATAAATTTCACTCTTTGCAAGTTTATAACGTCTGTATTCATCATCGTCATTATAATCTATCGGAATTTGAGGGTGAACACTGCCATCTCCGACATGCCCAACCATGCAAACATCAAGATTATATTTATTACAAATATCTCTAATTCCTAAAACAAGTGCTTCCAAATTTTCTCTCGGAACTATCACATCATCTGTTGTTACATTAGGTTTTAATTTTGCGCATGCTCCCATTGAAGAACGTCTTGCTGTCCATATCGCATTATATTCTTCTTCGTTATGGGATGCTCGAATTGCACTTGCATGACAATTATTTAAGATATTAATAATTATATCTTCCTGATACTGCATAGAACATTCAAAACCATCTATTTCTATAACTAGAGCAGCTTCCTTATCAGTCAATAAATTTGCAGGATAAAATCTTTCAACTGTCTGTATTGCATTTTTATCCATGAAATCAATTGTTGCAGGAAAAATTCTTTGTTCTATCAATGAATTTACAGCTATAACAGAATCTTTTACACTATCAAAATATGCCATCAAAACTTTTTTACTCTGAGGTTTTGGGATTAATTTTAAAACAGCTTCCACAACAATTCCCAAAGTTCCTTCTGATCCGACAAACAATGTATTAAGATTATATCCGGTTGCATTTTTAATCGTTCTTGCACCGGTTCTTAAGATTTCGCCGTTTGCCATGACAACTTTTAAATCGATTACATAATCCTTAGTTGTTCCGTATTTAAAAGATTTTGCCCCACCTGATGATTGAGCAATACTTCCACCAATTGTGGAAACTGCAAGATTTGAAGGATCAGGAGGATAAAACAAGCCTAATTTTTCAACTTCTTTTTGCAAATCACCTAATACAACTCCAGGTTCGACAATAGCTGTCATGTTTTCTTTGCTGATTGATATAATTTTGTTCATTTTTGAAAAATTCAAAATTATACCGCCATGCTCAACAACGCATGCCCCGACAACATTTGTTCCTGCTCCTCTGCAAATTACAGGGATTTTATATTTATTAGCTAGCCTTACAACCTTTTGAACCTGTTCAACATTTTCAACAAATACAACGGCGTCAGGCAAATTTTTTATTTTCCTGATATTTGTTGCATCTTGTGCGTACGCATAACGTTCCTCTAATGTATCTAAGACATTAGAGGGTGGTATATTCTTTTTTAAATCTGAAATCAGCTTATTCTTCATCAACATATGATGCCAGTTTTTCTATATTAGTACCAAGTCTGGATAACATTTTTTCTATTTTATCCACTTTTCTATTTAACATCATATTATCTTTTTCTTCAAGTGTCGATAAAATTTTCTCTAATTTCATCTCTAATCTGTCAATACGAGATTCTTGTTCTTCAAATTTATTTTCTATTTCATCAAGGATATATGATTTTTCAGGAATTGCATCTTTCAACTCTTCTAAATTTGCTTTAATTTTAGATATTTCAGAAGTTTTTTCAGTAATACTTGTAATATTTTCAGTTGTAGAATCAATCCATTCACCCAAATACATCATAACTTGGTGGAAAACTTTATCAGTATTTGCAGATGCAACTGCCATAGATTGAATGTTATCAATTTTTCTTTCCAGTCTTTCACTAACTTCAGAAGTGTCTAAATAATTAATTCTGTCTTCCAATTTATTTACAAGAACATTAAAATTATTCAAACCGTCATTCAAAGCTTTGTAAGCTTCATCTGAAGTCAACAAAAGTTTGTTTGTTCTTGAACTGATACTTAATATATCTTCGTTTAATTTTTCAATATCACCTTTCAAATCAACAATTTGTTCTTGAGTTAATGTTGATTCTAATCCTTCCACAGAACTTACAATCTTTTTAATATCATCAGATATATTTTCAAAATTACTATCAGATATATTATTTATCGCCATACGTAATTTTGCGATATCGGTTTCAACATCCTGTAAAGTATATGAATAATCAAAATCATCACTTGGATTTGTAATTTGTTTTAATTGATTTTGAACTTCAATAAGGTTTTGATTAATTTGTTCTGTTTTTTCTTCTACAAAATCTTTAATATCTTCAGATTCTTCAACAAATGATATTTGTTCGAAAAGAGAAACAAGAGTGTTAATAATAGAATCTTTTATATCTTCAGAATTCTTTTCCAAATCAACATTATCAAGTTTCATCAAAACATCACGCAAATATTTATCTATTGCAGCAGCTTTTTCATCTGAAGATGCCTCAAAATATTTACGCTGTTCAAATATTAATGATTTGATATCATCAATTTCTTCTTCTATATCAAAATCTGCTCCGTCTAAAGCTATTGCATCAACTTTTTCATGCAATGTTGCAAGCATTTCTGAAATTTTATCTTCTTCAACAGAAAAATCATCGAATTTTTCATGCAACTCTTCAACAGAAGTATCGGTTGCAATAATATCTATTTTTGCGGACAAAGCTTTTATTGCATTTTCTAAAGAATCATTTTCGGTAAATGAACCGACTTTAGAAGAAAATTCATCAAATTTTTCTTGTAATTCTTCAACTGAGGCATCTGATGCGATAATATCAATTTTTTCTGATAATGCTTTTAATTCTGTATTTACTGAATTATCATTTTCTATTAAATCGATTTTATCCTTTATAGAATTTACTGCACCTGACAAATCAACACCGATTTTTTCTGTTTTTTGTTCCAGTTGATCTAATATATCAATTATTTCTTCATCACTTGTTGATTCAACAAGAGAATCAACTTTTTGATTTAATAAATCAACAGCTTCCTTGTGCTGTATCGGGCTATATTTATCAATAGTATTTTCACAGGCAGATTTAACATAATTTTTAAGATCATCTCCAAGAGTTGTAATACTTGAAGATAATACATTATTTTGTTGCGCCAAATTTTCTTGTTCTGAAATTACGGCATCTAATTTTACAGACAATTCATCTTTCAAACTGTCAATTGAATCTAATGTTTTTGTATCATTTATAACTAAATCAAGATGAGCTTTTAAATCATTAATATATTCATCAAGTTTTTCTTCCAATCCGCATTTTAGATTTCTTGTATTTGTTTCAATTGTAATATTTAAAAGTTCAATACTATTTTTTATATCTTCTGATACACAATCTTCTATAACAGTAACTTTATTATAAGTTTCTTTAAACGCTTGTTCCAAACGTAAAACTGATTCTGAATGAGCTGAAAGTTCTCCGTTCACATCCACACTGAAATTCATAAATGATGTTTCAAGTTCAGATTTTATATCTTCTAAGAATTTATCAAAATCAGATCCGACAGAAAATCCATCTATTGCAGCTTTTACAGACTCAATCGCACTCATCACATCATCAGATTTAGCTTGAAGAGCACCTGATATATCCGTATTAATAAGTTCTAATTCCTGTTTTAATTCAGAAACTTTATCTTTAAAATCTTCTGAAAAATCATTCAGATTTGTATCTTTCATGCCCTCAACCGTATTTAAAAGAACAGAAAGTTTTTCTTCTAAAGAAGATATATTTTCACCTATTAATGAATCAATATTTTGAATTGCATTACTTGTTATTTCATTTACAGTTTCGGTTACATGCTCAATATTTGTATCTAATAAAGAAATCATTTGAGAGCTTTTTTCATCTGCGGATTGTTTTATAGTATTTAACAAATCAGATAATGATGAAAATTCCTCTTTCATACTGTTAATTTCTTCTACTGAAGATGCAATTTTTTCTTCAGTTGTTGAAGAACTGTTTTTAACAACTTCAACAAACTCAGCCAACTTTTCATTTAGTAAACCGATTTTTTCTTCATAACTTTCAGCATTATTAATTAATCCTGCTTCTAGATTTACCAATTTTTCTGAAAATTTGCTGTCACTTAATGATTTTGAAGATTTTGATGCAACATTCAACTCTGTTACATAATCTTTTAAACTCTGAATTGCATCATCTACATGCGCTCTAAAATCATTTATATTTTCAGATATTCCGTTTATTTCTGCGGAGTGAACATCACCTGCATCTTTTAATTGTCCAAAATATTCTCCAAAAGTTTTTTCAACATTATCAGATATTTCAGAAACTGTTTTTTTCAACTCATCAATTTGTGAGCTTAATCCGTCAGTAACATTTGCAGATAAACCCTCCAATTTGTCAGAAATTTCTTTCACAACAGTATAAACCCTATCTGAATAATTTGTCGTAAATTGATGAATTTCATCCTTTAATTCTTCAATTTTACCGGAAACATTTTCCACATTATATGTTAATTCTTTTGTATTGTTTTCATATCCTTCTTTTAAGGAGTCATTCAAAGAATTAAATGCGACCAATATATTTTCCAAAGATGTTTTTACATTATCAAACCCAGCAGTAAAATTGAATGTTAAATTATCAGTTTTTTCTTCCAGTCCTTGTTTAAAGTCAGATATTTCATTGATTGCATTAGCAAGTGTATCTTTTAATTCTTCAAGCTTTAATTTATTTCCGCTGTTAATATTTTCATTAATTTCTGAAACCAAATTGCCAATTTGTTCAGAAACTTTATCAACAATTTCAACAGGCTTGTGAGAAGACAAATCCATTAATATTTCAACATTATCAGTAATTGCAGCTAAAGAAAAAACAAGTTTGTCATAATTTTCTTTATCTAAATCTGAATTTTTTGATAAACCTTCATCTAACCAAGATTTCAAACTGTTAATTTCGGTAACTATATTTCCATAATTAGTTTTTGAAATATTTTCAAATGAAGAATGAATTGTATCTAATTTATTATCTATATTTGCAAAATTTTCAGAATAATTTAATTCATTTAACTTCTCTAAAATATTATTAATTTGTTCTTTTGTCGTATCACTGTTTAAGTGTAAAACATCTGCATTATCCAAGATTTTTTGAATAAAATCACCAAAATCTACACGGAAATTTTTAAAATCATCATCAGTTACAACTCTTGAAAAAGCATCTTCAAATTTTGCAAACTGATCATTTATTGCTTTTGAATTTGTATCGACAGATTGAGCAACTGATTGAGAAATCGAAGTCTTTAAAGAATTCATCAGCTCAGAAAATTCATCAAGTTTTTTAACAACTTTTTCATCTTTATTATTTTCATCAATTTGAGTTTTAATCTCATCAAGCTTTGTACTAATTCCTTCGTAATTTGCAGAAGCAGAACTTGAAAACATCACTGACAAATCATCAATTTTTGAAGCAATTTGTGCAAATTCATAAGAATAATCAGGAAGCTCGATTGCGGAAATACTATCTTGAATTTTTGATAATTTTTCCTGATTTAATTGCATATCTGAATTTAATATGTTTGAATTATCAGTAACTTTTTCCAAAAATTTAGATAATTCATTTTTAAATTCTGCAAAATCATCTCTTGATACAATATTTTCAAAAGAAGTTTCAACCTTTTCATACAAAGAATTTATTTCAGAAGAATTATTAGCAAAAGAAGCTTCCATAAATTCTTTCAATTCAGCTAATATATCCGAATACTCATCCATTTTAAATGAAATTTCATTTATATCATCTTTTTTCAAAACAATTTCAGCTAAAGATGATACAACAGAAGACAACTTATCATTTTTACTTAAAATATCATTTATTGAAGTAAGCAATCCTTCACATAACAATTTTAAATTACTTAATTCTGATTGAACTTCATTATTTTGTTTTGTTGAATCAAGAGTTTTAATTTCATCCAACACTTTTTGAACTTGCTCATTTACGTTTGTTACAAAAGTTTCAAACCCATGACTCAATACATCTAAAGCTTCAAGTTTTGTTTTAAATTTATTTTCCCCATCTGCTTGCAACGTGTATAAAGAATCACTTAATTCTTTAATATATTCCTTTATACTGTTTATATTTTCATCTGCAACAGATTTATACATTTCGCTGTTTGATGCAAACAAAGCGTCAAGTTTTTGAACATCAGAAGTTAATTTTTGAACTGCTTCAAAACGTTTTTCATCTTGTTTTTCAGAAACTTCAGAAAACATTTTCTTTTGATACTCAATGTCTTCTGAAAGTTTTTCAGACATTTCAGCAAGTAATGATTTTAAAGAATTAATATTCTCTGCAGAATTTTCCGCAAAATCATTTTGGAATTTTTCAAGTTTTTCAGATATTCCATCTACATTTTTTGAAATCAATGAGAAGTTTCCGACATCAGTTGAAATTGCCTGTTTAAATTCTTCTCTAAAATCTGCAACATTAGATGCAACCGCATCAAGTTTTGTACTCAAAAGATTTGAATTTTGTCCTGCGACATTCAAAAATTCTTCTTGATTTGATTGGATAGCTGATGACAATTCTTCGACATAAGATTTTATCGCTTCATAATTTGAAGAAGAATCTTCTTTTAAATCAGAAATTATTGAAGAAATTTCGCCATTAATATTTTCTATTGAAGTTGTAATTTCAGAAACATCAAATTTGCTATCGTCATTAATTGCATTTTTAATATCTTCAAGCGTTTTTATTTGCACATCAATCTTATCTTGCAACGACAAAATATCACGTGCAGAAGATGAATATAAATCACTATTTTTATTTATAATATCATCTTTCACTGCTTGCAAAGTAACAGCAACGGCATTTATGCTTGATTTAACATCACCATAATCTCCTTGGATATCAGAAGTTATATCCTTTCTCAAATCTGATGCAACACCTGATAAATTTTCAACAAGAGATGAAAGTTCATCTATTGATTTTTGAGAATTTGAATTCAATACTGTTTGAATATTTAATAAAATTACATCAAGATTGTTTTTCAAATCATTATAAACAGATTGCCTTGATGCATCAATATCATCGAAACCTCTATCAAGAAGAGCTTTTATCGTACTAATTTGTTCAGACAAATTCGAATAATTTACTTTTGAACCTTCATCAAAAGCTTCCTTCAAATCATTAATGCGATTTTCAATTCCAACAAAATCATCTCTAAAATCAAGAGCTTTTACAGTTGTCAAAATATTTTCAATTCTTTCAGCAGAATATGAAAGTTCTGAATTCAATGCTGTTGAATTATCAATAATTTTTTGCACAAACTCTGCCAAATCAGATTTAAATCCGGCAAAATCAGAATCCGATACAATTGTTGATAATGAAATTTCTAAATCATCAAGTTTTTTCAAAACATTTTCAGAAACATCAGAAATAGAAGTATTGAGATGTTTTTCAATACCTGCAATATTTTCATTAACAGCAGATTCAAGCTCTGCCATCTTTTTAGATACACTGTCAAAATCCTGAGTGTAATCCATTGAATTAATTGTTGTTAAAATATTTTCAATTCTTTCAGTAGAATATGAAAGTTCAGAATTTAGAGCTGTTGAATTATCTATAATTTTTTGAACGAAATTTGCTAAATCTGATTTGAACCCTGCAAAATCCGAATCCGTAACAACTGAAGATAAAGTTTTTTCAAGATTTTGAATTTCATAAGTATTTGCTTGAGAAGAACCTTTTACAGTATCAGCAAGTTCTTGAATTTTATCAGAAATTTCACTTAAATTATTTTTATAATCCAGTGAATTTATCACATTTAAAATATTTTCAATTTTTTCTTTATTTTCATTAATACCAGCACTGACAATAACTGTACTGTCATTTAATTGTCTTATATAATCAAAAAGATTATCTTTAAAAGCGTTAAAATCTTCTTCAGAAAGAATATTTTCAAA
>ULMR01019406.1_pt1 | contig 12955 bp, 10 predicted proteins | sample 1951711 | NCBI WGS metagenome assembly ULMR01 (sample SAMEA4835556, study PRJEB28245) | human gut metagenome | biome: gut microbiome; material: fecal sample | place: Denmark | collected 2008 | reverse complement strand
CGCCATGAGATTGTCGGTCTTCTCGTACTGGTCATTGTAATTGGCGCTGTAGAACGTGCTGGCACCGTAGCTCTGCTGATTGCCGCCGGCCTGCACCGACAGATCGGCCAATGCGCCCAGCCTCAGCCTGCCTTGGACGAAGACGTGGCCGCGCTCGAAGTCGCTGTTGTCCGTGCCTCCGTCAGAGCGGTGATAGCCTCCGCTGACAAGGATGGAGCTGTGGGGCAACACCCTGGCCGACGCATCCGTGCCGGCATAGGCCGTGCCCTCGGCACCGAAGGAGCCGAAGGAGCCGCCTTCCACACGGGCCGTGAGGCTGCGGCCGGGAACGCCCGACCGCGTCACGATGTTGATCGCACCGTTGAAGGCCGACGTGCCCAAGACGCGCGAGCTGGCACCCCGGAGCACCTCTATGCGCTCGATGTCGCTCAAGGCGACAGGGAAGAAGCCCGTGTTGTGGCCCGTCTGCGGATTGGTGATATTCACGCCGTTGAGCAGAATCGTGATCTGGTCAAAAGTGCCGCCATCGATGGAGATATCCGTCTGTACGCCAAAACCACCGCGCTGACGGACATCGACACCGGTAGTTAGTTTTAAAAGATCATTGATCGTAGTGACACCCGCACGATGGATGTCATCACGGGTGATCACCTCAACGACGCGCGCGCGCTCAATGGCCGTAAGCGGCGCTCGCGACCCTGTCACCTCGACCTCGTCCAGCTTCACCGAATTGAAAGCCACCGAGTCGTCGGCCAGATCGACGCGCGTGCTTATGCCATTCGCCTTGGCATAGGTCAGGGAGGCCACGCTCAATACACCGATGAGCACCTCACGTCCCAGACAAGAGAACAGCGCATAGGGCCTGCGGGAAAACTGATGGAACCGCAGCACCTCACGCTCATTGAATGTGGGTTGATACATAAATACGAATGATTGAATTCGTGAAATCGGGCGCAAAGGTAAGAAAATGTCGTTGTTCCCGCAAGCCATCCCTTAATCTTTCTTAAATAATTTATAATTCATTCACCCTGACGCGCGTAGAATTCCAGGAAAGTTGTAACTTTGCACAGATTTAGTCCGTATAGGCTCGAATAAGTGCTTTGATGCTAAGCCGCCTAACGGAAAAACCCGTTTTATAAATTAAAAAATGTACGCAATCGTAGAGATTAACGGTCAGCAGTTCAAGGTAGAAGAGGGCAAGAAGCTCTTCGTACACCACATGAAGGATGTAGAAGCCGGTAAGACTGTTGAGTTCGACAAGGTGCTGCTCGTTGACAAGGACGGCGCAGTGACTGTCGGTGCACCCACTGTAGAAGGTGCAAAAGTAGTAGTTGAAGTAGTGAACCCGCTCGTGAAGGGCGACAAGGTGATCGTGTTCCGCACGCACCGTCGTAAGGATGAGCGCAAATGGCGCGGTCATCGCACACAGTTCACTCAGGTAGAAGTTAAACAAGTAATCGCTTAAAGGAGGAACACACAATGGCACATAAGAAAGGTGTAGGTAGTTCTAAGAACGGCCGCGAGTCAGCCGCACAAAGATTAGGCGTAAAGATCTGGGGTGGCCAGAAGGTTATCGCCGGCAACATCATCGTTCGCCAGCGTGGCAACAAGCACTTCCCCGGTGAGAATGTAGCACAGGGCAAGGACGACACACTGTACGCTCTGACGGACGGTGTGGTGTACTTCCACAAGGGTAGCCGCGACAAGTCGACGGTATCCGTGCTCTCTCCTGAGGTTTACGCTGAAAAGACCAAGAAGGCTGAAGCATAAATAATAAAAAACACTTATTCCAAACAAACACGAGAGCCCGTCTTCCCTCCGGAAGATGGGCTTCTTGCTTTTTATACCTATTTCTTGTCACAATACGAAAATAATTCTGTAACTTTGCAACTTAGAAATTAAATAACTAAAGATACAGCAATATGCTTACACTCAAACTCATCAGTGAGGAAACTGAACGTGTGATCAAAGGTCTGGAGAAGAAGCACTTCAACGGTGCGCGCGAGGCCATTGAGAAGGTATTGGAATATGACAAGATCCGTCGTGAAAGCCAGAAGAAGCTCGATGCGAACAAGCAGCAGCAGAACCAGCTGTCAAAGCAGATCGGCGGTCTGATGAAAGAAGGCAAGAAAGACGAAGCCACCAAGATAAAGGAAGAGGTTGCCCAGCTGAAGGCCGACGACAAGGCCCTCCAGGAGGTGATGGAAAAGGCACAGCACGACATGACCGAGGTGCTCCTCACCATCCCCAACATCCCCAATGATGATGTGCCCGAGGGTAAGGACGCATCCGACAACGTGGTAGTGAAAGAAGGCGGCGTGAAGCCCGAGCTGGGTCCTGACGCCCTGTGCCACTGGGACCTGCTGAAGAAATACAACCTCGTGGACTTCGACCTCGGCGTGAAGATCACCGGCGCCGGCTTCCCGGTATATATCGGCAAGATGGCCCGCTTCCAGCGCGCGCTGGAGGCTTTCTTCCTCGATGAGGCCCGCAAGGCCGGCTATCTGGAGATACAGCCGCCCTACGTGGTGAATGAGGCCAGCGGACTGGGCACCGGCCAGCTGCCCGACAAGGAGGGCCAGATGTACCACGCCAACCTTGACAACCTCTACCTCATCCCGACGGCCGAGGTGCCTGTCACCAACATCTACCGCGACGTGATCCTCGACGAGAAGGACCTGCCCATCAAGCGCTGCGCCTACTCTGCCTGCTTCCGCCGCGAGGCCGGCTCGTACGGCAAGGACGTGCGCGGCCTGAACCGCCTGCATCAGTTCGACAAGGTGGAGATCGTACGCATCGACACTCCGCAGCACTCTTACGAGTCGCTCAAGGAGATGCTGGCCCACGTAGAGGGACTGCTGCAGAAGCTGGAGCTCCCCTATCACATCCTCCGTCTCTGCGGTGGCGACATGAGCTTCACCTCTTCCATCTGCTACGACTTCGAGACCTGGAGCGCCGCCCAGGGCCGCTGGCTCGAGGTAAGCTCCGTGTCTAACTTCGAGAGCTATCAGGCCAACCGCCTGCACTGCCGCTACCGTCACGCCGACGACAAGAAGATCGAGCTGTGCCACACCCTCAACGGCTCGGCCCTCGCCCTGCCCCGTATCGTCGCCTCCATCCTCGAGGACAACCAGACGCCCGACGGCATCAAGGTGCCGCGCGTACTCGTGCCCTACTGCGGATTCGAGATGCTCGACGACAAGAACTTCGAATAATCGGGGCTCATCCCAAAAGTCATAAGAATTACCCTTATTTATAAAGACACAAAAAACATTCCCCGGGCCGTGATGCCGCGCAAGCGTGCATCCGCCCGGGGAATGTTGGTTAATGTCCAAGTCACCCTGTCTGATCCGACAGTCCCCCACGCCCCACATCAAGAGCCTGCGGGCATACGGCATCGTCCACACCAGGACCGGAAAATGCGACAAGACAGCAAGGCATACACCAAACCGGTTCATCCAATATCTCGAGTGACGACACATCCGGATATCCCGTGCCGTCACTCCAAATATTGGATGAGCCATTTTATTTCCCGCGAATCATCATCTGCTTTGCCGCATCATTCGAATCATCGAATATGCCTATTACTTTACAAGCAGGCCACTGTCCGAATCGACGTTCTTAATCTTCTGCCGCTGCTGACGGTTCTGTTTTCCGAACGAGATGTTGTAGAACAGCTTCAGACAAACCATATTAGAGTAATCTCTGATGATATAATCCGAACTTGTCATTACAATGGCGTCGTTGGTAGTATGCTCTCCCTCTTTCAACGCATGCATGAATGGCTGGTTCCATTGTACGCCGAGGGTGAGTCGTTCCGTAGGCTTGTATTTCACTTCAAGATATAGCAATTCGGTTCGCGGAGTGACCAACTGTCCTTCCATTGTTTGTCCCGGATACTGATAGAATACCTGTGCCTCCCATTTCCGCAAGGCCAATTCCACGTAAGCAGAGAACTGATAACGGTATCCGGTCCATCCCTTGCCATCGGCTTCCTTACCGTAATTCCAAAGATAGATGCCCGACAGGCCCATCTTCAAAGCCCTGTCATGCAGTGGGAAATAGTCGGCGGTCAGCTGTCCTCCATAAAAAGTCTGGTATTTGAGGTTGTCGTAGGTCTGAACTATGTATTCAGATGTTTTCTTAAACGTATTGCTAATGGCATTTGGCGAATATATGTACAGTCCTATGAGAGATACGGCAAAATGCTTCGGAGTATAATTGGCGAATAACGACAGCTGGTGAGTTGAATAAGGCGTGAGCTGCGAGTTGCCCTTGTAGACATACCGGCTGTCCAACCACTGTACCGTCTCGCTTAGAAGGGATACGGCCGGCACGTTGCTAAGATAGTTATACCCTCCGGAAAGCATCAAGCTGTTGGAAGGGCGCCACCACAGCTGTACCGACGGAGCCACGCTCCACTTATTCCACACCGACTCATCGTTGCGGTTGACGATGATGTTCTTTAAGGCCATGGTAAGCTGATAGTAGAGCTTATCCTTCTGCCCATACAACTGTACAAAGCCGTATGCCGTATTGTTGCAAAGGTCGAGACGGGAATCAATATTCTGTTGCCTGCTTTGCTGATAGTTCTCGTTTATACCCGCGGTCCATGTCCCGAGCCATCCCCGTTGGGAATACTGCATGCTTGCCAACAACGACTTACGATTCATGTCGTATCGTGAATTGCTCTCAAACGAATGCTCAGAGCCCTCGCCGCCCTCTCTCACTAACGAGCCATAATCCGTGTCATACACTGTTCCCGTGACATCAACGAGGAAGCTGCGGTTATTCTTCCACTCCTTATTAAGATAGAGATTCAATGCATTGTTGGTGTATCTGTTGTTGAGTGAACGAAACGACTCGTATTCCATATCATTGTCCGTAACCGACTGACGGGCCTCCTTCTTCTGTCTATAGAAAGCCGACTTCCAATTGGCGTAGATCTGCAAGTCGTTAGGCTTGCTATAGGCATAGCTCACGGAGAAGTCGTTAAGATCCGTATGCGACGGCGAATCCATGCCGCGCTTGTCTCGCTCGTATTGCTCGTCATCATACGAATAGGCGATTTTGTCGTTCTCAACATATTTTGAATAATGACGAATGGAACTGTTGCCCATTACCGATAATCTCGAATGGCCCCAGTTGTAAAAGCCCGCTATGGAGTTTTCTCCCTTCACCGTATTTACGGCATCGTTTAGGTCTACGGCTATGTTGCCACCCCGTATCCGCCGTTTGGTCCTGAGATCTATCACCACGGCAGCTCCCGCCAAGGCAAAACGTGCCGGGGATTCTCATACACGTCCACCTTGGAGATGTCCTCCTTCCTGATGGCCTTGATCTCATTGGCCGTGGTCTTTCGTCCATCCAAGAGTAGGACTACATTGCTCTGTCCGCGATAGGTGACACTGCCATCCGAAGTGACATTAAGTAGCGGCACTTCGTTGAGCGCCTGCAACATGGTGGAATATCTTTTCTTGTCGCGCTCATAAAGACTGTATGATGTATGGTCGGAATATTGTCTGATCAGGTCCTGGGTGATCGTAACCTCTTGCAAGCCATAAGCGTTGTCCTTCATGACTATTCTCGCAGGATGTGACAAAGCGTCCCTTACCACGAAAGCCGTGTCGCAAACGCCTAAAGCGGAAATCTCCACACGAGTGGGATACTTGGTCGCCGGCAGCCGGTAAACGCCAAGACTGTCCGTAATGACGGAGCCTTTCTCAGTAGAGTCGATGGAACAATATGCCACATGAGCCGATATCACAGGTTCGCCGTCAAGATGTACAACTTTTGTGGTCTGTGAGAATAGTTGCAGAGAATAGAATATAAGTAATAATGAAACAAGCTGACTTTTCATACATTATAATATTAATATGGCCTACTCTGCCTTGGGACATCGTGGGTCAGGAAAACGAAAGATATTCGTATCTTAGCCATGGCAACATGGCAAACACGCCTTACCCTATTAGAGCTACCGTATAATTATAGCTCCACCATTTTCACACCTTATGTACCTTGAGATGCTTGACTTCCTAGAACTTCCTCCATCTCTGAATTGAGAAGCGCTTCCAGACTTTTGTTCATGACATTCTTTTTTAGTTAAACTGAATACAGGTCTTAACGAATCTGCCTAAACGTCACTTTTCCCGTTATGCCCAGGTAAAATTGTGATCCCTTTAAACTAAACATTCGCAAAGCTACATATTTATTTCGATATTTGATCCAATATAAAAAAAATATATTATATTTTGTTAAAACAGAGTCGTTCGGACATTTCGCATGATGCGCAATCATATAGTACAAACAGCCCAAGCTTAAAGTATCGCTCATCCCTGAATCCTCATATAGTTTCCTTCGATAGTCTTAACATATAAGCCTGACAGGAGAACAGGAAAGACTTGTGGCCGAGGGACGGAATGAGAACGACTTGTCGGCCGGCCTGCCCTACTTCCTGGGATACGGGCTCACCTGATCTACATAAGGGGAAGCATGCCGCTCAAATGAAGTACAGGGATGAAAAGCAGGGAAAAGGCTCAGCGGGTGTGCGTATGGGATCAATAAGGGGTGATGGAGCGTGCGGCAGGAATCCTACCGGCTATCTGTGACGGTTCTTGTCGGACTCCCTGTAACGGTCCTCCTTATCTCCGCCTCTCAGAATAAATAAGATGACAGGGGCGCGACACCCACGAGTACCGGCTGCATGGAGAGGATAGGCCGTAAATAAAAAGCAGGACCCTCTTATCATCGTTTCAGCTTGAGAGGGGGATTTCCTGCCCGCCATTCGTTGTCCCTATCTTGGAAGACATACTGCGATGGCGGTTGAATATATATCTGACTTTTTGCATGATGGTAGTTTGCTTATATACAGCGGATCCTATAAGTCTTGGAAATCATGGCGGCTCAGGACTCCGGTGGAGCGGCAGCCCGGCTCCCTAAATCGTTTCAACAGACAGATGATAGAGACGCAAGAGGCCGAAGGGAATTGGGATTGTGGCAAGAATCTTTCCTATTATGGATGACGCTGAAGCCGTGCACGTCTGCACGGCTTCAGCGTCATCCCAAACCTCTCGTCCGGTCTTTACAAGGATACGATGTCCTTTTCGGGCCCAGGCCAAGCAATCCCATCCATTTGTAGAGGTAAGCCGACAAGATCGGTTATCGCATATCCAGACGAAGACAGGATCTCCTGCCGTAATTCCGACAGTCCTTATCTCCTCACCCGAGAATGCTTACCTGATCATCCCCCGTCTCCCTTTTGAGAAGTCCCCGCTTGGGTTGTAAGCATGTCAGTCGGTCTTCATCCCCTTGGGCTTTGAAGGCAGCTTGATACGCTCCACTGTCTGCATCCATACGCGGCGCACGTCGGCCCAATGATAATAAGGCCACTGATCCGTAGCGACATTGGCCAGCCGCACCTCCCGCTCGTTGAGCAACGGCTTCACCAGAACGTCGCTGCTACCTGCTTTCCGATAAAACACCAGTTGTATATTACCACACATCGGGATGATGCGGTAGGTCTGATAATACTCGGGTATGGAGTCCCAGGTTGCCGTAGCCTTGTCGAACGTCTCAATCTGCATCAGCGACACCAGCGGTGCCAGGTTCGTGTCATGGCCGAAGCGCAACGAGGCCGAGGGACGGGCGGAGCACAAGACCGTGTCGGCGGTCTCCACGATGTTGCGCAAGAGGTTGCAGGCCAGCCAGGGCATGTGGCCACCGCTCAGCGGCGACGGACCCTGCTCATAATACCACTCGAAATTGTTGAGCTGCCACAGCTCGTACAGCTCATCCTCCGTGAACAGGAAACTCAAATCAGGCTGCCCATAGGAGCTTTGACTGATGCCGTGGTATTCAAAGAGATCGATCATCAGCTGCTGCGGGTCCTTCACCTGCGACACATAAGCCTTCGTGAACAGCTGGCGCATCATCCGGTCGGGATGGACGAAACGGCTGCGCACGACAGCGAAGACCGAGTCGGCATTGGCCTGACAACTGTCCGAATAGATCGGATTCTTGTATTTCAGATAGTAGGCATCGTGCTCACTGGCGTCGGCCGTCACATTGAGACGCGGGTTGAGTCCCTTCAGTTCTACGCAGGCTGCCGTCATCGAGAGGAACGCACGTGTCTTGTAGGTGGAACGGGCATCCACGTGTGCGCCGTCGACAAATATCTCAGGATAATTGACGAACATACGCCGGGCCAGCCCGCGGTGCTGCTCCACCCCCTTGGGCGTGAGCTCGCCATAACGGTCGCCACACGCCTCGGCCAATGACGTGAGGACACTTAACACACGCTGACCGACCGGCGTCAGTCCCTTGCAGCGTGCTGCCTCATTGAGCAGGTCGAGCGCCGGCTTGTACTTGTCCTCCCCCGTGAGATAACGTGACCCGTGCCGGGCGTAAGTGCTTATGTAACAAGGAGCGTAGCCATCGGGAGCAGGCGTCAACGGCTGCGTGGGCGCCTCATAGGCCAGGTACTTTCCCGCAGCAAGGCGGGGATCGTGCGCGATCTCCCGCTGTGCCCGGACAGAAGTCTGAGCCCAGCCTGCCGAGGCCAGTGCCACCATGCAGGCCAGGACGATCATTCTCATCTTATTCATCTTAACTTCAATCAAGGTAAACCATAAGTTTTCAAACGCCTGCAAAGGTAATATTTTCACAACAATTGATGACCGTGCCGGTGTTACAATCAGATGAAATAATGTCCCCTTCCCGTCCGATTCCAACTGATCACATCCAACGCCCGACGGATCTCGTGCCACTTGCCTGGAAAGCCTATAAGAACTCATGTGAGTTCGATGAATCCAGGACAACACAAACTGTACATCCATCGTTCTCATAACATCAATGCATAGCTTCCTTGAAAAGCAGCGGTGAGCTGCGATTACAATCAAAAGATTGACGATAAAGCTGTCAAAATTCCTATGCCTTAAATGTCCTACTTATGTCATATTCTTGAGCTCGTCATTGACGAATGAATCAGGATTAACGCGGTTGACTGCCACAGCCACTCCATTTTGGGGCCTGATGTACAATTTGTAACCGCCCGTCTAATCGCAATAAGGGTTAAGCCTAACGGAATAAAAGACAAAATACACAAATCTCCGTCTCTTATTTCTGGAAAATGCTTAATTTTGCATTGAGACATCCAAAAATCAGAAAGCTACAATTAATATACAAAACATAAAAAGACAAGACCTTATAACAAGAAACTATGGCATTCACATGGACACCATTTTATAAAGAATTATCCGACTGGCTGCTCGAGAAACAAGATAGCCAATCGGATTTAATCTCTATCCTAAAAAAATTGGTATTACCGGTTTTAGAGATGCACAGAAAAAGGCAAGAAGATAGAGCAGAACAAGCAACTTGAGGCTCTCGGTATAGACAAATCCACTTTGTTCCCCAAAGTAGAACATGTAGCCGAACATATAAGGGAGAAATACCATATCTCCAAATAAAATTTAAAAATATAAAAAGCTAAGAATCAAAATAAATATACCTGATTATAAACGTGTTATTCAATAAATTAGTTGTATATTTGTAAAACAATTGAACAAGAGAAAATGAAAACTTCTATACAGATAGCAAAAATAAAAGCAGTGTTGCTCTATATCATGCAGAGTTTTCCTCAGGGAGTGGACTATATAAAGTTATTCAAGATACTTTATTTCGCCCAGCAGGATCATCTTGTCAAATATGGGAAGGTGCTTGTAGAAGACTCTTTCAAGGCATTGAAACATGGCCCTGTACCGACCTATACTTACAAGGCGCTGCAAATAGCAGAGGGAAAGCCACTGGAAGGAAATTTTGAAGAATTTCTTACCGGTATAGAAGTACGTGACAAAAAGGTTTATACTTCTGCCAAACCTGATATGGATTACATTTCAGGTGCAGATAAGCGTTGCCTGGATGCCGCTATCGCCAAATACAAAGATATAGATCCTTATGATTTATCAAACCTGTCGCATGACTCGGCATGGAAAGAAGCAATGGAACGTATTCAGGATGACCCCCAAAAGAATTTCATTACCATTATAGATATGGCAAGAGCCGGGAAAGCAAGTGAAGAAATGGTAAATTATATCCGCGAAAAACAAATTATCAGAAACGCTTTATCCTAAAATCAGATGGACGATAAAAACTATGCGCTTGGAAAGCTGAAGATTGTAATGGATGAAGCTGAACAAGTAGATATGTCATCCGTGAAAATTGGCGACATTATTTAGTCGTCCCTGGATGAAGAGGACGGGCTCACACTGAAAGACGGATATGATAACCGTAGAAAATACATTGTCATTATCGGGTTCACTCCAGAGGGAATGGCTATCGGCGCCTTGCTCATCAACTCAAGAATAGCTGCTTTCAAGAAGAGATCTGAAGAACTGCTAAACTGCCAATATCCCTTATTGGTGCGCAACTACCGCAGCATTCTGGACTATGACAGCTGGTTGGACTGTTCGGATATATTCGAACTTTCGAAATCAAAAATCACGGGGAGAAACGGGAAACTGAAAGGATGCCTGACTGCTGAAGACAAAGAGAGAGTGATGAAGTTTCTGAAAGAAACTGATATATTTGACAACGCTACCAAAAAGCGTTATGGCATTATATAAATCTTCTATTAGACCTACTTATCAATACAATCTAGAAAGATCAGAGAACATTTCAAAAAATCGTTTTTGAGATCTTTTGTTTTCTGATGCAAACTGAATTCAGAACAATGCAAGTTGTGTATCCATCATTCTCATAACATTAATACACAGCCCTTTCGAAAAACAGTATGCTACGATAGCATTCAAGAGATTGACTATAAAATCATCAAAAGTCCTATGTCTTGAATACCCACCTTGTGCAATCTTCTTGAGTTCGTCAATGACGGATTTGGCAATGGCCCGTTTCCTAAGAAGAGATCAATCTGACCGCGACATCAATATTCCTTTCAAATTACTTTTCCATTTGGCGATAAGTCGTATGTTGTCGACTAGCAACCTCTCAAAGAGATTTCTGCCTACATATTTCCTGTCCCCGACAAGCTTTCCATAGATGAATTCCATAAATCCAAGGACCGGCCGGAGATCCATGATTTCGTCCACAAGGGACAATGCCCACCTCTACTTTCCTATACCTTTCCTGAGGTCCTGCGGCCCCACAAGCAAGGCCCCTCCCTGCCTATTTTTATTACTTGCATTTTGTCAACTGCTGATAACAAAAGTTCGGAACATTCAATAAGACGACACAAAATTTAAGCACAAAGCCGTACAAGTGTGCAATTTTGTTCGTAAACAGTTTTCTATCATAAAAATATTCAGTAAATTTGCGCTCATATATCAATTACTCAGAAAAATTCAATTTCAAATACCATTTTATAAAATATCAATAATGAATGATAAGACAAAGACAGCGCCCTTAGACAGCAATGAGAAGCCGGAGAACGAAGACGCTCTGGTAGCTGAGATCAAGCGCCTGAAACACGAACGAAACGCTATCATTCTTGCACATGTCTATCAACCGGACGAGATCCAGGCAATTGCCGACTACAGTGGCGACTCCTTTGCCCTGTCGCAGAAAGCCGCACAGACCGATGCCGACGTGATCGTCTTCTGCGGAGTCCGCTTCATGGCAGAAACGGCCAACATCCTCTCGCCCGACAAGATCACCCTGCTCCCCGCAGCAAATGCCACTTGCCGCATGTTCGACAACACCATCGTGGAGCAAGTGAAGAAAGCCAAAGCCGAACATCCCAACGCAAAGGTCGTAGCCTATGTGAACACTCCTGCCGCCGTAAAGGCCATGAGCGACATCTGCTGCACCTCCTCCAACGCATCGGCCGTCGTAGCCTCGATGCCTGAGGACACCGAGATCCTCTTTGTCCCCGACGCCAATCTCGGCCAGTATGCCATGGAGCAGTCGGGACGCCACGTGCTCCCCTGGCAGGGCGGCTGCCCCATCCACGGCGAGCTCACCCCCGCTGATATTGAAAAAGCCAAACAGCTCCACCCCGGAGCACCCGTGCTCATGCACCCCGAATGCAAGAAGGCGGTCCGCGACATGGCCGACTATGTGGGCAGCACCACGGGAATCATCAAATATGCCGAGCAAAGCGACAAGCAGGAATTCATCATCGCCACAGAATGCGGCGTGCTCTACGAGCTGAAGAGACGCTGTCCCGGCAAACGATTCTTCATGGCCAGCGACCGCCTTGTCTGCCAGGACATGAAATACACCCACCTGGAGGAAGTACGCCAGGCACTTCTCACGCTTGAGCCCCGCGTCATCGTTCCGGCCGACATCCGCGAGAAAGCTGTCGCTGCACTGAACAAGATGCTGGGCATCAAAGGATAAAGAGAGACCCATCATGCAAAAATCAGATACAATCAATGAGAATGCCTGCCAGACAGGAGAGACAGAGGCAGGAACCACACAACGTTACTTGACAAATTTTGATACGGCAACCCTGCCGCAGGAGACAGCCGACGTGCTGGTCATCGGCTCGGGAGTAGCCGGCCTGACGACCGCCCACTTTGCCAGCCAGGCCGGCCTGTCCGTTCTCCTCGTCGTCCGCGACACCCTCTTTGACAGCAACACCAACAAGGCCCAGGGAGGCATCGCCTCCGCCCTCGGCGATGACGACAATCCCACGCTGCACCTGCAGGACACCCTGATCGCCGGCGCCGGCCTCACCGACGAGAACATTGCACGCATCACCGTCACGGAAGGACCCAAGGCCATCCTAAACCTCATCGACAACGGCGCCCTCTTCGACCGCAAGGCCGACGGAAGCCTGAACCTCGGACGCGAAGGATGCCACTGCCGTAACCGCATCGTGCACGCACAGGGCGACGCCACCGGCGCCGAGGTGGCACGCGCGCTGAACGCGGTCGTCGCCAAAGACGAGCACGTCAGACCCATGGAGCACTGCTACGTCATCGACCTGCTGACACGTGAC
>ULMR01003596.1_pt1 | contig 13072 bp, 11 predicted proteins | sample 1951711 | NCBI WGS metagenome assembly ULMR01 (sample SAMEA4835556, study PRJEB28245) | human gut metagenome | biome: gut microbiome; material: fecal sample | place: Denmark | collected 2008 | reverse complement strand
ATCCGATACTTTCAACCACTCCTCTTTGGTGAGATTGGATGTAGGTACATAAGCACCGCGGATTTTCACATAATTATTTATTTTCATTGACTTCACCTCAATTCAATGTATGCCTCTTATGCTTTTCCTGCCTTTTATTTTGTGTTATCATTGTTCTGCCGAGGTAATACTTTAGGGCCCAGCCATATTCAATGTTTCCGTCATGAAATGTCCTTTTCGCCGAGGAGATACCAGACCGTCTAGTCGGTACTGCCATGCTGCAGAAGTGTTTACCTGGTATCTATGTGACGGTTGGAACGACGTGTGGGAATTGGGCCCTAAAGGATTACCTCGACGTCTCTTTGGGGTTTGCACACCCACTTTTTCTATAGTATATCTTCCAGTGTTATTTGAATTGACGGATAATCTTCCCAATCAACACCAATCCAATCAAGTACTTTTCCCCACCCATATTTCTCTCCAGTATCAGGATTAGTGCAGCATTCATACATCCAGAAGTGCCATTCTTTCGGATTTCGTTCCCGGAGATAATCAAATCGGTGCGGCCTCTTTTCCATATGAATCCCAAAGCCACACATAGAACAGCCTGTTCTTTGGGCTTTGGTTGTATATAATGTTCCATCCGGATTCCTTTTAATTTCTCCGTAGATTTCCGGCACTGGAACTTCCAGATCAAGAGCTAACTGTAATATATCCTGCCTTAGAAAAGGGGCAAATGGAGCAGACCGCATTACCGTTTTACCGTAATAATTGCATCCATGATCTATGAGTGCTTCTTCTCTCTGCCCTCCCTCGCTTGCCATCATTCCGAGGAACGGCCAACTATTATGTTCCCTCGCCCAGTCATCACATGGCTTTTCTTTGAGGTAGTAGCAACACTTATTTGATACTCTGAACGGAGCTTCTTTATAATGTGTTCCGTACTCCTTGTTCGCCATTCCAGCGAATAAGTTAAGCCACTTTTGGGGAAGTTTCATTCGACTGTTGGTAGCAAAATGCCCCTGCTCCCCACATTCTCCGGTTATAATAGCATGGCCATGAATCTTTGTTTGGCTTCTTTTTTCTTTTGCTTCCATTGTTCAAATTCTTTGTCCATAATTTCTCGGAGTAAAGACGTCTTTAGTGCCGGCCGGCATACCTCCTACTCCTTTCATTTGATTTTTGTCCTTTCAAATTTCAGTTTATCTATTGAATCCTTTTGAAGTATTCCTCTAAATGTTCATGTGTGATGTCAATATATCCAAAATCATCATCTCCATTTTCCAAATACATTCTTATATCTGACTCTCCAACATAACCTTCTGTATACTCGTAAATGCTCCCTTTGTGAACTGTATAATAATCTTCTGTAGGGCTTTCATTTTCGTCATACATAGGTAATTCAAATTCTTTGATACATTCATATTTCTGCATATCTTACCTCCACAAATCTTAATTTGTCCTTTTCATGTAACTTATATCACTTTAAGTGGATTTATTTTGCAAAAAAATATAGTCTGACGGTATACCATAAATTCTGCATAGCATTTCGACATTTGCAAAAGATGGTATTATTTTCCCACTCTCCCAGTTTATAATTGTTTTGTTGCTTACATGCATCATTTTTGCTACTTCTGCTTGCGTCAAATCCGCATTTACCCTCGCCGCCGCCAATGAGATTTGTATGTTTTCCAACAATAATTCCTCCTTTCTGTGAAACTGTAATCAGTATACCATCACTTTAAGTGTGTGTCAACACTAAAAGTGAATTATTTTTATTATTTCTGTTGATAGTTTCATACTTATAGTGTATAATCATTGATGCAAGGGGGTGAAAATATGTCTGTAGAAGAATTTAATGCCATATTCTCTAAGCGGTTACGATATTACCTTAATAAATACGGTATGACTCAACTAGAACTATCAAAACGTCTAGGTGTTGGAACAACATCCGTATATAATTGGTGTAATGGAATTAAAACGCCAAGAATGGACAAAGTAGATTCTATGTGTAAAATATTTAATTGCAAGCGTTCTGATTTGATTGAAGACAAAGCAGATGAAGAAGAACAACCAGCATACTATTTTGACGAAGAGGCCAGGGAAGCAGCTGATTTCCTACATAAAAATCCAGAATATAAAGTTTTGTTCGACGCTTCACGCAATATTAGTAAAGAGGATATCGAATTTGTTGCAAAAATGTTAGATAAGTTTAGAAAATAATGGGGGATGATATTATTAAAATGCGGGACGATGTGCAGGTACTTTTCTTAAAACTGCCAAATCATATCAAAGAATTTGTTACTATGAATCCAGATATGTCTTATACTATCGTATTGAATGTAAACCATTCACACGAGACACATCTAGAAGCCTATGCTCATGCACTACAGCATATTGAAGAACACGATTTTGATAATTGTGCTTCCGCTGATATGATTGAATATTTTGCTCACATACGCTAGTATAAACAAACTTTTTATTGGGAGGTTTTGCTATGGATAATGACAATAAAGAACCACAATCACTTTTTGATAAATTCAAGGAAAGTGTTCATAATTCAAGAAAAGAAGAATATCCTAACTTCTTTTCTGAGTTTTTCAGCATATACTTACGACCTATTTTTATAGTTATATTTATACTAATAATGTGTTTTGGATTTGGAAATTCTTTATTAACCCCAACTCCAGATAATACCTCTAAATATACTGTGGAATCGAATTCACCAACTCCCACAGAATATTTAACGGCAACACCTTATGTTTCTCCTACGCCACAAGAAAAAACAGTTTTTGTTACTCCTACCGGCGAGTGTTATCATAAATATGCGCACGGACGTGGCAGTTTCAGCGAGGTACCATTATCCGAAGCTCTTAGTCGGAATCTACGCCCTTGCATGGTATGCAGCCCGTAGCATAAACTATTTCATACAACAAAAAAATCCCCCCTGCGCCAACAGGAGGGAAATGAATATACCATTGCTGATATATCCACGAAAGCAATCATATTATATCAGCTCTGGTAGTAAATTGCAAATACCAGGGTATTTTTATACCCTTTTTTAAGAAAGGGTGATTCTATGAACCAAAATGAATCTTTGAAAACAGCGTTCGGATACATACGAGTTTCTACACACATGCAAGAGGAAATTTCCCCGGAAGCGCAAAAACATGAACTCCAAAAGTGGGCGAAACAGCACAATATTCTGATTACACAATGGTTTCAGGATAACGGCATTTCTGGAAAGAAAGCAGAAAACCGAACCGCCTTTCAGAATATGATTGCCCTCGCAAAAGAAAAGGATCATCCGGACTACATCCTTGCATGGAAGTTCTCTCGATTTGCCAGAAATCAGGAAGAAAGTATTGTTTACAAATCGCTCCTCAGGAAAAACAATGTGCAGGTAGTATCAATCAGCGAGCCTTTGCCGGATGGACCATTTGCCCCCTTAATTGAGCGTATCATCGAATGGATGGATGAATACTACTCGATTCGATTGTCTGGGGAAGTAAAGCGTGGCATGAAGGAAAAAGCGAAAAAGGGAGGCTACCAAAGTGCTCCACCTCTAGGGTACCGGCGTGAAAAGGGCGATACCGTTCCCGTAATATATGAACCAGAAGCAAAGATATATCGACTTATCAAAAAGTATTTTATCCAGGACGAATACAATCCTACAACGATAGCACGTACGCTCAACGACCAAGGCTATCGCACCCGTCAGGGGAATCGTTTTGAAGCACGAGTTGTCATTTATATTTTAAGGAACCCATTTTACATCGGGAAAATCCGCTGGAACCGTTCAAGCCACGGTGGATATTACGAAAATTCACCTGAGGATGTCATTGTATCAGATGGCCAGCACGAACCACTCTGCACCAACGAAGAATGGGACATCATAAGCAAACGGATAAAAAAATACACACCCGGTTCTACCGGACGCAGACGAAGCAAAACCCTTTTACCGCATTATTTATCCGGTGGATTATTTCGGTGTCCAATCTGCGGAGCGTCCATGTGCTACCAAAGAGGTGTCAGCAAGAAATTACCCCGTGCCTATCCTTACTTTTGCTGCTGGAAGTACGCCAAAGGCATCCACCCCGAAAACGTAAATGCAAGCGCACCAAAAACAGAGGAGGCTTTGCTAAATTCTCTGCAGGAGTTTGTCGACCACGGCCACAGCGACATTACCTACACAGTGGAAAAGGTCGAAGAACCGTCTGGTAACGATGCTGCACAATATGAACAGTTGCTTGATAAACTTGCCATCCGGAAACAACGTGCAAAAGAAGCATACCTTGACGGTATCGATACCAAAGAGGAATACCGGGAAAACCGGGAACTGATAGATGCCGAAGTAAAGTCCATCAAGGAAAAACTTGCGACACTTGAAACTGCTGCCGTTATCACGACAACCGAAGAGTTCCACGTGGACATTAGAGAAATCATCTTGAAACTAAAGGACGATACGCTCAGTACGTTGGAAAAGCATACCGCACTTGCATCCATTTTAGACTATATGGAATATGATAAGGAGAAGGATGAATATAGTTTTTATTATAAGTTTGAAGCGGAATAGTTTTTCTACAAGCATAGTGAATACTATACAATACACAAGTCCCAAAATCAACGTATTTCCGTTGTTTTTGGTTATTATAACTCTCAGCTATACGGTGGACCCGATGGTGAATTAGGCGCTGCCATGCGTTACCTTTCCCAGCGTTATTCCAACACAAACCGAAAAGTAGCCGGTGTGCTCACGGATATCGGCACCGAGGAACTCGCTCACATGGAAATGATTTGTGCCATTGTTCACCAGCTCACGAAAAACTTAAATGCAAAAGAATTGGAAGAACAGGGATTTGCCCCTTATTATATCGACCACACCATTGGCATCTGGCCACAGGCTGCATCCGGTGAGCCTTGGAGCGCAACCAGCATTCAGTCAACCGGTGACCCGCTTGCCGATATGCATGAAGATATGGCGGCAGAGCAGAAGGCTCGACTGACCTATGACAACATTCTGCGTCTTGTAAAAGACCCGGATGTCTGCGACCCGATTCGCTTCCTGCGCGAACGCGAACTGGTGCACTATCAACGCTTTGGTGAAAGCCTTCGACTGCTGCAGGATGATTTGAACAAGAAAAACTTCTATGCGTACAACCCGGATTTCGACAAACAGTTCTGCAAATAGATTCCTGCATTTTTCTAAAAGGGCAGTTCACATACTCGTGAGCTGCCCTTCTCTTCTTATTTTTTGTGAAATTTAATTAATTTGATTGTGTTTTACATATTACATCCGCAATTTTGTTATCAATTTCCATCCAATTAAGTGGAAATCCCATTTTTTGATAAAGCTGTGTTCTCTGAACCTGTTTCGTCTTGCCACACAATATGTAAATCTCATGTTCTAAATCTATGCAAAAACTCACAAAATCCTCTTCACCTAATAGATAATAAAAACATATAACAACTGCAAATAAATCATTTTTCCCCTTTAAATATAGCCCATTCCTTTTAGTTATATTTAATTTTTCATGAACAGCAAAATCATTAATGGCACCCCTTCTATATTTATAATCATATAAACGTTCATTGTGCGCACATACATTTCTTACTCTAGACAACAAATCCAACATTCTACCCAATGAACTCTCATCTATATAAGAAAATTCTTTACTAACTTGATATTGTATGCTTTGCTGCATAAAACTATACATCTTAGATACAGTTCCCAGTGTCAACGCTTTCATCATAACCCATAGCGGTACATTCCCATATTTTCTTTTTTGATGTTCTATATATGTATAATTTTTTGGATTATTTATAGTTTGATTCAATCTACCAACCAAATAATTTATTTCCTCTCGAAAGGTTTCTGTGTAATTATAATTTGTTGTCGTCAAATATTCTATTTGATTCTCGCCAAATTTTTGGCAAAATGCATATGACATCAATGATTTTATATGTTTTTCAACCTTTAATATATATCTAAGGACCAATGCCCTAAGATTATCATCAAAACAATACAATGCGTATATATCCTCAATTGAAACATATAACTTGTATTCCCCATTTGCTTTTTTAAACATCCCTTTATATCCAGATATCAAATCAAAATAACTATGTTTTTTTAACAAACCAATTGCTAATTCATCATTCGATATAATAAGTTTTTTGTCTTCTTTTAATTTCAGTATTTGCTGCTCATATGTCAAAAATGGTTTATTCAAAGTTTCCATACTTATCTCCTTATAATAGAAAAGGCTCCCGCAGGAGCCTTCGCTGGTTACAGGCCTCGCAGGTATCTGTAACACGATCACTGAACTTATATTACCAAAGCAAATAGCCCTTGTCAAGAACTCTTTTTGATAATAATCAGTGGCTATTATTATATTGCTTTTCGAAAAAAATTATTCCTTCATCCCACATTTGCCGCATACCACTCCTATTTTTTAGTGCGGATGGATTTTGCCTTTTTGAACTTTTTTCCGGTTGCCATTCCATTGCCGGATATGGTAACTACATCTCTGTCGTTGCTGCTCCATCGAAGTGTCTTCTGGGAGGCGTTGGATGGAGTAATAGATGTTAGCAGGTTCATAGACTGACCTCTGGTGATAACGGCTACCGGACCACGGAGATTGATGCCGGTGATGTACTGGATAGCACTGCACTTGATGGTATAAGGACCGTCGTTGTCGTTATGGATTGTTCTGTGAATATTTATATAATAACGCCCCTGCCATAATACTTAACTTTCTCAATAATTCTTTCATCTTTATGCCTCCTTATATTTTTCATAAACCGCCTTAAGTCCGGATAAATCGTTTCTGTCTTTTATCGAATCCGATGAAATCGTCTTTATCCCTTTTGGACGGTACTTATCTTTATTTGTCTCCTCCGCATCACACGTGTACGATTTTTCTTTTGTGACGAGCTTGCCGTTTTTTATCGCACAGGCAGTCATATCGCCCTCATATTGTGCTGGTATTTCACCCATATTCACATAGCCGCTTTCGATAATCAAACCTTTTTTCCCCGGTCGGTAATAAAATTCAGTCCGTGCCGTCAACTCGTCTACTTCTCCCGCCACATATGCACCCTTTTCTTCGGAGTAAGAATAAAAACGGGCACGATAACCATACTTTCCGGTTCCAAAATTAATTCCTAAACACGTTACAATCAGTTCCGGAATGTTGTCACCGTTTACATCATAAAGAAAATAGCTGTAATCGGATACATATCCTGTTTTTCCGTTTTCGGTATAGCCCTTCACTTTCAATTTCTTACTTAGTATTTTCCGATAGGCATCCCGCCATCTATCCGCTATCGGAACCGGCGTTTGTGTCGGTTCCGGTGTCGCTGTCGGAGTCTCTGTAGCAGTTGCTTGGACTTGCTGCTCCGGCACAGGCGTCGGTGCCGTCCGTTTTTCCTGCAGCGCATTTGCTCCAAGGAAAATACCCGTTCCTATACTGCCAATTGCAGTCAAACCGACAACTGTCATCGTAACTTTTCCTGCAACAGTCTTTAAAAATCCTTTGGTAGCTTGTTTTGCAATCTTTGCTCCCTGATTCATTACCGACGCAGCCGATGGAATCACAAAGCCACCATTTTGTAAAAATGCTTCCTCTTCTTTGCGAAGCAGGAAAAGAAGAAGCGGAAGTGGTGCCATACTGTAGAGTTTGTAGCCTTTTTTCTGCAATTCTTCGGATTTCTTTTTAATTGCCTTGCGCCCATAATTCAAACGGGATTTCACGGTATTTTCCGAACATTCCATTGCCTCCGCAATTTCACGTATACTCGCACCCTCAAAATGAAACATCAAAATACACATTCTCTGGTCATCCGGCAGTGTATCTAACATTTCATGAACCATTTCCTGCGTTTCTTTTTCTGTGTAAGCAATTTCCGGCTGGCGGCTCGCATCGGTATCCATAATATTTAATTCCATTGCTTCACCTTCTTCATTTACACCTTCTAAGTCGGAGAAGAACAGCATTTTCTTTTTCTGAAGCGCATTTTTCGCCGTATTTGCAACAATCATTCCAAACCAATTCGGAAATTTCTGATAGTCCTGCAAGGTATTTAATTTTGTAAATGCCTGCACATAGGCATCCTGTAAAACATCCTGAGCATCCATATCATTTCCCATATATTTTTTCGCAATGAAAAACTTTTTCTGATAGGTACTCTGATATAAAAAGTCATATCCTTCCTGATTTCCTGCCAGCGCACTTGCCACCGCTTCTGCATACTGTTCCATTTTTCTCATTTCCTCCTTATTCTTCTGCATATGTTCTTCGAACTACTACATTAAAGGTATCTTTTCCATAGCTTTTGGGGCTTACTTCCCAATCAAACCCATCGGTTCCCACTTTTGTTTTCCACAATAAACATCTTGCGTAAGAACTTGCCGGAACCCCCTGCCAGTATTTTTTGCCGTTTTTGTCAACAGCGGCAATGCAAAGCCATTCATGATTCTCTTTTGGATTGCTCGCCAATCCTGCTTTGACGCCAATCACTTCGCAAATTTCATACAAGCGTTCGGACGATTCTCCGCAGACACCTTTATAAGTTCCCTGATAAATTGCCTTATATCGGTTTTTCACACCGCCTTCACCATGAACCGGTCTGCCCTTTGAATCTTTATTATACTTCATATTCATGTCGCAGTACGTTTCCAAAATAAGGGCAATTTTCTGTGACTTCGTCGCCTTTTTAATAATGTCATCTACGGTACACTCGCCGCCAAAGTTCTCTAACGCAGTCCATTCATAAGTATACTTCTTATTTGCCGTACGTTTCAGCATGTTCTTATATGCGCGCGGATTGCTTTTTAAATTTTCAAAATAATCCTTTTTCCCTGTTTCGTAACACTGCTCATATTCACGGGCAATAATCCGAAGTCCTTCGTCCGGGTTCTTCACAAGAGGGCGAAGTTTTTTGGCAATCTTCTCCAAATATGGATTTACGGTTTTTACGATAAATTTCTGCTTTTTGCCATTCGTATACGTTACCATAATATCCTCTTCATCAAGTCCCGTATTGCCACTGGCCTTTCCGGGCGTAAACTTGATTTTTTTACTGGAAATCTTCTTTCCTTTTGCCACACCTTTCAGTGTCTGATTCACGCCTACAACCTTTTTGATTTTCTTTGTCGTCTTTACTATTTTGGTTTCCTTTGTCTGAAGAAAAACCTTTTTAGTCCTATAATAGGTAACCTTCTTTGCCTCGCTGCGCGTCGGAATCATCCCCGCCATAATCATCGCAGCCATTAGTAAAGCCACAAAACCTCTCATTTTCGTTTTCATTTTCATCCTTCCTTTCTGTGTCTTTTACCTATAAGACAAGTGAAGTTTGAAAAAAGTTTTACATTTTTGAAAAAAAATTTAAATATTCAATTTTTCCCCACGAATAAGAGTATACATAAGAAAAAACTATAATTCAATAAGAACCAATTATATTCCTATCTCCTTATAGTTTTTCCAAAAGAATCATTATTTCGTTTTAATCTGCCTTACGAATTACTAAAGCATCATTTTCCACATCCAGAGAAAGCACATCTCCTACTGCCACTTCATCCGCAAGCATCTTCTTCGCCAGCAGAGTTTCGACATTTTTCTGCAAATACCGCTTCAACGGTCTCGCACCATAAACCGGATCGTATGCTTTTTCCACAATATAATCAAGCGCCTTATCGGTAACGGTAAGAGAGATTTCTTTATCCTCAATTCTGCGATTAATATCCTTGACAAGCAAATCAATGATGCCTCGGATATCGCTTTTTGAAAGAGGCTTAAACATAACAATCTCATCCAGACGGTTCAAAAACTCCGGTCGGAAATGATTTTTCAACTGCGACATCACAAGTTCCTCTGCCTCAGAAGAAATGTTTCCATTGTCATCAATGCCATCCAGCAAAAATTCTGCGCCAAGGTTTGACGTCATAATCAAAATGGTGTTTTTGAAATCCACCGTACGGCCCTGTGAATCCGTGATTCGTCCATCATCCAGCACTTGCAGCAAAACATTAAACACATCAGGATGTGCCTTTTCAATCTCATCAAAAAGGACAACTGAATATGGTCTGCGGCGCACGGCCTCGGTCAACTGCCCGCCCTCTTCATAACCAACATATCCCGGAGGCGCTCCAATCAGACGGGACACGGAATATTTCTCCATATATTCACTCATGTCAATACGAACCATATTCGCTTCATTGTCAAACAAACACTCGGCAAGACTCTTTGCAAGCTCGGTTTTACCAACACCGGTAGGTCCCATAAAGAGAAATGAACCAATCGGCTTAGTCGGGTCTTTAATACCTGCTTTGGAACGAATAATCGCATCTGCCACTTTTGTCACGCCATCATCCTGTCCAATCACTCTCTTATGAAGTTCATCATCCAGATGCAGTGTCTTATTTCTCTCCGACTCTGTTAATTTAGCAACCGGGATTCCTGTCCAGCGAGAAATAATCTGCGCAATTTCTTCGTCCGAAACGCTTTCGTGTACCATTTGCTGGTCACTTGTTTTAGCCGCATTTTCCGCTTCGTCCATCAACTGCTGCAAACGTGGCAGCTCGCCATATTCAAGTTCCGATGCACGCTCCAAATCACCGCTGTTTTTCGCCATCTCAATCTGATTATTCGTATTTTCTATCTCCGTTTTCAATTGATGAACTTTATCAACGGCTGCTTTCTCATTGTCCCAGCGTGCCTTTTTAACCGAAAAGTCTTCCTGTAGTTCACTTAACTCTTTCTGCAGTTCGGTAAGACGTCCCTTACTCAAGTTATCAGTTTCTTTTTTCAGCGCCGCTTCCTCAATCTGCAGCTGCATAATCTTTCGCTGGGTCTCATCGAGTTCCGTCGGCAGCGAGTCAAGTTCTGTCTTAATCAGTGCACACGCCTCATCCACCAAATCAATCGCCTTATCCGGCAGGAAACGGTCCGTGATGTAACGGTCTGCCAGTGTTGCCGCTGTCACAAGTGCGCCATCGGTAATTTTTACTCCATGGAAAATTTCATAGCGGTCTTTCAATCCACGCAAAATTGAAATCGTATCTTCTACCGTCGGTTCTTCCACCATTATCGGCTGGAAACGACGTTCCAAAGCTGCATCTTTTTCAATATACATACGGTACTCATCCAATGTTGTCGCACCGATACAGTGCAGCTCGCCACGTGCCAGCATTGGCTTTAACAAGTTGCCGGCATCCATTGCACCATCTGTCTTTCCGGCACCGACAATCGTATGAAGTTCATCGATAAACAAAATAATCTGTCCATCGCTTTCCTTCACTTCTTCAAGCACCGCCTTCAGACGTTCCTCAAACTCACCGCGGTACTTCGCACCGGCTACCAAAGCACCCATATCCAGCGCAAATACCTGTTTGTTTTTCAAGCCTTCCGGCACATCGCCGCGCACGATACGCTGTGCTAATCCCTCAACTACGGCAGTTTTACCAACACCCGGTTCACCAATCAGAACGGGATTATTTTTCGTCTTTCGTGACAAAATACGAATCATGTTACGAATTTCTTCATCTCGTCCAATTACCGGGTCTAATTTCTGATCCTTTGCCTGCTCCACCAAATCCGTTCCATACTTAGACAAACTCTCGTAAACTGCCTCCGGATTATCCGTCGTCACTTTCTGATTGCCACGCACCTGAGAAAGAGCTTGCAAAAATCTTTCCCTGTCAATATTAAATTCCTTGAATAACTTCTTTATCTCCGGTGATGCTTTACGAAGCATACTTAAAAACAAATGCTCCACGGAAATGTATTCATCACCCATTGCCTTTGCTTCGTTTTCGGCATAAATCAGAACTTTATTCAAATCATTGCCAACGTAAATCTGACCGCCTTCTACTTTTGGTCGTTTATTAATCAAGCCTTCCACCTGCGCCTGGAAAACGACCGGGTCAATGTCCATCTTCTTTAACAGACTGACAATCAAGCTGTCATCGACCGTCAGCATATTGTATAACAAATGCTCCTGCGCCAGCTCCTGATTTCCAAAATCGTATGCCGTCTTTTCAAGATTATTTACAATCTCCATTGATTTCTGTGTAAATTTACTAATGTTCATGTCGTTCACTCCCTTCAGTTTCAGTGAAATACAATCTCTTGTATGTTCTATCATATCTATAACACAGTTATAATATAACACTCGTTATTAGCACTGTCAAGAGATGAGTGCTAATTTTTCCAAAAATTTTTATTCGCTGCGTAAAACAGCAAACGCCACCCCAAACAAAACCCAAAATACCGGTGCCACGCAGATGGATGAGTCATTGGCAAGCCCGGCCACAAAATATCCGCTAACTCCACACAGAAATGCCAAAGAAATTTTCTGACTATGATTCCATTTTCCTTTTTTGAAACATTTACGGATGGTTCTGCCAAAAAGCAGCAGATACAACGCTAAAAATGCAAGCAGCGCAGGCAGTCCATCCTGAACCCAAATCTGCAAGTACATATTATGTGGCTTTGTAACAATCTGTTCATTGAAACCACAATTCACTTTTCCTACATAATCATCATTTGGAAATGCATACGCAAAATTATCCTGACCTACACCAAGAAGTAATGCACGCTTCAACAGCGGAAATGTGCGCGACCAGATATAGCCACGGTTTGACGCAAAATCATAATGTCCTTCCATACCAAAAGATTCCACATAGTGAAGCATATCCGGCTTCCCAACTCCGTTAATGTAACGCAGCCCCACACCAAGCATAGCAAAATCCCACGAATATTTATCATCCACCGTAAGACGCAATACATCAAAATAAGTTTTCTGTTCCTGATACGTAATTTGACGCTTAGTCGCCTCAAACAAAAGTCCCTGATACGCATCCCCTTTTAACTTAACACCACTGAAGGAGTCGCCTGTCATTTCAATCTTTTTTCCATTCTCATTCAAAGCCTCAAATTCGTAAACCGTTGCATCGGCATCCCACCGAAGTGTAATCATTTTCCCTGAATGCAATGTAATTTTCACACTCGTGCCATCTGAAATCATAGAAGAAATATGGCTGCTGCATGGCTCTCCATTTCCCTTTATGACAGAACGGAAGAATGTCGGATTT
>ULMR01006377.1_pt1 | contig 13073 bp, 6 predicted proteins | sample 1951711 | NCBI WGS metagenome assembly ULMR01 (sample SAMEA4835556, study PRJEB28245) | human gut metagenome | biome: gut microbiome; material: fecal sample | place: Denmark | collected 2008 | reverse complement strand
CGGCGGTATCGTTCTTCACCAGGGCAGAATCGCCGAGATGAAAACCGGTGAAGGTAAAACCTTGGTTGCTACCCTCCCTGCATACCTCAACGCTCTTACAGGCGAAGGTGTTCACATTGTAACAGTCAACGATTACCTTGCCCGCCGTGACTCAGAGTGGATGGGCAAGCTTTACAGATACCTCGGTCTTTCGGTTGGTCTTATCTGCCACGATCTCGATAACGAGGGCAGAAAAAAGGCTTATGCCGCAGACATTACATACGGAACAAACAACGAACTCGGTTTTGACTACCTCCGTGACAACATGGTAGTTTACAAGGAAAACAAGGTTCAGCGTCCGCACGCATTTGCGATTGTCGATGAGGTTGACTCAATCCTCATTGATGAAGCGAGAACTCCTCTTATTATTTCGGGTAAGGGCGACAAGTCAACAGACCTTTACGCAAAGGCTGACGCTTTTGCAAAAACTCTTAAAGTTCAGCGTTTTGCAGAACTTGACGCAAAAGAGGATATGGAGGAATATTACAAGGAAAATGACATTGATTATGTTGTTGATGAAAAGCAGAAAACAGCAACCCTCACACAGAGCGGTGTTAAGAAAGCCGAAGAATTTTTCGGTATTGAAAACCTTACCGATCCTGATAACCTTACAATTCAGCACCATGTAAATCAGGCTATCAAGGCCAACGGCGTCATGAAGCTTGATGTTGACTATGTTGTCAAGGACGGCGAAGTTATCATCGTTGACGAATTTACAGGTCGTCTTATGTACGGCCGTCGTTTTAACGAAGGTCTTCACCAGGCTATTGAGGCTAAAGAGGGCGTAAAGGTTCAGAGCGAAAGCAAGACTCTTGCTACAATCACATTCCAGAACTACTTCCGTCTTTACAAAAAGCTTTCGGGTATGACAGGTACTGCTCAGACAGAGTCGGAAGAATTCCAGGAAATCTACAAGCTTGATGTTGTTGAAATTCCTACAAACAAGCCTGTTTTAAGAAAAGACCTCCCCGATTCGGTTTATAAGACAGAAAACGGCAAGTTCCACGCTGTTATTGATGCAATTGTTGAGGCTCACGAAAAGGGACAGCCTGTCCTTGTCGGTACAATTTCAATTGAGAAGTCGGAGCTTCTTTCAAAAATGCTCAAAAAGAGAGGCATCAAGCACAATGTCCTCAATGCAAAACAGCATGAAAAAGAGGCTGAAATTGTTGCTCAGGCAGGTAAACTCGGTGCGGTAACAATCGCAACCAACATGGCAGGTCGTGGTACCGATATTATCCTCGGCGGTAACGCAGAGTATATGGCAAAAGCCGCAATGCGTAAGCAGGGCTTTACAGAGGAGCTTATTGAAGAAGCTACAGGTTATGCGGAAACCGATGATGAAGAAATCATCAATGCAAGAAATACATTCAGAGAACTGAATGACAAGTATAAGGAAGAAATTAAGGGCGAGGCTGAAAAGGTAAGAGAGGCCGGAGGTCTTTACATTATGGGTACGGAAAGACACGAGTCACGCCGTATTGATAACCAGCTCCGTGGTCGTGCAGGCCGTCAGGGCGATCCGGGCGTCAGCCGTTTCTTCCTCTCAACCGAGGATGACCTTATGCGTCTGTTCGGCGGTGACAGAATGAAAATGATGATGGAGCGTATGAATGTTGCCGAAGATATGCCTATTGAGAATAAAATGCTCACAAGTATTATCGAGGGCTCACAGGAAAAGGTTGAGCTTCGTAACTTCGGCATTCGTAAGGATGTCCTCCAGTACGACGATGTTATGAACAAACAGCGTGAAATCATCTACGGTCAGCGTGATCAGGTTCTTAACGGTGAGGATCTCCACGAAACAATCCTCAAAATGGTTGAGGATACAATCGCAACTTCAATCAAGCAGTATCTCCCCGAAGGTCCTGCAGAGCATTGGAACTTCCAGAGTCTTAAGGATTACTATGCAGGCTGGCTTATCAGAGATGAATCAAAGTATGATTTCAGCCTTGAAGATCTTGAAAATATGGAACCCGAAGAGATTCAGAAGATGCTCGTTGACGATGCTCTTGAAATCTACAAGGAAAACGAAGAACTTCTTCCCGAGGAAACAATCCGTGAGATGGAGCGTGTTTACCTCCTAAAGAATGTTGATACACATTGGATGGATCACATCGACAATATGGATCAGCTCAAGAGCGGTATCAGACTTCGTTCATACGGTCAGCACGATCCTGTTGTTGAGTACAGAGTTGAAGGCTTCGATATGTTTGATGAGATGATTGAAAGCATTCGTGAAGATACTGTCAAGATGATGCTCATTATGCCAAAGCGCGTTTATGAGATTCAGAAAAGACAGGATGCAATTGCAGCGGCAAAGAGGGCAGCTCAGAGGGCTGCCGCAGCGGCAAAGTCTGCATCCGATGACGAAGAAGCTGTTGAACAGTCGGACGCCGTAAAGCAGGCGCTTCACCGTGAGCAGGTTGCTCAGCCTACAGAAACTTCTGCAGACGGTACGGATTCTGTCAACAAGACTATCCGTAAGGGCAAGAAAATCGGCAGAAACGATCCCTGTCCGTGCGGCAGCGGTAAAAAGTACAAGAAGTGCTGCGGCAGAGATCTTTAATATGTTTGCATAAAGCGGTTTGTATAATTGCGATTTAAGTGAATTACATTTTGAGGGGCAGAGAGCAATACTCTGCCCTTTATTTGTGCCGAATTTTCAAGGTATTCGGTGATTAATTTTATCGGATATAGAAACTGATTATAAAAATATATCTGAAAATTTCAGTAAAATGTAGGTTTTGGGGCATTTTAAAAGCAGCAATCGCAAAATAATACATATTTCCGCACGCACAGCTTGGAGTAAACCTGCATAAAATTTTTGATATTTTTGAAAAAAGAATTAAAAATCAACAAATTTAGTGCCGAAATTGACTTTTTAACTGCCTGTTAAGGTTGTACAATGGGTATAATTTATCTTAAACACAAAAAATGGCGATAAATAAGTAATAAAATCACATTATGGTCAAAAATATTAAATCGTGCTTGCAGATATGCAAAATAGCCAAAAATATTACCCAAAGTTTGGCTGTATTGCCTCTACAAATATGCAATAAAATATTATATAATTGTATACAAGTAAAAAAGAAGAACAAATTCAAAAAATTGCGTTTCATAATTAGTTGGCAGATATATTGGACTGTCCTATGCAGTTCTGTTTAATTGTACTTTGACTGCCAAAACAAAGTAATCGGCAATGAAGGAGAAGAAAAAATTATGAAATTAAGTAAAAAGCTTTGCATAACCGCAAAGAAAAGCTTTTCTCTTGTGCTTGCACTTACCCTCATGCTTTCGATATGTGCCGTGTCGGGTATGTCGCTTAATGTGTTTGCGGCAACATCTTTGGATCAGAAGATTTACATTAACCTGAACAAGAATAAGGAATGGAAAGATTTTTCTTCTGTTACATATCGTTTTGCTAAGGATGACGGCACGGTTCTCAGTACGGGTACTGTAAGCAAAGATCCTTCGTCGGGAGTTTTTGAAGCCACTGCACCATCCGGTGCAACAAGAATTGAGCTTTCTTCCGGGGTTAATTTTACTCTTCCCAAAACGACTGTTGCAAAAGATTTTCGCCGTATCTATCTTTATAACAGCAATAATACCTATAATGAAGCTTATGCATATTCTTGGGTAAACGATACTGACTTCAACGCAGAGTGGCCGGGTGCTGCAATGACTAAGACATCTTCAGGCAGCGATTGCTACTATGTAGATGTTAAGTCATCCCATAAAAATGTAATCTTCAGCAACAAGGGCGAAACACAAACAAGCGACCTCGGTATTAACGACTCATACAGTGCCGATAATGCTCTTTATGATGCTTCAAAAAGTCAGTGGACTAACCCGTTCATCAAGACCATCGACATTTCTGGTGCTACGGGCGACACAGAATTTTATCTTACAACTGACGGCTCGTTCAAAGAAAGTAAATACCTTTCTGTTCAAGCTCCCGACAAACAGTCGAAAGCAACATATAAAACAGTTTATGTTTCAAACGATGACTGGAAGTCGCTTACAAAGGTTTATGCAACTTTTGACTACAACGATGCCTATGAAGGAACAGTTGAGCTTACAAAAGACACCGAAGACACCAAGGTAAGCGGTTCTGTGGTGTTCAAAGGTGAAATTCCGGCGGGTGCGCTTTTAAGATTCCATCCGAACGAACATAACCTCAACGGTGCATCTTCTGCAACATCATATCCGACAGATTCGGGATATGATGGTTCGGACTACAGCGATAACACGGCTACATATGTTAAGACAGCCAGAGGCGAAGGCTGGACAAAATTCTCGGAAATAGACAATGTAAACTATGGTGCTGTCGTTGAAAATTCATTCAAAGATAATCCTGACATCGTAGGCGTTGACGCAACATACTTTGACTACTGGTCTGATATGGAGCTGGAGAAAGGGTATCTTCAGTGTCAGGGTAAGAACAACGATGGTGATATTGAAAATTACTGGTATCAGTTTGATAACTTCAACAGCTACATAAGCAACATTGCTTCAAACTGTAAGTCTGACTGGAAGTATCCTCTCTACTTCGGTAATATGTTCAAGGGTGATAAATGGTACAGTACATTTGAGACCCACGCAAAAGGACTTACAAACATCAACAATTATAAAGATAACTATTACTATGCAGTAAACAACTCCAACGGTATGGCATGGGGTGGCGGTGATTATAACCAGTCCTTACAGGGTCTTATGTACAACAGGCTTGACAGCAAGGGCGATCTTCAGGTTGCAAATGGTGTCAAGGCTCCTTACTTTGATGCTGAGGCACTTTCAACCGCTAAATATAATGATGCAAAAGTTAATGATGCAAAAGTTGCCAATGTTTATAAGTCATCTTTCCCGTTCCGTACAACTACTGACAGTGCAGGCGTTACTACTTATGAATTCACTTCAAAAAATGCAAAAGATAACATCTACTTTACATGGAACGGCCTCACACCTACCAAAATTAACTACGGTGAGGGCAAACAGTATGGTGTACAAGATGCATTGACAAATTTCGGCGGTACACAAGGTAACGGTTATGGTATTTTCCCATTTAATAACACAACGGGTAAAGGCAGTGACGCACAAAAGAACGATACACTCAATACTATTGATACTTCAGCCGGCAAGGATACAAGTTACAACCATAACTATGGTTTCGGTATCAGACTTGATATAGACTTCAGAGTTCCGAAGAACGGTTTACTTGCAGACAACGAACCTGCAACCTTTAACTTCAGCGGTGACGATGACCTTTGGGTTTATATCGGTGAAGATTCAACAGGTGCTGATGCAGAGCTTGCTCTCGACCTCGGCGGTGACCATAAAGAGGCAAGCGGTTCAATTGACTTTAATTCAATGACCGCAACTGCCAAAAATGTATTTGCCGATTACTCAACTCCGTCATCGACTTCATCATCATCGACAACAGTTACAGTTCCGAGTGAAGAGTTTTGGGTTGTAACAGATTCCGCTTATAATGACTTCTGCGTTTATACATGGGGTTCGGAAACTAAGTATGTTCAACCGTATGGAGTATCAGACGGTTTCTACAAGTTTAAGCAGTCACAGTTTGGAAGCAACACAGGTGCTATTTTCTGTAAGCAGCAGAATGTAGGGGGCGATAAACTTTCAGGTGACCTTACACTTTCAGATCTTTACGGTAAAATGTGGAACGGTAACGGCACTCAGTATTCTGCAGACGGTTCGTCACATCCTACAAACCTTGGCACCGTTACAAAGACAATCAACAATGGTACTAAGCTTGATCCTAACAAGACATACCATATGGTAGTATTCTATATGGAGCGTGGTGAGGCTGAGTCTAACTTCTCAGTAAACTTCACAATGACACCTGCCAACAATGACCTCAAGGTTACAAAGGCACTTGATACAGGCGATGTTGTTTCTGAAATTTCAGATGACCTCAAAGCTAATGAAGCTTTTGATTATACAATCAAAGAGAACGGCAACGATACCTCCGGTAAAGGCTACAAGCTTACAAAATCAGACGAAAGCACAAGCAATGAAACTCTTTCAAACAGCGGTTTCACACTTAAAGATAATTATATGGCTGACTTTGACAACTCATTCAAGACCGGCAATGAGATGAAGGTTAACGAGTCAACAAACAGCAGTAAGCTTACATACACAACAAACTGGGAGCTCGTTAACAACAGAGTCGGTTCAACAATCGATAGCGGTTCAACTACGAACTCGGAATTCAAGCTTGTAGATGACAAGGATGACAGTGCTTATGCACAGCTCCAGCTCAACTATACCAACAAGATAATGACAGCACCTCTTGAAATTTCAAAGGATGTTGTTGGTGAAGACGGTACAACCGATTACGATACAGATCAGCAGTTTACATTTGCAATTGCTCTCGACTTTGACGGCGACGGTTCAACCTATGATTACAAGACCTATCCTCTTGAGTATCAGCTCAAAGAAAAGAATGCAAGTGGTTATTCAAACACAGCTTACCGCACATCTAAGGACGGTTCGTTCACAATCAAAAAGGGCGAAAGCATTAAGCTTCTCAATATTCCTGTAGGTGCAACCTATAAGATTACAGAGAAAAATGTTATAGGTTATGTTCCCTACAAAGTAGGCGATCAGAACTTCAACGGTACATTCGTCGGTACTCTCGCCGAAGCAGAAAATGCGCTTAACTTTATCAATAAGGTTAATCCTACAAACATTGCCATTTCGGTAAATAAAACTCTTGACGGTCAGGCTTACAGCGGCAGCAAGTTCGTTTATACATTGACAGGTCTTGAATCAATGGATACAGCAAAACAGGATGCCGACGGCAAACCTATCAAGACAAACAGCGCAAAAACAATTTCCACGAATTTGAAAACACCTGACGCAAGCGGTAAGGTTGAATTCAAAGACCTCAAATTAGTCACTGCGGGTGTTTACAGATTTAAGATTACCGAGGCTCTTGCCGAGGGTGAAAATGCATCCGATTATAAAATGGATACAAACACCTGGCTTGCCGAGATTGAATTGCTTGAAAGCGGTGAAGTAACGGAGGCTAAGTACATTAAGGTTAAGAACTCAGATATTGAAGGCAAAACCGATGCTCAGCTTGCAGAATACTTCAACGATCCTTCTTCTAAAAAAGCCGTGTTTGAAAATGAAACCACACACGGAAGCGCAACAGTAAACAAGAAGAATCAGACAGGCGGTAATGTAAGTGATACGGAATTTGCGGTGATGAAGGTATCTGATAAGGATATCTTTACTGCAGATGATATCAATACAATCATTAATGATGCCTCAATGAAAACTCATATGGCTTCTAAAAAGACAGACAGCAACGGTCAGGCTGTGTTTGACAATCTGACAATCTTCAAGGACGGTCAGGGCGAGTTTGCAAAAACAAACGGTAAAGTTGTATGGAACGAAAGTTCCGACAATTATATAACAGGTACTTCAACATCTCAAACATACTGTCTGTTTGAGTACAAACCGTCAGATGGTTACACCCCGAACTACACACTTTCCTACTTCACACTTCCTGTTGAGGGTAATTACGATGTTACATATAATTATGTTGACGGTGCAATTACAATGCCTTCGGCAAGCGGTGACGGTATGAACGGCTATGTTGTTCTCGGTTTGTCGGTTGCAGGTCTTGCGGTGACAATGTTCACGGGCTACGCAATCTATTACGGAAAAGGTCGTAAAAAACGCAGAGCAAGACGCAGAAAGTAACCCAATATGATTTAACTTGTTAGAACAGGTGATTTTTTAATCATATGTTTCTTTCATAGAAAACCTCTTTGACTGCTACGGACACCGTTGTTAGCCGGTGTCTGCCATGCAGCCACCCCAACCCGTTTAACCATTCGGTTAGAATAGAATTACATATATTAAATTAAACACAAAGGAGAAAGTAAAAATGAAAACTACAAAGAAAATCTTTGCAGCTGTTCTTGCAGTAATGATGATCGCTCTCATGATTCCATTCTCAGCAAGTGCAGTAGAGAGCTATTCAGCTAAGTACAAACTTGCAGTTAATGAAACTGACACTGACAAAGTCGGTAATTACACATTCAGCTTCTTCAAGATTGCAGACCTCAACCTTACAACAGGTGAGTACTCATGTACTATCACCGACAAAGCACTTGAGGATGCTGTAAAGGGCACATACTCAGATGCAAAGTCACAGCAAATCATCACGGCTTGTGATAACCTCTACAAGACAGACAAAGCTGCATTCGGTACAGCTGCTACAACAATCAGCTTTTCTTCAACAGTTACAGAGGCTACTGCAACAGTAACAGACCCAGGTCTTTACTATGTATATTGTACTTCTAAGCCCGCTAAGGTAACAGGTGTTCAGAGCTCACTTGCTTCACTTCCTTACTTTGATGGTAAAAATTATGTTTCTGTTGACCAGACAGAGTACAACCTTGCTGAAAAGGTTTCAACAAGCTCAGTATCAGTTGACAAGACAGCTGACAAGACATATGTAGGCGACAACAATAAGACTGTAACCTACACACTTACAGCTTCAACAGCAGGTTCAATCGACAACCAGCTCAAAAAGTATGCAATCGTTGATACAATGGATGAAGGTCTTACATTCAACGAGAATTCAGTTGTAGTTAAGTACGACGGCGCAGTTGATGCTCTTACTTTGGGTACAGATTACTCTATTGAAAAGAACTATACTTACACAGGCAAGAACGGTGAGGCAACTGCTACATTCGCAGTTGTATTCGAATCTGCTACACTTGAATCAGAGGAATTCTATAATGCTAAAACAGTTGTTGTTACATACACAGCTGATTTAAACGAAAAAGCTAAGCTCAACACACCTATCACCAACACAGACGGTCTTGTTTACGGCAACGATTCTGATACAAACTTTGAACCCGGTAAAAATTCACCTGATGTATTTACATACGGCATGAAGGTTGTTAAGGTTAACGGCAATGACAAAACTCAGAAGCTTGCTGACGCTGAATTCCAGATATTCACAGACCCAGAAGCTAAAACACCTCTTACAGTTGACGGCAAGAAAGTAGTTGCTAAGACAGACGCTACCGGTGAGGCTACATTTGTTCTCGAAGGCACAACAACAACATTCAAGTTTGATGCTACACAGACATACTATGCAAAAGAGATAGCAGCTCCTACAGGCTACAACCTCAACAGCTCAGTATTTACAGTAAGCATTGACAAGAGCAAGGAGTATACATTTGTAGGTAACATTGCAGACGGTGACAATGTTGCTGTTGCTAACTACCCTGTAACTGTTCCTAAGACAGGTGGTATGGGTACAATGATGTTCTATGTTGGCGGTGCAGCACTTATCGCTTGTGCAGGCGTTCTTCTCTTTGTTCTTAAGAGAAAGAAAGCAGCTAAATAATTAATCGAATATCTTTATCTTAAAATCTGTGATATGATATATGTAATTTTCAGGGGATGCGGCAACGCATCCCCGTTCTATTTTGGCTTTATTTAATGAATAATGAATAATTAAGGTGGCGGTGTTCCACACCGCATTTGTATATGCTAAAACCGCCTCCACCCGTCGCCAACGGTGCAAATTATATGTTAAATCAAATTTTATAAATGTTGCAAACCACCACAATGTTACGCTCGGGCGGAATATGTTTTGGCATTGCACAAACTATCTTCACGAACTGGGACTGCGGCACGCAGTTGCGATAAATAGTAAAATATAGTATAATAACAACGGAACAAAAACACGCAGAAAAGGAAAATTTTATGAAACGAAAGCTGTCAATTTTACTAATAGCTTTAATATTTGTTGCGGGAATCGGCATAATGAGCTATCCGCTTGTCAGCTCCGCAATTAATAACTATGTCAGTCGAAGCATGGTTAAGGAGTACACCAACAGAGTTGCTCAGATGCCGAGTGAGAAAACTCAAAAAATGTTTGAAGAGGCTGCTAAGTACAATAACAGCCTTTCAAATAATATGATAATTACCGACCCATTCGACGAAAAGGCTTTTCAGAAAATCGGTGCAAATTATGAGAAAACTCTCAATATTGATGATAACGGTCTTATCGGCTATATTGATGTGCCGAAAATCAATGTTTATCTGCCGATTTATCACGGCACAAGCGAAGAGGTTCTTTCCAAAGGTGCAGGACATCTTCAAAATACTTCCCTGCCTGTCGGCGGTGCAAGCACACATTCCGTAATTTCTGCCCATTCGGGTTATCCGGGCGAAACATTTTTCGATTACCTCACCGATATGAAGGTCGGCGATGAATTCTATGTTCATATCCTCGACAGAACGCTGAAATATGAGGTTGATCAAATCGAAGTTGTTCTCCCCTCGGAAATCAATTCCTTGCGAATTGTTGACGGTGAAGACCTTGTAACGCTCCTCACCTGTACCCCATACGGCATTAATACTCACAGACTTCTCGTGCGTGGCAAGCGTGTCGATTATGACGATACAAAGTATATTGAAACGGGCGAGTCGCTTGCAAAATTTGACAACGGTTACATATTCTTTCTCGGTTACAAAATCCCTTATGCAGTCGCAATCGGCATAATTGTCGGCTTTATTGCACTTGTTGTGTTTGTGGTTGTATTTCTGCTCAAGCGTAAAAAGAAGAAGTCAAACGGTGCAAAACGGCTGAGGGATGACTCGGCTGACGAAAATCAGAATGATTTGGGCGGTGATTCCGATGATTAAAAAAATACTTACGGGTGTGGCAATAGCAATGCTCGTTGTCGGAATAGGTCTTGTCGCATTCCCACCTATATCAAATTTTATCGGAACACAGATTTCAAACGGTGAGGCTGACGGCTTTGATACCCGTGTTGAAGAAGCTGAGGACGGCTCTTTTGAACAGGCGGTCAAGGACGGCAAGGTTGACGAAGAGGGTTACAAAATTGACAGGGACGGCAAGCGTACCTCCAAACAGCCCGTCGTTTTCAAGGCTGATCTCGACAGACTTTTCAATGACAGCGTTGCCTACAACAAAAAACTTGAAACAAACCAGTATGAAATGCTCCGCAACGATACCTATTCACAGGCTGCTGTCAATCTTGAGGATTACGGCATAACCGACGGCATTTACGGTTATGTGACCGCCGAAACAATAAATATGCGTCTGCCGATTTACCTCGGTGCGAACAGCTCAAATATGAGCTACGGTGCGGCACATATGAGTGCAACCTCATTGCCGATCGGCGGTAAGAATACAAACGCAGTCCTTGCAGGTCACACGGGATACATCGGTCGAATATTCTTTGACAACCTCCGCAACCTCAAAATCGGTGACAGGGTTTCAATTACAAATTATTGGGATACACTCAATTACAAGGTCGTTGAAACCAAAGTCAATAAGCCGAGCGAATCAAGCGACTGCTATTTGCAGAAGGACAGAGATTTGCTCACGATGTTTACCTGCATAAGTGACGGCAACGGCGGTTTTGACCGTTACTATGTAATATGTGAGCGTGCGTCATAATTTACAGCAGACTGCATCACGGTGCAGTCTGTTTTTTGTTTAAAGACCAATTGTTTAAAACAGAAATGACCGAGTATTTTGTCTGTCATTTGTAATAGTTAATATTTGAAAAATACGCATATATTGCCGTAAATGCCGAATTTATTTTAAAATTATTGACATAAGAAAAATAGATTGATAAACTTAGACAAGTATTAACAATTGAGAGGTATAATATGAAGTTGAATCTTCCGAAAAATCAAAAGTGTTATCATTGGACTGTTATAGATTTGCTCGCTTCATCCGCAAGCAAGCATTACAAATATGAGTTCAATAATACAAGCGGTGAAGATGCAACTGTTTTGCAGAAATATGTTGTCGGTTCGGACAGATAAACAATAAAAACGGAGGATAAACAATGAAAAATATAATTAAAAAAATATCTGCAATCGCAATGTGCGGTGTGCTTACCGTCGGTTCGGTTCTTATGACAGGTGCGGTAAGCGAGGATGAAAATCACAAGGACTTTGAAGTTACAGGTACAACGCAGAAAATCTCAAACAATCAGATTTTTGTGACAACAACGGGATACACTGAAAATACCGATAAAAATTTCGGTGCAAAGTTCCAAACAACCGAAGAAAAGGATTACGATATATGGTTTAAGGATTGTATCAACGCACCGAAATTTGTAAATCTTCCAAAGGGCGAAAAATTTGTAAAATATATGATGACGCAGGGGCACAGTTATTTCGGTAATGTTCAGACATTCTATCAGTTTGACAAAACAGGCGGTGAATATGTCAAGGTGAAAATCAAGCTTTCCGATTTTTCCCGTCTGTTCAATGAAAACGGAACAATGACTGCTGAGCTCAGCGACGGTTCTTACAAGGATTTTGATTTTACATACGAAGATTTCGGAACTGACAGCATCGGTGTTAATTGCTATGCGGAATCCGGCGCATATGCGACAAGCGGAGGTGCGGTAACATCCTTTGCTCCCGATAAGGACGGCTATGCTGAAATATATGTTTCAAGACAGCTTGGCGTAGATACAAAAGTAATGTCATACCGCTATTGCAGACTTAAAGACGGAGCTCATTGCGATTACGGAATAATCGGAGATACTCTGGTTGGTTTAACTTGCGGTGATACGGATTTAAGCGGATACATTTCTGTTACTGATGCAACGCTTGTTCAAAAATATGTTGTAGGTATTGAGGACTTTGACAAGCTTCAGCTCTTTAACAGCGATGTAAACCATGACGGCGAAATCAGTGTTGTTGACGCAACCTTGATTCAGAAGTATATCGTTGGGTTGAGTTAAATAAAAATTACATATAAAAGCAAATTGACGAAGTAATGGTACAATCTTGTTGATAAGACAGATTATATATGTGTCGCAAATTACACACAACTTCCATAACATCAACTGATTTTGCGAAAACATAAAATTCAATCAAATCGGGCGTCCAATGAACGCCCCTACTGATAGAAAGAGGAAAAACAATGAAAAATATAATTAAAAAAATAACTGCAATCGCAATGTGCGGTGTGCTTACCGTCG
>ULMR01031290.1_pt1 | contig 13079 bp, 12 predicted proteins | sample 1951711 | NCBI WGS metagenome assembly ULMR01 (sample SAMEA4835556, study PRJEB28245) | human gut metagenome | biome: gut microbiome; material: fecal sample | place: Denmark | collected 2008 | reverse complement strand
TTTTGGAATACGTTCTACCATTTGTGTATCCATAAAAACAGGATCAAATTTCCATATTTTTTCGTTATAAGGTCTTAGATATATATTTGTAATTCCTTCCCCAAAAGTCTTTAGGAAAAATTGAAGCATATTTGTTGCCTCATAATTTTCAAACGGATTATGAACAAATCCGTTTACACAGTAGTCAATATCTTCTTGTGGAAGTTTTGACAAATCATTTTCAAAAGGATATTGAACAAAACGTTTTTTGTGAAGAATTCTGTTTGAACGCCTATGTTTTTCGTTGTTTTCTCCCAACAATCCATTCATTAAATCAAGTATTTCTTTGTCTTTTGAAAAGATAATGTGAGGTCCGACATCGTATTCTATGCCGTCTTTTACGTATGTTCTGCAAATCCCGCCCGGGGTGTCATCTTTTTCTAAGATGTGAATTTCAGAAATTTTGTCGTTTTCTTGTAAATAATACGCTAATGAAATTGCAGATAACCCGCCACCTAATATTGTGTAATTCATTTTATATACTCCATTACATAATTTAATTTTTATTTTACCATTTATATACAATATCTTCAGGAATTCTTTCATGCCCACCCCACGGTGCAGGATGCGCTTTCTTGTATTTTTCAATTCCTGCAACTACATAATCGGGAAGTTGAGCATAATACTCTCTCAAATTTAATGTTAAATTTTCATCATTAAATTTAAAATTTGAAGCTTTTTTACAAATAATTGATAAATTATATCCATAAATTTTTAAGCGCATATCAGATAAATCAAAACCATTTGAAACAAGATGATAAATCAAAGAGCCTGCTGAAAATATGTTGATATGACCTCCTCCAGAAATTATCTCACATGGTGGAACGCTTATTGCAAGAATACCATTTTCACTTAAATCAGAATAAATTTTTCTTAAAAATATTCTAATATTTGGTTGATGTTCTAATATATGAGAAGCCCACACACAATCAAACTTTTTATCAAATTGTACATTTATATAATCTTGTTGAATTAAATCAACATTTTCATAATTATCAACATTAAAATATGTTTTATCCGCTAATATTGCAGTAACATGTTTGTTATTATTTAAAAATATATTTGAATGCACTCCTTCTCCCGCACCTAAATCTAAAACAGTTTTAAAATCATATTCTTTTAACAGTTTCCACAAACAATCTTTTCCCAATATATTGGCAGAAGCAAATGTTTTATATAAATTATCATTTAACATAACTTCTTCATCTTTACTTATAGTTGGCTCAGGAACTATATCTATTTTTTGAGTTTTTTTTCTAAATTTTAATTTTATTCCAAATATGCAAATAACATTATGCATATTTTCTGTTTTTGTAAAAAACATTTTATTTAACAATCTCTTCATTTTAAATTACCTACCTTTTTTTTACTGTTATTATATTAAACAATCCAAACAATTTATATTTCTGTTTGTACACGCCATTTAATTTTATATTTAAAAATGGAATTATATTAAATAACATAATTTTAATTTTGTTTGGTTTTACTAATAAACTAAATAACGGTATTAAATTTAGTAGTTTTATTGTGTATAAAACAGGAGCTTTTGGAATATATTTTTCAGGTTTGTGACGCCTATTTTTTACATTTTCATAAAAATCTTTTAAATATGATTTTACATAAGTTAATTGAATTCCTGACAGATCAATTGAATTTAAGTAATTATGAGCTTCTAACCAGAAAGTATTTTTTTGTTCTTCTGTTTTTAATCTTTCATAATTCCAAAGAAGATGACTTACTGTAGATAAAAGGAACCCTTCTTTTAACTCATTGTACCTATTGTTATCTTGAGTAATAAGCTGATAAGAATGTTTTTCTGATTTTAGCCCGTCTAAAACCTTAACATTTTGGACAGACTGATTTTCATTATCTTGATAATAATAATATAATGGTTCTTTTAGAAGAATGTACTTATTAGCTTTATACAATGTTTCATGATGGAATGGGGTATCAATAAATGATTGACGTTCTTCTATCATTTTGATGTTATTATTTATCAGAAAATCCTTTTTGTAAATACAACTCCAAACAGCCGGTTGAGATTCTAGAAATTCAGGATAATCAAATATTGAAAAATCTTCGGGCAACATTTTTGAAGGAACAGATACACTATTTCTCTTTTTCTTATCAAATGCAAAATAAAAGCCACATTTTACTACATCAGCACTATATTCAACAGCTTTTTTGTACATTTTTTCAAACATGGTATTTTTACACCAATCATCAGCTTCTACAATACCGATATATTCTCCCTTAGCTGAATCAAGAGCCATATTAAAGGCTTTACCGTAACTACCTGGATTATATAATACTTTTATTCGATTATCGTTTTTAGCATATTTTTCACATATTGTATTACAACTTTCTGGGCCATCTGTTGCAAGAATGATTTCTATATCATTCAAAGTTTGTTTAATTATACTATCTATACATCTACTTAAATATTTTTCTACATTGTATACTGGTACTATAATTGATATTTTAGTCATTGTTCTCTCCATATCTTTTTATATAGAATTGTATCCATTCTATTCCATTTAACATTGTTTCTAATAAAGCCTTACTAGAATTCTTGCTATTATTATATGTTTTTCTGTTAAGAATATATTCATAAAAATTTTCCTATACTAAATTATTATATTCATTCTTTTTTTCTAAACTCTCATCCCAGTTAACATTTCTTGTAACTATTTTGGCAGGATTACCAGCAATTGCAGTATATTCCTCTTCAAATGACTTTGTTATAACACTGCCAAATCCAATAATAGTGTTATTTGGAATTTTAACATTTTTCAATATACTAGCTCTCATGCCAATCCAACAATGTTTTCCAATATAAACTTCATTTTTTATATAATTAATTCTCTTACCAGTTTTTAAATCAAAAATAGGATGAGCATCATTCGGCATAAGAATAACCTCCATAGATATCATCACTCCTTCATCAATATATACTGAACTATAATCTTCTGCTAAAAAGCACTTCATACTCGATATAAATATAGGCTTTTTTATTATTAATTTTTCATTTTTATGCGCCATGCATAGATATAAACTAATAGAATATTTAGGACTTTCTATTTCAACATAACCATTATCACTTTTTATATCCCAAAAACAATCTATAAACTTTAAAGGTGCATGTAATTTTATTATATTATAATTTCCATTTATTATAATTTCCAAACCTTGGATTCTTTCATCTTTTTTTAGTTCTCTCTCTTTACCATTTTCAACAACTATAATTTTGTTATTTTGACCGTTTATGTTATAACCATTTTTATTAACTCTAAATTTCACTTTTATTCCACAAAAAAACACTATTTTGTGATTATCAACTTCTTCTATTCTAAAAAAATTATTTATTAAACGTTTTATCAATATTATGTTCCTCTTAACCTATAAATTATTAACTGATTTAATTGTTACAATTGGAATACCTAATATATATATCTTACAACCATTTAATTTATATTTCTTTTTATACAATGAAAACAGTCCAAATGGTTTTATTTTATATGAGTTGTCTGTTTCTTGAATCTCAAGAATTTTTAAACCAAACAATTTTATATTTTTGTGATAAAATTTGTTGGCAATAAAATCTTCATAACTCATTCTTTTTATATTTTTTAGCAGATTATAGCCCTTAGGGATTTTTTTATATTTTAAGAAATGCTTAAAATCTTCAAACCCCTGCTTTCTATATGAGTCATCTGCAAAATCATTCACAAAATACCAAGAAACATTAAGTGCATTAAAAAAAGCTATTTTTCTTCTAATAAACAAATTATTACTTTGAAGAAATTCATATAACATTTCACATATTTTATAGTGATGCAGAGCTTTTTCCCCAAGAGATTTTTTAAAAGTTTGCCCCATCAAAGAATCGGCTCTTCTGACATAATTATACAACTTTTTAGGTATAAAATAAATTTTTTGACAAACTGCCCAATATGCCCAAGTAAAATAAGCATCTTCATTACACATTTTTTCAGGAAATCTTAAATTATATTGTTGGATTAAACTTCTTTTATATAATTTATTCCACGTTCCTACATTAATCTTACCGTATATTTCATTTGAAAGATCAAAGATTCCCTCTTGTTTAATATCAAAATAATTATTATCTGCTTCTAGTCTTGCTTTATCATAGTTTCCCTCACAAACAATATTTGTACCACACTGAACGATATCAACATCTTGACCTTGAATTATACCATCATACATATCTTTTAAAAATTCAACATCAACCCAATCGTCAGAATCAATAAAAGAAATGTATTCACCTTTAGCTACATCAAGACCGGCATTTCTCGCGCCACCAAGTCCTTTACCAACACCCTTTATATAATGTGTTATTTTATCAGGAAACTTCTTATAATATTCTTCACATATTAAATCATCTTCATCAGGGCCATCAGACACAATAATAATTTCAAAATCTTGAAATTTTTGGTTAAGAATTGAATCAAAACATCTTTTTAGATATTTGGCTGTTCTATATACTGGCACTATTACAGATATTTTTGTATTACACACCACAAACAGCCTCGCTATTTTCCATTTTTAAGATTGGACTTAAGACACTAAATAACATATGACATATCATCATATGGACATCTTCTGCTACTTGCATATTATTTATATCTGCATGGATCGATACATTTACCATATCTTTTAATTTTCCACCGTCAAAACCTGTTATACCTACTGTATTTGCGCCAAGACCATTTGCATACTCAACAGCTTTCAATATATTTTTAGAATTGCCACTACCTGATATGCCGATTACTACATCATCTTTCTTTAAGAAATTTTTTAACTGCTCGACAAATACATTTTCATAACCTAAATCATTTGAATAAGCTAGCATTGTTGCGATATTGTCATTTAAGCATATCATCTTAAAACGAATATCTCTTTTATAACTTAAACCCTTATTAAAATCACATGTAAAATGACTGGCAGTTGCGGCAGAGCCTCCATTCCCCATTATGTATATATTATTACCATTTTCTCTGGTTTTTAACAATAATTCGATCAACGCTTCAATGGATTTTCTATCCAGACTATCTATTGTTTGTTTTAATGTTTCAAAATATGTATCTATTGCTTTTATCATTTCTATACTACACTCCTATATAAATCTCGTTTGTTATAATAAATAACATGTGTCCCCTTACTATCAAATGAAAAATTAATTTCTTTTAAATCTTTTAGAGCTTTCCTTACACGGGATCTATGTTGTTCTTCTACATAAAATAATAAAAATCCTCCACCACCTGCTCCAAGAAGTTTGCCTCCTAATGCACCATTCTGCATTGCTAGGTTATAATAGTAGTCAATATTTGAATTAGTTATGCCATGAGCAAGTTCTCTTTTATACATCCAACCTGTATGTAAGATTTCTCCCATAGCATTTATATTACCTTTTAAAAGTTCTTCTTTTAATTCTCTTGATAATTTTACCATTTTATGTAAATTGTTTATTTTAGCCTTATCATTTGTTGTATTTTTCTTTTGTTCAGCTAAAATACTTCCTGCTGCTCGAGTTTGACCTGTATAAAACATTAGCAAATTCTTTTCTAATACTCGATAAGCATCAGTTTGTAAGTACAATTTTTCAACATCGACTTCTCCATCTCGTTGAAATTCTATAAAATTCAATCCTCCGCATGCACAAGCATATTGATCCTGCTTGCCAATAGGTTCTTTCAAATCTTCTATTTCAACTTCACAAGCCAAATTTGCAATATCTTCTTTGTTCATATATTTATCTGTATATACGTTACACAGATTTATCAAACCAACTGTAAATGCACTAGATGAAGCTAAACCGGTTCCGGATGGTATATCAGCACTTGAATTAAAATCAACACCTTTTATTCCATATTTACTAAATACTGTTCTTATAATCGGATGCTGTATTTCTCCAATACTTTTAGCTTGTTCTGTTTTGGAATATTTCAAAAGGTATGCATCTTCATCAAAATAAGGGTGCATTGATAAATAAATATATTTATTTATTGATACAGAGACAACAGAACCTCCATATTTTTCATAATAATTTCTTAGGTCACTGCCACCGCCTGCAAAACTTATTCTGAATGGTGTTCTTGTAATTATCATTCTATACACCTACTTTCGAGAAATCTTTATCCAATATATATCTTATGGATTTTCTGACTGCTTCATTTGATGTTACATCAGGCTGCCAACCTAGAGCATGAATTTTATCTAAGCAATAACTGAATTCCGGGACATCTCCTACCCAACCTTTATTTCCTCCTGTATAACGAATTTTTGCATTCAGCCCCATTTCTTCTATTACCATTTCAGCCATTTCTTTTACAGTTGTTCGAGTTTCAACACCTAAATTAAAATAATTAATTTGATTATTTGTTGAACTCCATACTAATAAAATAGCTTTTACCAGGTCCTTCACATATAAATAAGGTTTTATTTGAGTTCCGTCCCCTAAAACTTCTAATTCATTTGGATTCTTTTTTAATTTGTTAATAAAATCATATATAGCACCATGAGTAGCACGTTCTCCTACTACATTTGGGAAACGCGTAATCCATGCTTTAAATCCATAATTTTCACAAAAACTCGAAATATAAGCTTCTGAAGCTAGTTTTGAAGCTCCATAATGAGATATTGGGAACAATGGGCCATAATCTTCTGACACAGAAACTCCAGTATCTCCATATATTGCAGATGTAGATGCAAATACTATATTTTTTACCCCAAATTCTTTCATCGCAAGTAATACATTGTATGTTGTGGTTAGAGTATTTTCAAAATCAACATTTGGATTTGCATGACTTTTTGCAATATCAGAATTTGCAGCCATATGAAATACTACATCAAAGTGACCGTTTTCAAAGATTTTAAAAAGTTCTGCTTTTTCTAATATATCTCCTTTTATAAACTTAAAATTGGAACTTTTGTGTGCATTTTCTAAATTACCTAATCTTCCTAACGATAAATTATCTAATACTGTTACTTTATGTCCTTGTTCAAGTAATGCATCACATAAATGACTACCTATAAAACCAGCTCCTCCTGTAATTAAAATATTATACATCATATTTTCTCCTTTTTTAAAATGTAATTGACTGCTTCTTTTAAATTTTTAAATTCTGCATCTGCTCCAAATCCTCTACCTATTGATATTGTTTTACACCCTGCGTTTTTACCGGCTTCGATATCACGTTTGCTATCACCTATCATCCACGAATTTTGCATATCAATGTTGAATTCTTCCTTTGCCCTTAATAGCATTCCAGGTTTTGGCTTCCGGCAATCACAATCTATTTTTAATTCTGCAATTTCACCTTCAAATCCTTTTTCGGGATGATGTGGACAATAATAAATTCCATTTAAGTATGCATGTTGTTGACCTAAAAGAGTTTCCATTTTTTTATGAGTATTTTCAACTTCTTCAATAGTTACAAACCCTTTTGCAACCATTGGTTGATTGGTTACGACAACAGCAAGATAATCACTTTTATTTATTAGAGAAATTGCTTCTGAAACTCCTTCCAACAACTCAAAATCTTTGCATAACGGATTTGTATCCATATTTTTATTTATTACACCATCGCGATCTAAAAAAATACAAGGCCTTTTATTTCGTTTGTTTAATCTTGCAACTTTTCCACTTAAAAAATCTCGTTTTACTGATTCAAAACGATCTGCTGTCCCCATATCCTTTATATATTCTGCAGTCTTATAACCTATTAAAGTTTCACCTGCTTCTACAACCTTTGGTAAGATATTTTTCCCAAAATCTTGAGATTTCCCAGATTCAATATATTTAAAAATATCTGATGAAAATATATAAACAGCTGCATTTACAAGATTTTGATAATATTCATTTTCTTTATGAGGTTTTGGTAATACTTTTATAACTTTATTATTTGCATCTATTTCAATCAAATCACTGTCATACGGATGATCATTAGGGTGAATAATAGTTGTTCCTATTGAGTCATAACTATTGTCATACTCTATAAATGACTCAATATCAAAATCCATAACGACATCACCATAAAAAACTAAAAATCTATTATTTAATTTTCCCTCTAAAAGCTTTAAACTACCTGCTGTTCCTAAAGGATATGGTTCAACTACATGATGGATTTTCACACCAAAATTTGATCCATCACCAAAATACTCTTCTATAACATTTGCTAAGTGTCCAGATAAAATAAAAATTTCTTTTATACCGTATTTTTTTGCTAAATTTATTTGATGTTCAAGTAAAGGAATATTTCCAATTTTTACCATAGGTTTTGGTATATCCTTTAAACCTAATCTTGTTCCTTTTCCACCCGCTATAATTACAAGTTGCATTTATTTATCTCCAGTATAAATTTCCCTAATATTATTATATTTTCAGTTCATTAAGAATATTAAATATTTATTCCTAAAGTCTCTTAGAGTATAATTTCTTCTTATTTATCACAAAAAGCTTCTTTGTTTTTTATAACCATTCAAAAATAATATTTCTATGCTCTTCAATATTGATTAATAAGATTTTTAAACACTGTTCAGATAGTTCTCACCTTTATTTTATTTATTATACTTAATATTAATGTCTTTATATTACCATAAATATAAATTTATTATATTTTTTTTTCAAAATGTTATAATATTTTACATTTATTTTACGATTTTTTTTATAACTATTAATATTTTTCTATAAAACATTATATAAAATAGAAATATTACTATTTGTAAACAGTTTTTAATACAACTGGCAAAAAAAATTTTTTAGGATTTATATAATAACTAAAAGGGGGTATTATGAACGTACAAAATAATGTTAACTTCACAGGTTTGTATTTAAACACAAAAGAGCCTATGGCTGGTAGTGCAAAAAGTCTTAATAAATTGTCTCGGATTTTAAAAGATAGAGGGGAATTTATTAACAGATTAGACAAAGAAGAAAATACTGATGTTTTTATAAATGAAACTTTGGATAAGGTTTCACTAATTCATAAAAAATACGGTGCTGATATGCATAAATATATGGAACCAGAAATACCACTTAATGCATTTTCAGTTAAAAATGAAGAAAATATAGTTAAAACATTGCGAGAAGCCGTAAAAAAAATAAGTCATGATTGGAATATGGCAGATATTTGGGCCCAATTGCACAGGTAAAAAGCTTTATTCAATTAATAAATATAATAATTTGCCATATTTAAAACATAATTGTATACAATATTAAGAATTTAGCAAAAAAAATTTTTCTCGTTTTTTCATATCTGCGAAAGGAAAAATAATATGGATATAAATAATCATTCTGCAATCAGCTTTAAAGCAAACGTGTCTCCATTTGTAATGTGTCAAATTCAGTAACAAAAGATTTTTTGGGACATTTTCGTTTAGGTGTTGAATGTTTTGTTAAGCCAGATTTAAAATTTTCTTGGGCAATAAAAAATTTAAAAGGTAAAACTGAATTATCTCAATTTATAGCATTAAAAAAATCAGATATTGAACAAACAGAAGAATCTATAAAATATTTATATAATAAATATCATGAAAAAATCTTTGAGAAATATACATTATAATCTTGTTATAAAATACTATTTTTATTAATTTTCGTGTAGAGTTATTGATATGGAATTTTTTATTTTTCCTGTGTTTACGCTAAAATATTAATACATGAAAAGATTTTTAGTATTTATTTTACTCATTATATGTACTATATCCCCAATTTATGCAGTTGATTCAAGCAAACTTGCACATTCAGGTTCTGACAAGCATAAAATAACTCTTGAAGAAGCTATAAATATGGCTTTAGAAGGTAATATTGAACTGCAAGAACAAAGAAAAAATCTTGGGATATCAAAGTATGCTGTAAAAAAAGCCGGAGCTTTCAAAAACCCACAATTTCAAACAAACTTGCTAATCGGGCCTATTGCCAGAGGAAACTCCAGCCAAATAGGTCTTATGCTGCCTATTGAGGTTTTGAAACGCGGAGAACGCAAAAAAGCTGCTTTATCTGAATTAGATTACACTCAAAATAAAATTAAAGATTATGAATTTAAGTTAAATCTAAGAGTTAGAACATCTTATTTTAATTTACTTATTGCGAAATCGGAATTAAAGATTTTAGAAGAACGCAAAGAGCTATTAGAGGAATTGTTAGAAATTTCCAAAAATAAATCAAAAACATCTCCAAATTATGAAATCGATGTTTTGCAAGCAGATATGCGTTTGAAAAAGCTTTTGGTTCAAATAAATCGTGCTCAAGCTGACATAAGGACAGCTCAATATAGCTTTAATAAAGTTTTAAATCTTGCGAACAATCCAACATTGTATGATTCAAAAGAAGATTCCGTATTTGGACAAGAATTTTTTACAAAATTAGAATTACCTTCTTATGAAGAATTGGAATCCATTGCCTTTAATAATCGATATGATATAAAAATGTCAGAAGCAAAAATTATTAAGGCAAAAAGAGATCTATCAGTTATAACAAAACAAAGAATACCTGATTTATATGTAGCAGGCGGATACGCATTTGCTCATGACGGAACATCAGGTGCTTATGTCGGTGCAGGTGTTGATATTCCTGCGTTGTATCGTTATACACCTGAAATTGAAAGTGCAAAATTGGAACTTGATAAAGCTCAATTAGAATACAATTCGATTATTAACATTACTAAAAATGTAATTCATACAAATCATGACAAATTTATAATGGCGCAAGAAAATGTTGAACATTATAAGAATATATTAGATGAATCAAATAAAATTTTAAATTTATCAAAACAACGCTATCAAAAAGGTCAAACATCACTAACAAACTTAATTATTGTAGAGCATTCGCATCAAGAATTGTTAAATGAATTTATAGATGCGATGAAAGAATATTATAATGCGTATATGGCATTGTTGCAGGAATTAGGCTTGGATAACCTGACTATTGATGTAGATTTATAAAAACTATTGAGTTTCTAAATATTAGACATAACTTAATTATATAGATTTAATAATTTTAATTAAATTTGATGTTACTTCATAATAAATTTTTATAGCCGCAAAGCTATCTCTTCTTTTTAATTCATTAACCCAATCTCCATATATATTAATTTTGTTAAAAGCATTTATATTATGAGCTTGTTCAATTATATATAAATTGTCTTTACTTGTTAAATTTGTTTTTTTCTCATTTTGATTAATTAAAATAATATCAAACTTGTCCAAACTCATAAATTTATTAATAACCCTAATAAGATTATCAATTTGAGCTTCATTAATAACCTCAAATGTTGCTATAATAAAAAATACATGATTTTCAGCTTTTTCAAAAATTTCATATAAATTTTTTATTCTATTTTCATAGCGTTGTTTAAATTGATCTAGCGATAATTCTCCATCATGATTATAAACCATACTTATAGAATCATTTACATAATATTTTTTGTTTTCATCGTATTTTAAATCTAAAAAAAAATCTCTAAAATCAGTCTCAATCAGATGAGCAACAGAATCAATACTTGAAGAGAAAGCCAAATCAAATGGCATAGTTTTCTCGCCCATATTTTTTGTAGGCTTTAATTTATTATATGTAGTAATAACCCTTGAAAAGCAATATGAGCCTAATGACACATAATTATATCTTTTCCTTTGAATTTGTTTTATATCTTTAGAAATTAAAATATCATATATATAATTTGATAATATATATATAGGGATTAATAAAACATTTTTTTTAATTGAAATTTTAAGAGAAAATAAAGAAAATATAATTCTTGTCTCAGTAGTCTTTATCATATTCAAATATATACCATGAACGACTATAACGAGCAAATAATTATTAATTATTACCTATGACAGAAATACTATATAAATTTTTACTAAATAGCAAATTTTTGTATTTTCAGATTTTACTAAAGTATGAAAATTTTATTTAATAACTCAAGTTTTAATAATTCAAATTTAATAAGTTTTAAAGCAATTAACCTTTCACAAAAAGAAAAAGAAAAATCCGATAGTCTTATTACTCAATTACAATCAAACCCTAATAAAGATAAAGTAAAAAATGAATTGCTAGATGTCTTTAGCAAGCACATTCAAAATGAAGCAACAATAAAAGCAAAAGGGAATGAAAAAGACTTTCTTCAAAAAATGCATACAATGTTTTTTGAAGCAGTTGAAAATATTAAAGAATTAACAACAGATAAAATTATTAATATTCTTAATACAACCGATACAAACACCCCTAAATTAAAAAGAAATAATACTTCAACATATTCGGATCAAATACTTAATGAACTGAATTCAGATCAATCCGAAATACAAAAGCTAATAAATGATTCAAATTTAACAGACAAAGAGAAAAAACTTATTAGTGAAAAAAGCAAAGGAAAAACATTCACAGAAATTGCGAAAGATAACGGCAAAAGTACAAATATAACTAAACGTATTATAAACAACGCCATTGCAAAAATTCAAGATGAAAATGGAATGCTTCCACAAAGCTTTGATAATTTTTCTGAAAACTTAAATGCAAAATACAAATTAAACATTCCACAAAATAAAATTAAAAATATTCTTTTGAATAACACCTATCTGTTATGTTTTAAACAAGATAAACTATTTTCTAACATAGATACGACATCAAAGTTACTAAATATTGAACCGCAAAGTTTTATGCTATCAGCACTAAAACAGCCAACATTACTATATTTAAAACCTGAAACTATTCATGGGAATATTACAAAAACAGCAGAACTTCTTAATGTAGAACCACAAAAATTGATACAAACAGCTCTTGCTCATCCACCAATATTCTGCCTAAAACCTGAAACAATTTTAGATAATGTTAATAAAACGGCGAAATTACTTAACGTTGATAAAAAAAGTTTTATAAATACAGCACTAAAACAGGGTACATTATTTGCGAGAAAACCTGAAACCGTAGCAGACAATGTCAAAAAAGCCGCAAATCTTCTTAATATTGATACAAAACAATTTATACAGCTTGCTTTAAAGAATAACTTTTTATTCACTAAAAG
>ULMR01025050.1_pt1 | contig 13112 bp, 13 predicted proteins | sample 1951711 | NCBI WGS metagenome assembly ULMR01 (sample SAMEA4835556, study PRJEB28245) | human gut metagenome | biome: gut microbiome; material: fecal sample | place: Denmark | collected 2008 | reverse complement strand
ATTCTATAGTTTTCTATACTTTATTTTACGGTGTACGCAAATTGTATCAATATAGGTATTCCCACACATTTGAAAATTAAGGACTGAAGCTTCAGTCTTTTTTTGTTTTTTGGAAAAATAATGTAAAAAAAAGGAAATATGTTGTATAATCTTGACGTGGTGATTTTATGAATTTCATGGTCTGGATATTATTAATTTTATGTTTGATATACATATATTTTCAATTTAAGCGTTTTTCATTTATTAAAAATAAAAAGAAGCCATATAATTATTTAGTACCTTTAGCTATGTGTCTTCCTTTTATTATAGTAGCCATCTTTTATTTATGGGGTGTAGCTATTTTTGTTGTGCATTTAATGCTTTTTTATATGATTGCTAATTTAATTGTAAGAATAAAAAATAAAGGTAAAATAATTCATGCAAATGTTTTAAATGGTATTGTTTTAGGCTTTACGGCCGTCATAATGAGTATTGCCTTATTTGTATTAAGCCTTCATATCTTTGAAACTAAATATGATCTTAAAACTGATAAAACAGATGAATCATTAAGAATTGCTCAAATAACGGATGTTCATTTAGGCTGCACATTAGATGGTAAAAGCTTTTCAAAACGACTTTCTGATATTGAAAAAACTAATCCTGATCTTTTAGTTATTGTTGGTGATTTTGTTGATGATGAGACGAAAAAAAGTGATATGATAGGAGCCTGTAAAGCTCTTGGCAACTTTAAAACAAAATATGGTGTTTTCTTTATTTTAGGAAATCATGATAAAGGCTATTATAATTCTAATTACAGAGGCTTTAGTCTTGATGATTTATATGATGAGCTTTTAAAAAATAATGTGATTATTTTACATGACGAGGTATATAATTTAACAGAAAATTATGTTCTTGTTGGCCGTTATGATAGATCTTTTGAAGGAAGGATGGAGGCCTTAGAGCTTACTAAGAATATCTCTAAGGATAAGTATATTATTATGCTTGACCATCAGCCTAATGATTATGCAAATGAAAAAGATATGGCTGATTTAGTTTTATCTGGTCATACACATGGTGGTAATTTATTTCCGATTAATTTTATTGTAATGGCTTCAAATGATCAAACTTATGGAATAAAAACAATTGATAGCACAACATTTATTGTTTCATCAGGTATTTCTCAGTGGGCTATACCTTATAACACTTGTATTTTTAATGAATATGTATTAATTGATATAAATAGGTAGTTTAAAAATTGTTAAAAAATGTTATAATTTAAGGAAGGAGGGATGAATATGAAGGATGATTCAATACTAGAACCATTAAAAATGTTTAATAGTAAATTTAAACAACTTCAACATGAAAATGGAGAAAAATATTTTGAAGAATTAGTTAAAGAATCTAAAATTGATGTGAATGCTAATCGGGAAACGATAAAAAAATATAAGAATGAGTTTGAACAAGGCCAATATTATGAAAAAAAAGAAGGCAGTGTTAGGGGTATAAAAATCTTATTAGTAATTGTTGGCATTGCTGCTTTAATTTCAGGCTTAGCTATGGCTTTTAGTGGCATTAAGAGTTCAAGCGCTTTGTTTATTGTTTTAGGAATTGCTATTTTTGCACTTGGTATTTTTTCTTTTGTTGCAGTTTTTACAAAAATTAATAAAATAATTGAAGAACGTAAGCGAAAAAAAGAAGAGTTCTATAAAAAAGCATCTGACTTAAAAGTAATTGCTTATAATCAGATGGCTCCTCTTAACAGTCTTTATGATTACTATATGACATCAGAAATTATTGAACATACATCACCTTTAATTCAACTTGATGATATTTTTGATGCGGATAAATATGAATATTTACATGAAAAGTTTAATTTAGGCGAGGTTACTGATCCTAATACTTCAGTTAATTATGTTGTTTCTGGTTCAATTGTTGGAAATCCATTTGTAATTGTTAATACTTTTAATATGCAAATGGTTCAAAAAGTTTATACTGGCTCCATTGTCATTCACTGGACTACAATAGAACGTAGTAAAAATGGTACAAGAACAGTTCATCATTCGCAAACGTTAACAGCGAGTGTTACTAAGCCGGCACCTGACTATTATTATGATACGCGTTTGATTTATGGCTGTGATGCCGCTCCAAACCTATCATTTGGTCATGAACCAACAAATATTAATGGTATGAATGAACGTCAGCTTGAAAAGTATGTAAAGCGTGAGACTAAAAAGCTTGAGGAGAAGGAAGAAAAAGCTACTAAGAATGGCGAAAACTTTACGGTAATGGCTAACAATGAATTTGATGCATTATTTAATGGTGATGATAGAGATAATGAGGTTGAGTTTAGACTGTTATTTACCCCACTTGCTCAAAAAAATATGCTTGATTTATTAAAAAGTAAGGTACCATACGGTGATGATTTTTATTTTTACAAGCATAAGAAATTAAATTATATTATTTCTAGCCATTCACAAAACTTTGATTATAATCCAGATATGTCTATTTTTCATCACTTTGATGTTGATGAAGCTAAGAAGAATTTCGTTGAATTTAACGATGAATATTATCAAAGCTTATACTTTGATTTAGCACCATTGCTAGCTATACCAAGCTATCAGCAAATTAAAACACAAGAGTATATTTATAATACTCCATACAGAGCTAATATAACAAGCTATGAGCATGAATCATTAGCCAATCGTTTTGATAAGGATTTGCTTAAACATCCGGAAAGCTCTACAAACTTGATTATAAAGACTAAGTTTGACGCTAAAAACGGAAAGTCAGATCAAGTTACAATTGAAGCACATTCATTTAAAGCTGTAAAACAAACAACTGTTGTATCAAAACTTGGTGGAGATGGAAGAATGCATGCTGTACCTGTAGTTTGGTATGAATATATTCCAATTGTAAAAAACACCTTAATGGAGGCTAAAAATACTAAGCTTAGAAAGAATGAATACTTAAAAGAAAAAAATAATAGTGAATTTTCACAATTTATGTCACAATATAGTAAAAATAATGCTATAATATACGAAAGAGGATTATTCTCTGTCTTACTTGATAAAGAGTTAGATGAGAATTCATCTTTAAAATTTAATTCGCTACTTGCGAGAAAAGGAGAAAAAGAATAATATGGCAAATCAATTAGATGAAATGACTGGCCCTGTTAATGAAGAGGGTAAGGATATTAATGTTATCCAAAAGCAAATTCCTGTTAAGGTAGGCGTTGGCTCAACAATTTTTGAAGTAATTTTATGGTGCTTATGTATTATTCCAGGTGTTGTTTTCTTAATTAAGAAAATTAACGCAGCTAAGTATCTACGTCAGCTTGAACAAAAGATTCAACATAATGCTTCACAAATTGATAATTATCTTGAACAAAGAGTTGTTATTTTACAAAACTGTGCTAAGCTTCTTGATAAAGCAATTGATCTTGATAAAACAACCTTCTCAGAAATTGCAAAATATCGTTCTGGTAATGTTGCTGATGATGCAGCAAGAAATGAACTTTCCGGTGCTCTTGATGGCGTTTCAAGAAAAATTAATATTGCATTCGAAAATTATCCTGATTTAAAGGCTCATCAAGAAATTGCTGATGCAATGCAACAAAACTCATACCTTCAACGTGAAATTACAGCTGCTCGTGAGGTATATAATGATAGTGTATATCAATGGAATAAAGCAATTCAAGAATGGCCAACAAAGATGATTGTAGCAGCAAAGCAAGGTTATACAACAAGAATTCCATTTACTGCATCTAAAGAAATTAAGGATAAAGCAAGAGACGTTTTCTTTTAATTAAAATTAAAGCTTAATTATCTTGTTTCACGGAGGTTTTTATGTATAGATGTCCTTTTTGTCATTCGACAAACATTGAGCAAGAAAGAGACTATAATGAACTAAAAATAGAACTTAAAGAAATAATGAAGGAAAACGAGAAGGATATGCCTCTTGAACTTAAACAAATTCTTAATGAAGCTATTGTTTATGATTTATATAATGATGAACAATATTTGAAAAATCTCGAGCTTCATGGAATGACATTATTTTGCAATGATTGTGGTTATATTTTTAAAGAGTATGATGTAGTTGATGATGCAAATTTTATCCCACCTACAGAAATATCTAAGGAAGAATTCGAACAAGTTATCTTAGATGCTCTTCATAAACAAAGAAGAACAATTATAGAACTTGATACAGAAGAAAAAGAAAAAATGTTTTTACAAATAGCTTGTGGCAAAAGAAAAAAATTCTACAAAGAAATGGCTCAAAAGGTTGTAGATGATTTGAGTGAAACCTCAAAGATGCTTGATGAAATTGAATTAGAGGAAGCAGAAAATAATAATTTACCTTCATAAAATTTATAGCATTTTTATGCTATAAACTGCCGTGATAGCACAGTTGGTAGTGCAACGCACTCGTAACGCGTAGGTCGCAGGTTCGAGCCCTGTTCCCGGCACCATATAAGAAGTAATGGTTTGATACAGTAATAATTGCTGTTTCAAGCCTTTTTTTATATTCAAATTCGTAGTTCGAATTTGATAATAAGTGTAACAACGAGATTTAATTTAAGGTATAAATGCGTGAATGAACAGAAGTAGTTATTTAGCACAATAAACTTTTACTTGCATAAAAATTTTTATTACTATACTCATCTATCAAATAACGTTAATATTTTGACAAATATAAATAATGAATTAAAATAACAACATAGTTTAACTAATTAATAAAAACTGATAGTAATTAAGATATGGGGTAATAGGAATTGATTAGCTCTAGCGAATTCATAAAAGGTTATACAAAAATAATCATATGTGCATATCTATTTAGACAACAAGATTATTTATATAACATAGTAAAAAATATCAAAAAATGGTGAAGGGTATGTAAAAATAAGTAGTTCGTCTGCTCTTATTGCCATAAAAGAAATGGAAAAGGATAGCTTAGTGTCTTATGATATTGAGATATCTACACAAAATCAAGAAAGAAAGTACTATGCGTTAACAGAAAAAGGTAAAAACTTCTATTTATCAAATAGAAATTATTACATAAAAAGTTTACATTTATTACAAATTATGATAGGTGATGACTATGAAAACTGAATATCAAATAATAAAAAAAAGAGTAAGAAATGAGTTAAAAAACAGGAAGATTATAGATAAAAAAATCGTTGAAGAGTTTACTCAAACTTGTTTTGATGATTATAATTTATCATTAGAGAATGGTGAAAGTAAAAATGATGCATTAAAGTCTGTTTTTTCTGCTTTAACAGAAACTTTAGATTCATCTAATTTACTAAATCATAGGTCAAATCCTTATCACTATTCTTTAGTATTAAGTTTAGTCTCTTTTGTGGTTTGTTTCATTATTGCTCTAATTGGTTGGCTATGTGCTGATGTTTTAGATGTTTATGGCGTGATTTATCCACTTTGCCTTTTAGCAATATTAATTGTTTTTGTGTTTACAATTGCAAATTATAAGAAACGAAATAAAGTAGATTTTTTAATAGTTACCTTAATCTTTATAGCAGTCGTTATTATAAATATTGAGTGCTTTATGTTTTTTTATCGTGCTAGAACTGGTAATTTTTATTATTCATTAAACTATAATTTCACAGGTCTTTTAAAGTTTAATAGATATGTGCTTACTTCCTCAGGGCAATTTAAATATGAAATATCAGAAACTATTTTGCTCTTTAACCAAACATTAATTGTTAGTCTAATTAGTTTAATTATTAGCATTATATTTAACATTATTGAAAAGCAAAGAAAAATATGTTAGGTATATTACTGACATTATTTTCTACGGTTTTAGGCATTAATTTGAGGTGAAAATATGGCATCAAGCAAGAAATATTTAAAGTTTATTTTAGGACAGATATCTGAATTAGAAGAAATTACTTATCGAGCTATGATGGGAGAATTTATTATTTATTATCGTGGAAGATTGTAGGCGGTATCTATGATGATAGATTACTTGTTAAACCAGTAAAATTAGCAATTAGTTATATGCCGACACCTTCGTATGAATTACCCTATGAAGGAGCTAAAGAGATGTTGCTGGTAGATGAAGTTGATAATAAGGAATTTTTGACGGGCTTGTTTTATGCAATGTATGATGAACTGCCAGCTCCAAAGTCGAAAAAGAAGAAATAAACAACTTAGAATTTGTGATGAAAGAGAAATGAATTTTAAGAATTTATTACCAGCAAAAAATCGTGATGAGTTACGTTAATGGTTACAGGAAAATTACAATAAAGTAAGCGAATGCTGCGTAGTGGTAAAATGTGGATGTCCAGTGGATAATGGAACATTTTGGTATATAGGTGCCGTTGAAGAAGCAATAGGCCTAACGATGACGATGAAAAACTTATTGTTTCTAAAAATGGGAATGATTATTCAGATGATGCAATTAACGCATTGACTGAGTTCCAAGAAAGATTTTTTGATTCAGTAATAATTAAAAAAGAATATCGTTTTACAAGAAATTAATTAAAAATAGTTTGGTGTGAAAATTTTCGGTATTTATGGTATGCATTGTATCAATTTTTGTAATCAGACCATCATTGTTGTTTTTATGAATTTTTTGGGCCTATTTAACTATATTTTTTTTGAAAAATGGCTTAGGTATCAAGTTTTTATGTACTTGTTAGCTTGAGCTATTTTTGTATTATTTACCTTGAAAATAGCAATAAAGTGGCAATAACAATTTGTTGTTTTCCTAAAAAAATTGTTAAAATGATAACATTTGGCATGAAAGGCATTAGCAAGAAAATAAAGGTTAATTAACTATTATTTTTATATAAATTAGTTTGAAAAATAACAAAAATATGTCGATAAAACATACAAAAAAATATATAATATAATTATAGTGATATTAGATAAAGCTTTTGTATGCAAGAAAGGAGTGTCGAGTTATTTTATGAATGATTTTAAAATTGCAAAATTTGTAGACAATAGTTTTGAAATTGATGTTAGAGCAGATATTAATAATGAAACGGTTTGGCTTTCTCAAGAAGAAATGGCTTTATTGTTTGACGTTGATCGTACAAGAATTGTTAGACATATTAATAATATTTATAAAGATAAAGAATTAGATGTTGCTTCAACATGTGCGGAAAACGCACAAGTTCAAATTGAGGGAAATAGAAAAGTTAATCGTACCATAAAAATTTATAATCTTGATATGATTATTTCTGTTGGTTATAGAGTAAAATCGCAAAGAGGTATTATTTTTAGAAAATGGGCTAACAAAGTTCTAAAAGAATACTTAATACAAGGTTATTCCATTAATAAAAAAAGAATAGAAGTGCTTAATAAAACAATTGAAGTACAAAATAAGATGCTTGCATCATCATTAAAGATTGACCAAGAAGCATTAGTTAATGTTATAGAAAAATATACTAAGGCTTTAGATTTATTAGATGATTATGATCATCAATGTTTAGTTAAACCAAAAGGTAATGAAACATTATATAAATTATCCTACTCTGATTGTAAAATTATTATTGATTCGATGAAGTTTAAAAATATGTCATCTGTATTTGGTGTTGAAAAAGAAAATGGAAAATTAGAAGGAATTCTAGCTGCAATTTATCAAAATATTTTTGGACTAGAAGTTTATCCTTCATTAGAAGAAAAAGCTGCACATTTGCTCTATTTTATAGTGAAAGATCATCCATTTATTGATGGTTGTAAAAGAATTGCGGCAACATTATTTTTGGAATTTTTAAATAGAAATCACGCGTTAATTAAAAATGGCAAAATAATAATATCAAACGATACATTAGTTGCAATTACCGTTTTAACTGCTGAATCAAATCCGGAAGAAAAAGAAGTTATAATTAAACTTATAATGAATTTTTTAAGTAAAGAAAATTAAAAAAAGTATTAAGATAAGTAATAATATTTAATTTTTAGGTTGGTATTAAGTACTTAAATATACATGTTATAAAAATTATCTCTTATGAATTTGAATTTATGAAATCTAATCAGATTATTATGCTGAAGAATGCTAGGTATCGATTATTATGTAATTATTTTAATATAGAAGATAAATATAGTAATTAGTTTTTAGTTTTGTTACTATACATCTTTAATACAGTCTATCAGTTAATGCCATCTGATAGATTTTTTGTTTAGTATATGGTAAAATATACACAAATAAATGACGCACTTACCAAAATCGTTGTTAAGTTTCTTTTGTTTTTTTATATAAATGAACCATCCATATTAAGCCTAATACTGAAACTTGATGTGAAATGATAACTTAGGCATTTATGGCCGGTTAATATGAATTTTTATATTGAAGATGGAGGACAATATGATATTGATTGAAACCGCCCGTTTATTTCTTCGCAATGTTGCGGCGAAGGATGCAGAAACCATTTACGATTACCGCAACAATGAAATTTGCGCTATGTATCAGCGTGGTCAAATCAAAGACCTTGATGGCATTGAAGACCTTGTTGACCACCACAAGGATGATGAAATATCTTTTGATGCTTACTTAAGCATTGATGACACTGATTGATTTGCTACATGAGCGTTACCAATAATGGGATTTTATTAGCTTTACGGAACCTGAGAATTAGCCAAGTATTGCTGCTTATGCTCGTGTTTCAACTGATAGTGATGAGCAATTTACTTCATTTGATTCACAATGTAAGGTTTATGAGGATTACATTAAAAGTAAACCAGATTGGGAATTCGTAAAAGTATATGCTGATGATGGAATATCTGGAACCAATACAAAAAATAGAGTTCAATTTAATCAAATGATTGAGGATGCTCTTGCTGGTAAAATTGATTTGATAGTAACAAAGTCTATTTCAAGATTTGCAAGAAATACTTTAGATACTATTTCATATACAAGAAAATTAAAAGCAAATGGTATTGAGGTTTATTTTGAAAAAGAGAATTTATGGACTTTTGATGATAAAGCGGAGTTCTTATTAGCAATTATGTCATCTATAGCTCAAGAGGAATCAAGGTCTATAAGCCAAAATGTTACTATGGGTAAACGATGGAAGATGCAAGAAGGAAAAGTCCAATTTGCATATAAGAATTTCCTTGGATATAAAAAGGAAGATGGACAAATTAAAATTGATGATGAACAAGCAGTTATCGTAAAGCTTATTTATAAAATGTTCTTGGTTGATGGTAAGACTTGTTCATATATTGCAAATTATTTAAATTCAAATAATGTTCTTACACCAGCTAGACGTCATAATTGGTCTAAACAAAATATACTTTCAATCTTAAAAAATGAAAAATATAATGGTGATGCCATTTTACAAAAGAGTTATATAAAGGACTTCTTGGAACATAAAGCAGTTAAAAATAATGGTGAGCTTCCAAAGTATTATATTGAAAATAGTCATCCTGCTATTATTGAAAAAGATATGTGGGAGATGGTGCAAGCTGAGCTAAAAAGAAGAGAATTAATCGGTGCATCATACTCCTTATGTAATGTATTCTCATCAAAATTAATATGTGGCGGTTGTGGAGCATTTTATGGTAAAAAAGTATGACATTCGAATGATGCATGGAGAAAAGAGATATTTCAATGTAATAAGAAATTTGCCAAAGGTAAAACTAGATGCAAAACACAATCATTTAGTGAGCAAGTAATAAAAGATAAATTTATTAAGGCTTATAATCTAATGATGGTTGATAAAAATGCAGTAATTAATGATGCTAAAGATGTTATTGTTAAATTAACAGATACTACAACATTAGATACTCAAATTTCCAAATATGAGAATGAAATGGAAATAATCAGTGAATTGATTAAAAAATTAGTTAAGGATAATAGCATTCATTTACAAGACCAAAATGACTATGAAGTTAAGTATCAAGAATTAGTTGGTAGACATAATAAGGCAAAAGAATTATATGAAAAATTAAATGAAGAAAAAAATATAAAAAAGCCAAAGCAATCACATTAAAATCTTACCTTTCAACATTAGAAAAAGCTGATGCAGAGATTCTAGAATGGGATGATGCCTTATGGATGACAGTGCTCGATAAGGCAATTGTTAATAGAGATGAAACAATAACATTTAAATTTATTAATGGTAAGGAAATCACCTTATGAGTGTAGTCTATCAGTAAATATTAATATCTTGACAAATATATAATAATAAATTAAAATAACTATGTAGTTAAACTAATTAATAAAAATGATAGTAACTAAGATATTGGAGGCAATAGAAATTGATTAGCTCTAGCGAATTCATAAAAGGTTATACAAAAATAATCATATGCGCTTATCTGTTTAGACAACGTGATTATTTATATAACATAGTAAAAAAAATATCAAAAGATGGTGAAGGGTATATAAAAATAAGTAATCCATCTGCCCTTATTGCAATAAAAGAATTGGGAAATGATAAATTAGTGGCTTTTGATATCGAGATATCAGCACAAAATCAAGCAAGAAAGTACTATGCGTTAACAGAAAAGGGTAAAAACTTCTATTTATCAAATAGAAAGGATTATATAAAAAGTTTGCATTTATTACAAATTATGATGGGTGATGACTATGAAGACTGAATATCAAATGATAAAAAAAAGAGTAAAAAATGAGTTAAAGAATAGGGGGATTATAGACAAAAAAATCGTTGAAGAGTTTACTCAAACTTGCTTTGATGATTATAATTTATCATTAGAGAATGGTGGAAGCAAAAATGATGCATTTAAGTATGCTTTTTCTGCCTTAATGGAGACTTTAGATTCATCTAATTTATTAAATCATAGGGCGGTACCTTATCACTATTCTTTAGTATTAAGTTTAGTCTCTTTTATGGTTTGTATCGTTATTGCTCTAATTGGATGGCTATGCGCTGATGTTTTAGATGTTTATGGCGTGATTTATCCACTTTGCCTTTTAGCAATATTAATTGTTTTAGTATTTACAATTGTGAATTATAAGAAACGTAATAAAGTAGATTTTTTAATTGTTACCTTAATATTTTTAGCAGTTGTTATTATAAATATTGAGTGCTTTATGTTTTTTTATCGTGCTAGAACTGGTAATTTTTATTATTCATTAAACTATAGTTTTCCAGGTCTTTTAAAGTTTAATAGGTATGTGCTTAATTCGCCAGGGCAATTTAAATATGAAATATCAAAAACTATTTTGATGTTTGATCCAACATTAATTGTTAGTTTAATTAGTTTAATTATTAGCATTATATTTAACATTATTGAAAGGAGAAAAAAAACATGTTAGGAACATTACTGACTTTATTTTCTACGACTTTAGGCAATATGCCTGTATCTACCCAAGCTATTCAACCACAACGGAAATAATTACCGATTTTGATGGAAATGAATTTATTTTAATTGAAGGCGATAATACATATGAAATTTACACATCTGATAATGTATTCATTGAGGGTTCATATTCTTCAAATTCGCCTTATTATGAAACAATTGGAGAAAAATATTATTTAGGACCAAGTAATTATTTTACTGTTACTGATAATTTGGTTACGAATATTTTTACAAATAGCGTTGCTTCTATAAATGATTTTTACGGCTATTCTTACAATATAAATTCAATAGCTCAAACTAGAAGTAGCATTCCTACTCCCAATCCTGATAGAACATATGTTGATTCAGATGGTTTTACAGTAATAAATGAAGCAAATTACTTTAGAAATTTAACAAACTTTCCGCAAAACTGGTTTGGTGAGTGTGGTATTATTGCACTATCAGAATTGTTAAGTTATTATGATACATTTTATAATGATGATTTTATTCCTAATAATTTAACATATGGAGCAAGATATTATGTTGAAAAAACAAATGAAACTAGAAGTAGTGAAAGTTCTGACTATGATTTAGATAGAATAGAAAATGAACCATTAGCAAGAACTGTTACTACATCCTATAGAAATACTGATTTTTATAGTTTTGAAAATTGGTCTAGTATGCCAGGTACAACATATGCAATGCGTGATTATATTTTTGATAATTATAAACATACATTTATTGGAATTGGTTGGCCCGATGGCGGATACCCTATGCTTGATGGTGAATTGAAGTCAACATTGAATGATTATATGAAAAGTAACTGTAATCATTTAATTGACAAAACAGAATTTAAATCAGGAAATCTAATGTATACTCACCAAAGACCAAAAGAATATATTTCTGAAGGATTGCCAACATTATTAGTATTGCAAAGTTATGATTCTAGCTTAGGAAGTGGTAAGAGTCATGTGGTCGTTTCTTATGGCTATAATGGAGATAAGTTTTTATGTCATTTTGGTTGGTGGCCAGGTTCCACTAGTAGTACTGAAGTTGTTCTCAATAGTGCTACAATTTATGGCTATTTTACTATCAAATATAACGGAGAGCATAAACATTCATCAAACGTTTCTATGAGTAATGGCAACGTTACTAAATATATATGTGGATGTGGTAGTGTACATGAAACATATTATTCTATTAGTCCAAACGAGTGGGGATTTGATTCAAGATATTATTTTGAAAATGAAGGAATAAGAACAAGTACAAAAGATATAGATGCGTTGAGCATACAAACTGAAAGACTTAGATGTGGATATATTGATGAGCAATATATAAATTTATCTCCAAATAGAGTTAATGCAGGTTATGCATATTTAGACTTATCTTTTAATGAAAGTATTTATCAGATTAATACAAATCTATCATTTTGGAGTAACGCAGAAGGCATGAATTCAAAGTTAGGGGATTATGCATATGTTAAATATCTTGATGATTCTGGAAATTGGCACGTTTTATTAGATTTATTAAACTGTAATTTAAGTACAAATAGAGCTAAACAAGATTATTTCGAGCTTAAAATCCCTAGTGGCACTAAAAAAATACGATTTGAAGCTTACAAGTCATCTCCAAGTACAACTAGAAATAAGGGTAGAATTTGTATTGGTAATACAGTCTTCGTTACTAAAAAAGATGATTATGTAGCATAAATAAATTTTGGGGTACATAAAATAATTGTTAAGGTTCGTAAATCGTATCATAATAGAATATCTTTGGCAATGATTTTAAAAGTTAGGTTTGATACAAAGAAAATATTGTATCAAACCTTTTGTGTTTAAATGGTTCTCTAAATTAATTAGTGTAGGTTTT
>ULMR01010968.1_pt1 | contig 13261 bp, 8 predicted proteins | sample 1951711 | NCBI WGS metagenome assembly ULMR01 (sample SAMEA4835556, study PRJEB28245) | human gut metagenome | biome: gut microbiome; material: fecal sample | place: Denmark | collected 2008 | reverse complement strand
GTGCCGCCGCAATGAGGGCAGCAACCCTGCTTTTCCAACAAGGCTGACAAGCGCGAGCTTTCCGGTACTGTCGCTTCACACTGTTTGTTAGGGCTCAACGCCTGTACCAAAGATTGCCGTTCCGTCTCTGATAAAGACTGTGCGGCTGACAATATTTCATTATAAGTCATGATTGCCTCCTCTTTAAAATGGACATGCCATTAATATGCCACTTTACAACGTATTGTTAAACTAGAGCCAAATCTCTCATAATTCGCGTATTTGCGCCCGAAGGAGACTTTGCTCGCAAATACTCGCTTATTTTTCGGGGTATATCAGGAAACTGAGGCGGAAAAATCAAAATCCGGCTACAATCTGAAAATGGCACACATCGGTTGGTTTTCAATAGAAACAGACATCGGTTATCAGGGAGAAGAACCGCCTTTTTTATTGTAATCGGTATCCATCCGATTTCTGCCGGGCTTGAAACGGCGCGATGTTTTTCTTCTTCCTTGAAGCGCAGATTACTCATCCCGACACGATAAAGAGACAAAGAAAGCCCCGCCGACAGAATCAGTATGAAACCGATATGGCTCTGTTGATGGGGCTAAAAAAATGAACTCAGTATCAATCAACATGTCTTACATTTACCGACAGACATCCGGTGATGACGCTGTTACATCCTCACGGATTTGGGTCAGTCGTCATATTCCTTGTGCAGAAGTGTTCCCGCAGCGTTTATTGTGTACTGCACTTCGGCGCGTGCGGTTTCTATCTCAATCTTGTAAATAGTGTCCGAAGGTGTCTCTGTGACCTCCATCTCCATCCTTACTTTCTGGAAATCCCTGTCAGCCTCGAGCGTTGTTCTCACTGCAAGCGGCAGGTCCTCGTAGTTGTAAAGATCGTATTCGGTCTTCACCCACTGGTTGCGGCCGTTGAACTTCACCTCCTTTATCAGACCGTTGTGGCTGATCTTTATCTCCAGGAGGCCGTCGTCATACTCCTTGCCTATAACAACCGCACCGCTATATTTCTGCTCGATGAACGCCATGAGGTCGTCAGCCACTGGCACACTGCCTGCTCCGCCAACCGTGATGTCCGGATTCTGCGGACGGTCGATGAATGTTCCGTCGGTGCCGATGTACACGTCTATCTCGTCGTCCCATGCGCTGCGGATGCGCTGTAGCTCGAAGCTGAAGTAGCTGTTTGTGGCAGACTCGAACTTCTCGGCGTCGTCAACGCGCCACTCACTTGCGCTGTATTTACCGGTGAGGGCATTCATCACCAGCTCAGGAACGTAGCTTGCGTAGTTGCGTCCGTAGTCGGTCTTGGTGTAAACCCACTGGTTCGACGCGTCGAAGACAGCCTCATACTTCAGTCCGTTGCTCACGAACTCAATCTCAGTGGAGTTGTGCTCGCGCTCCATATCCACCATGCGTGCGCCCGGATAGTTAGTGTTGAGCCATGTGATGATATCGTTCGACGGAGTCTGCGGCAGATAGTCGTGATAGTCATAACCCTTCTCCACATCGGCTATTTCCTTCACAAGTACGCCGGCCGCGGTATAATAGAGTTCCATCTCGGTCTCTACGCCCGACTCCTTTTTCTCCACCTTAATGACGTAAAGCGCCTCGGCGTTGTCAGGTCTTTGCAGGAAATCCACCTCGTTGTCCTTCACCCACGGCGACTTTGAGTAGTCGCTTGCCTCGAAGGCGGTCTTCACGGCCTCGGGAATCATACTGTAAGGCATCTCCACCTCAGTCATGTTCCACTTGCCTGTGCCCCAGTCAAACCATGCAGTATAGTCGTTTCCGGCACCGCTACCGGTGGTGTTCGTGAAACTTGCCACCGCATACGAGTCGTATTTTTTCGCCCAAGAAACATTCGATGCGTCGGGGAATTTCTCCTCAAACTCAGTCATCACAGCCTCAGGCACCTGATTTACGTTCAGTTTACCATTGTCAAAAGAGTCATTGTTGTCGCACGATATCATGATGAACATCGCCATCACGAGTGTTAGAATAGTGATTCTTCCTTTCATATACATTATCTTTAGTTTTTTGTTCTTATTATTGTTTCTTGCCGCGAAATTATTAACCAATTCTGAAAAGAATCTGAAATATGTCTCCAGATTCAGGAAATTATGCACAAAAATGTGTTTATTTTTATTAAAATGGCGTTGTGTGCAGGAAAAGATGATGCCGGAACGGCAGAACGGATAAGAATATTCTGCGGAGAAGAAAGCAGAATAACAACATCGGATAAAACATTTGGCTCTTCCGAAATTTGGAGTGAAAAAGTTATGCATAAAAAGAAGAAAACCACTGAACATATAGTATATTTAAACTCAGATCGGTCATTAGAAAAACATTCTTTCTTTTTGTCATGCTTCTACTATTTTTACAGCAAAAATTAAGCGTCATGCAATATAATTAGCTATATAAGCAAACGCTTACTTACAATTTGTTAGTGAAAATCTCTAATGACCGATCTGAATTTATCGGGCCCACATCAGCAGATAACGGCAGATGATCGAAGTCGTCTTCTGGTCTATGGCATAAAACAAAATCACTGTATAGCCAATTCTAACAGAACTGAAACTATACAGTGATTTGCCTATGAAGAAGAGGGGCATCATACCCTCTTATTCTTGTCAGACCGATAACCGGCTAAAGAGATTACTCCTTGGTGTACACCAATCGGTTGTGTCCCTCACAGCTCAGGTAGAACTTGAACGTATAGGTGCCTTCCGGCAACGTCATATTACCACCATTGACAGAGGTGAGGTTGTCGAACGGACCACCCCAGCTGACTTCCCAGGCATGATTCATACGGAGCTTAAACTCTCCGTTCACCTTCACACCGGTAGCCTCCCACGCTCCGTCAGCCACATTGTAGGTGAGGTCTTGATCATCTGCCCAACCGTCAACATTGCCGATAACAGAGATTGTGTTCACCTCGGTGAGGGTGTAGGTCAGTGTGGCCAGATCGACATCGATCTGATAGAAACCGGCGGAAGTAGAGAGATTGCCGCCATTGTCTGCCAACACACCGTCTGTGCCACTCGCTCCCCAATTGACAGTCCAGTCCTTGGCATTCTGTCTGAACTTGAACTCTCCGTCGAGATAATAGAAGCCCTGATATTTACCATCGCCGGAGCCTACCAGCGGATGGAGCTTATCATCTGCATCGCTCCAGCCCGTCTCATTGCCAATCTCATAGATCGTCTGCGGGAAATTCAGTGGTGTGATGATATAAGTATAGTTCAGCATGTTGATCTGAACACGGATATACTTTGCACCGGTGGATGCGGGAACACAGAAAGAGCCGTCATCCTCCAGATTGCTGCGGAAGTCCATGCTCTCCTCTGTGCCAAGTCCATTCTTTCCGTTACCCTTTGTCGTACCGAGCAGACGCGATGTGTCGTCGTTGGCCTCCATGGCATCAAGAGCCTGGTCGTCGCCAATGGCAAACCATGTGTCACCGTCGGCAGCAGCAGGGATCGTGATGGTGAAGACTGGATCATCGTACACGTTCGTCTCACTGTGGGAGAACGGTTGCGTCAGGGCATCGGCCTTGTTCCAGCCCTTTGTGCCACCTACGATGTAATAGTGCTGCGAAATGTCGGGAGCGACCGGTGTCACCACCACCTTGACCTCACCGGCATCGATGAGAGCGGCGGTGCCGTTCTTGGTAGCGTCCATATAGACATGACCTGAGAAGGTACGGGCCTCGGGGGCCTTGCCATAGACCGTCTCGATGAGCGACTGGAGGTCGGCCTTTGAGGCGACACCTGTCACAGTAGTACTCAATTCGGAAGCCGTAGCGTTCTCCACACCTTCGGGCATCAGCTTGATGCGGCCGTCGGTAAGCTCATAGCCCTCGGGAAGAGCGGCGGTAGAGACAGAGAACACTGCCACTGAGTCGGCCGTCACATCAGCCAGATTGATGGCATCGACAGCCGAGGCGGTGAAACCGGGGAGAGTGATGGCATTCTCCTCATCATTGTGCTGCGGATCAGCCCAGTCGTCGTAATCGCTGTATTCCGAGCATGCTCCGAAGAGCATGCCCGCAATAGCGAGAAGTATGAAGGATGAAAGTTTTTTCATTGTCTTGTCATTTTTAGTTGGATTACTTTATCTCACCGGTGTCATTGCTGAAATTGAGATACACCTTCTGACCGGCTGCGCAACCCACACGGGTCTGATCGCCGCCATTGCCTCGATAGGTGAGCGTCTCACCGAAGGTGCCGCCCACAATGAACTCGGATTTCCACCAGTCCTGACCGGGGATCTTCACGTACATACGCAGGCAGCTGTCATCGGTGCCGGCCAGTGCAGGCAACGTGGGTGACACGAACTGACCATCGGCTGTCGTCGGTGTCGTGAATTGGGCGGCTGCCTCCAGCTCGCTCCAGTCGGCGGCAGCAGTGGCAGGACCGATCAGCCATACCTTGGCAGGATAGAACGAAGTACTGTAAATGATATCACGGCCTTCTACAGAGCAGTTGACAACCATCAGATACCAGCCGGGCTCTGTCGTGGCAATGCTGCCATCGCTGCCGGCAACGATCTTGTCGTTGCAGTTGGCATAGGTGTCTGTCTCACCATTGAGTGCCGTCAGAGTGATGCCGTCGAAGCCCACCTCGTTGCCGTCGCTGGCACGGGAAGAGTTGAAGCGGATGCCCTCACCGTCGATATAGACGAGACGCCAGAACTCACTGGCATTGCCGTTGACAACAATCATCTGCAGTGCGCTATCCCATGACCAGTTGCTGAACGCACCCGTCACATAGAGATCGGTAGGTGCCGTCACAGGAGGCAGAGAATAAAGCAGATGGACACTGTTCAGCTTCACAATATTCGACTTGATAGTCGTACCCTCAATGTCACCACCCATAGCCGTCTGCATGGTAGCCGTAGCCTGCACATAGACGGGGATGTCCATAGGGAACTGATCCTCCGTGGCACCGGCGGCCAGCTCCTGACTGGTGAGGCCGGCAGCCAGCTCAGACGCACTTACCGACATCACCGTAGTGGGATAAGAGGTCGTCACATCGGTGGCGTTGCTCATATCAGCGTTGATCGAATAGCTCAATACATACTTGGTCGCTGCGGGGAAGCCATAGTCGGGCTGCGAGCAGGTAAACTCCAGTTGTGTGGAGTTGGCCAGATCGTACGTTCCGTTGGCTGCCAGAGCCGGCGTGTTGAGCTTAAACTCCGTCGGCGTCGTCACCGTGGGATTATATTCATTGTCTGTGTCGCACGCTGCGAATAGACCCGCAGTGCAAAGCAACAGCAATGTAGAACGGAATATTTTTTTCATCGTTGTTCGTATTTTATGGATTGTAAAGGCTGACTGAACGGCTGACAGCTGTCAGCCGTTGCTGTCGGCTGATCAATTAGAATACCCCGGATTCTGTACCATACCCTCGCTCACCGTGAGGTCGGTTGACGGGATGGCGTAGATGTTCAGGTAAGCCTTAAAGTTCGTACCCTCTGCTGCACCACCTTTCCAGGGCCAGTTATAATTATTTTCTCCACCGAAACGGTCGAAACGGATCAGCGTCTGTCGGCGCAAGCCCTCGAAATAGAACTCACGGCTCCACTCATCGCAGATGTCAGAAAGAGTGTAGCTGCCACTGACGCGCTGCTGTGCATGCGCACGGGCACGAAGGTCGTTAATAGCTTTCGTTCCCTCAGCCGTCGTGTTGCCACCATTCAGACGCGCCGTAGCCTCAGCATAGGTCAGATAAGCCTCTGCCACGCGGAAGAAGAAGAAGTCGGCATCGGGGAAAGATGCATCATGGCTTGAGCCCTCGGTGTAGAAGTTGTTGAACTTAGCCACGGCGAAGCCTGCAGTAAACGTACCGACATCGGCAGAGGTGGGACAATCCACCGTACGACCATTACCATCGAAGAGCGCACGGTCGTCACCTGCCTCAGCAGGCATCTGATAGGCATATACATAAGGTGCATTGTTATTGGGGAAGAACTTGTCGATCAAGCTCTTGCGTGCACGCTGTCCACCCCATTGGCCACCGGTGTTGTTACCAGTCGTCACACCGTCAGGGTTGATCAGTACGGCATCGTCATAGGCACCAGCCGTGAGGAAATAAGTAGTACCATAGCTGGCTGTCGTCTTACCGTCCTGCAGAATGGGAAGGATGCACTCTACGCTCGATCCGTTCTCACCGTTGTTGCCCATAAAGAGCTGCTCATAAGCCGTCCATCCGTTCACGGGAGCACCCGTATAGAGCTTGTAGCCAGAGTCCATCACCTTCTTGGCATACTCTGCGGCCTTGTCCCACTGCGGCGTGCCGGTGTACACCTCTGCGTTAAGATACATACGGGCAAGGAGCATCCAAGCAGCAGCCTTGTCGACACGGCCATAGTTGGCATCGCTCGAGGTCTTAGGGGTTGCCTCTGCCAAAGAGGGCTCAATCTCAAGCAGTTCTTTTTCAATAGTAGTGAAAGCCTCGGCACGGGTGGACTGAGGTACGACATCATTCGACACCTTTGTCAGCAGACGGACGTTGCCAAAGGCATCCATCAGGAGGTAGTCGTACAGCGCACGCAGATAGCGTACTTCTGCCGTCTTCTGTGCATCGACTTCAGAGAAATTCTCCAGATACTTATTGCACAGCGTCACGCCGAAATAGAGACGATAATAGTAGCCGCGCACCATAGGATGGGAAGCGTTCCAACGATTGTAGATAAACTCCGGAATACCGGTGTCACCCCATCCACAAATCGCTTCGTCGGTACCCAACTCATTGGTATTGAAATACTGGCGGACAAATCCTGTCGTTCCGCCATCCAGGCCATCGATATCGCAGTCACCATCAGGACCGCTCTGGCCGGCCAGGGCCATATTGGCATAGCACTTGTTAAACAGGGTATTCGGTTCGATCTCAGTCTGCAGGTTAGGGTCGATTGGCGTCACATCCAGATCGCCCGTGCATGCTGTCAGACCAAAGCCCAGCGTCACCACTGCTGCCACAGCCGGAATGATATGTTTGATATAGCTTTTCATTGTTATCGTTATTATATAATAGGTGATTAGAAGTTAAGACTCAAACCGAGGATAAACGAACGGGGACGCGGATACATGTTGTTGTCAATACCGCTGTAGATCTCAGGATCGAGGCCGTCGTACTTCGTGATCGTAAAGACATTGGAGCATGTGAAATATACACGTCCGCTGATACCGGCCCAGTTGCCGGTCTTGAAAAGATCGTAGAAGCTGTAGCCCAGCGTGATGTTGTCACACTTCAGGAACGAGGCATTGCGCACCCAGTAGTCGCTCTCGATAGCCGTCACGTTGTAGGTCTGCCAGTTGAGTGGCAATACGAGGGTAGGACGGTTGGAGAAAAACGTGGAAGCAGAAAGAAGCTCGCTGGCCGATACACAGGCGGCACCTGCATAGTAGTCCATGAACACGTAGTTGCCCAAGCTGGCACGGAGCGAGAATCCGAGATCCCAGTTCTTCCATTCCAGACGAGAACTCAGACCCATTGTCACAGGAGCATTGGGGCTCTTGTAGTAATAGCGGTCTGCCTCTGAAATGCTACCGTCACCATTGCGGTCGACCACAGCACCCTCGATGGGTTTGCCGTCCTTGTCGTAGACCTGCTGGTAAACGAGGAATGAGTTGATGGGATGACCCACAGCCTGTGCCTGAATCGTATTACCCGTACCCGACGAGATACCACCGGCAGGGATGTAATAGTCGGAATCATCACCACCTGTCAGCTTCGTGATCTTGTTGTGGTTGTACGTGAGGTTATAATCCAGAGTCCAGTTCCAGTCCTTTGTACGGATAACGTTCCAGCTGATCTGTGCCTCAAAACCGGTATTGCTCAGCGAACCGACATTAGAGGTCACCTGGTTGCGGAAGTTACTGCCTGCGGGAATATACACCGTATTGATAAGATCGGTGGTCTTGCGGTAGTACCAGTCGAAGCTACCGCTGAGTCGCTGGTCTAAAATGCCCCAGTCGAGACCTACGTTATAGGTCGTCGTGGTCTCCCACTTCAGGTCCTTGTTGATGGCATTAGGACGGGCCAGGATACCGTTATCAATATTGGGATAGTAGTTGTTCGTACCACTGTTCATCGTATAGATGTCGAAGTAGTTGTAGTCACCGATACCATCCTGCTGACCGGTCATACCATAGCCGAGACGGAGCTTCAGGTTGCTCAGCCACTTGATCTCCTTGAATTTATTCTCATCCGAAATTCTCCAGGCGAAGGCGAAAGAGGGGAAGAGAGCCCAGTGGTTCTGGAAACGGGAGGAGCCATCGTTACGCACCGTAGCCGTCACCATATAGCGGCCATCCATCAGCGACCAGTTGGCACGTCCGAAGAAAGACACCAGATAGCTCTCGGTCTTATAACGGTAAGGACCGATCTTACCATTGTCATAATCCTCATAGCTCATACCGGTATCCGTATGTACCTGTCCGGCCTGCGAACTGGTGGAAGGATAATAGGAGAAATAACGGCTCTTCGTAGAACGCCAGAAATGCTGCCACTCATAACCGCCCATGATATCGAAATGATTCTTGGCGGCATCGTTAAAGTCGTGATAGTACTGGATATAAGCATTGAACAGCAGGTTGCGCTTCAAGGTTGACTCAAAACCTGTATTGCCATAATACATAGCCAGAGGACATGAGCCGTCAACATCGGTTGTCTGCTTTCCGTAAGAAATATCGGCACCGACAGTGGCATGCAGACGCAGATCCTCAAATCCATGTACCTGATAGTCGATGTCGCCATTGAGCAACAAGTCGCGGCTGATGGCGCGGTCATTCTTCAAATAAAGCTCGGCCAACGGGTTCTTAGGTGCCAGAGTGTTGTAGGTGTACGGCCACGAACTGTCCTGCAGCGAGTTGCCGCTCATGGTCCACTCAAAGTAACCGCCGAAGTTTTTCAGCGTCTGGTCACCCAGCGTCTTACCATACTCAGACGTGAAGCTGTAAGGATCCTGCGTCGGGTCCTGGCGGACAGCAGCGCCGATGGCATCGCCGTCGGCATAGCGGTTCTTGGCCCACATGCCTTTCACGTTCACATTCATTTTCAGGTGATCCTGCAAGAAAGAGGGACTCAGATTCAGTGATGCGGTGTAACGTTGGAAGTCAGAAGTTTGCACGATACCTTGCTGATTGGTATAGCCTACGCTGACACGGAACGGCAGCCAACTGCCCACTGATCCTGCCACGGTCACATTGTGATCCTGGCTCCAGGCTGTACGGTAGATCAGATCCTGCCAGTCGGTATTAGCCGTACCGAGGTTGGCCAAAGCCTCTTCCTCACGCGTCGTGCCGGCATACAGTTTCTTCACGAAGTCACGGTATTCGTCACCGGTCATCACATCGATCGTATTCTGCTTCATCGAGGTGGTCACCGAGCCGTTGTAGGAAATGCTCAACTTCTGTCCCTTATGGCCTTTCTTTGTGGTAATGATGATCACACCGTTAGATCCGCGGCTACCATAGATGGCGGTGGCCGACGCATCTTTCAGCACATTGAAACTCTCGATATCCTGCGGGTTCATCATCGACAAGGGATTGGCCAATCCTTTAATACCATTGTTATCCATAGGAACACCATCGATCACGATCAGAGGGTCGTTGGAAGCATTAAGCGACGAGCCGCCACGGATACGGATTGTAGCTCCACCACCTGGGGTACCGCCACCATCTGTGACGCTAACACCGGCAATCTTTCCCTCGATCAGGTCCTGCGCGTTAACTACAAGACCTTTATTCTTAGAATCAGGCTTGAGAGCTGTCACCGAACCGGTAAGGTCGGACTTCTTAACAGCACCATAACCAATAACCACCACCTCATTCAGACTTTCTGCGTCATCTTTCAAGATAATCGACATCTCTTCCGTTGCTTTCAAAGTCTGCGGCTGCATACCTAAATAGGTAATGGTTATCTCCGTTCCCGGAGCCACCGTTGCGGTGAAGTTACCATCAAGATCGGTAATGCCGACGGCCTTACCGTTCGCAGTGATGGTAGCGCCCATGACAGGCTCACCGGTAGCATCAAGCACATGGCCCTTCACCGTTCCACTTTGGGCGAAGGCACCTACCGTAAGGAGCATTCCGCCGGCAAGGGTCAAAGCTCTTTGCGGTAATTTGATTTTTACCTGCTTCATCATTCTGAGTTTTTAATTAGCCAATTGTTTATATGATTATTGTTTCTTCGTTTTCCGTTTCTTGGTCTGCGTCGTCGTATTTTATATCCTTGATTTAGTAATTAAGGTAACGCTTTGTATCAATATTCGATGTTGCAAATGTAGTGCATATTTTAATAACGTGTATTTTTTTGTTTCGTAAATTATGGCCTTTTCAGATGCAAACGTTTGCACGGCGTAAAGTTTTTCTTTTGTCCCATTCATTTGATTATTCGTACTAAATACGTAATTTTGCATACAGAAATCAGGAACTGTTATAAACACTAATGGCAACTACTCCCATCACAATGAAAGATATCGCACAGGCACTCCATGTGTCCGTAGCCACTGTCTCGCGCGCACTGAAAGATAATCCTCATATTAGCGAGGAGCAGCGCGAGAAGATCAAGGCTTACGCACGCGAGCACCATTTCTTTCCTAACGTGATAGCGGAGAACCTGCGCAATACACGCGTGAAGCCACAAAAGATCATCGGTGTGATCATTCCCGAGCTGGCCCATTACTACTTCTCTACCGTGCTTGCCGGCATAGAGCAGGAAGCCTCCTCACGCGGATATGCCATCATGGTGGGCCAGAGTGGAGAGAGCTACGACCGTGAGGTGCGACTCTGTGAAAATTTTTACGAGCATAAGGTCTGCGGCGTCATCGTATCACAAGCGAAAGATACGCTGCAGTACGACCACTTTAAGAAACTCATCGACCATGACATGCCCCTGGTCTTCTACGACCGCATCTGTACAGGCATTAACTGCTCGCGTGTCGTTGTCGACGACTATATGGGTGCCTACAATGCCGTCAGCCACCTCATCGACACAGGCTGCCGCCGTATTGCCTGCTATTCCTCACCCATGACGATGGAGATATCGAAAAACCGATATAACGGCTACCGCGATGCCTTGCTGAAACACCATCTGCAACCCGAAGAGCGCTTCTTCCGCATCTGTGACAACCGCGCTGATGCCGAGCTCATCACACCCGACTTGCTCTCACAGCAGGAAATACCCGATGCCTTCTTCGCCGTCAACGACGATACTGCCATCGGCATCCTCTACTCTGCCAAGCGCATGGGCTTCAACGTACCCGACGATATCTCCATTTGTGGATTCACCAACGGACAACGCGCCATTGCCTGCGACCCCATGCTCACCACCGTAGAGCAGCGCGGTAACATGGTGGGAGAAGAAGCCGCCAACATCCTTATTAATAAAGTGGAAGGTCTCTCACCCAAAGAGAAAGTGGAAAAACGTGTGGTACGCACACGACTCGTCATCCGCGGTACAACAAGATAATCTGTATCCCCCCAACCCGTCTCTCCTCCCGACATCCGCAACCGTACTATTTTCGGTATGTCCGTCCTCTAAGGGTACCTCCTCCGGCAAGACCGCCAGCACACCAGATGAAGCAACCTAAAAAAATATCTTAAACGAAACAAAATATGAAGACTAAACCAGACATGAAATTCCTCGGGCTATGGAACCTGAGCTTCGGATTCTTCGGAGTGCAGATAGCCTATGCCCTACAGAGTGCGAACATCTCGCGCATCTTCGCTACACTGGGCGCCGACCCGCACAGCCTGAGCTATTTTTGGATTCTTCCCCCACTGATGGGCATCATCGTCCAACCTATTGTCGGCTCCTGCTCTGACCGCACCTGGACACGCTTCGGACGCCGCATACCCTATCTCTTTATCGGTGCAGCCATCGCCGTGCTGGTGATGTGCCTGCTACCTAATGCCGGCTCACTGGGCATGACGATCTCCACTGCCATGATCTTCGGCCTCATCACACTCATGTTTCTCGACACCTCACTGAACATGGCCATGCAACCGTTCAAGATGCTGGTAGGCGACATGGTGAACGAGAAGCAGAAAGGACTGGCCTATGCCATCCAGAGCTTTCTGTGTAATGCCGGCAGTGTCGTCGGCTTCCTCTTCCCCTTCCTCTTCGCCCTTCTCGGCATTGCCAACGTGGCTCCGAAAGGAGTCGTTCCCGACACGGTGGTCTTCAGCTTCTACTCCGGCGCTTTCATCCTCATCCTCTGCGTCATCTATACTGTCTTCAACGTACACGAATGGAACCCCAAGGAATACGCTGAGTATAACGGTGTCAGCGAACAGTCCCAGCAGCAAGAGGGTAAAGACTCGGGCAGCTGGCTCCATCTGCTGGCTCATGCTCCTGCAACCTTCTGGAAGGTAGGACTGGTCCAATTCTTCTGTTGGTTCGCCTTCATGTATATGTGGACCTACACCAACGGCACCGTCTCCGGCAACTGCTGGGGCACCACCGATCCTGTCAGTGCCGCTTATCAGGAAGCTGGTAACTGGGTAGGCGTGCTCTATGCCGTACAGGCATTGGGCAGCGTGATCTGGGCCATGATACTGCCCCGCTTCCGCAACCGTAAGATAGCTTACGCCCTCAGCCTCATCCTCGGCGGCATCGGCTTCGCCTGGTGCTCTGTGGAAGGCAATCCCTATGTGCTCTTCGTGCCCTTCCTTCTCATCGGTTGCGCCTGGGCCGCCATGCTGGCCATGCCTTTCACCTTCGTCACCAATGCCCTGCAGGGATACGGACACATGGGAGCTTATCTCGGACTGTTCAACGGCACCATCTGCATACCTCAGATCGTAGCCGCTTCCATTGGAGGCGTTCTCCTCGGTATGGTGGGCAGCGTGCAGAACTATATGATCCTTATAGCAGGCATTGCTCTCGTCATCGGTGCTGTCTGCATCGCTTTCATCCACGAGAAGCCGTCTGAGAAGGCAGCATAACTCTCCAGATACTTTCCATCCCGGTTGACCCGATCTAACTCCCAATCGTCATTAGACCGCAAACATCTATTGACTTGCGCAGTGTCTTACACCCTCTTACCGGACATTCCATCTATCACGTAGTCCCGACATAACCCTCTACGCCTTTGACAAAGAGGACAGACGGACTGCCCGGCAAGAGCACAGAATTTCTCAGGCTCCTGATGCGATTGTGACGAAAGGACAGACCTGCCGGGATCTTATGTATATCTACAACCATTGATAACTCAAACAATCATACCATACGACTATGAAACATTTCCCTACG
>ULMR01015866.1_pt1 | contig 13300 bp, 9 predicted proteins | sample 1951711 | NCBI WGS metagenome assembly ULMR01 (sample SAMEA4835556, study PRJEB28245) | human gut metagenome | biome: gut microbiome; material: fecal sample | place: Denmark | collected 2008 | reverse complement strand
CACACTGATTATCATTGTCAGCTTTATTCCGCTTTTCTTCCTGACTGGGATGGAAGGCCGTATGTTGGTGCCGCTGGGTATTGCCTTCATCGTGTCTTTGTTTGCTTCTACGGTGGTGGCGCTGACCCTGACTCCGGTGTTGTGCAGTTACCTGCTGGGCGGAAAAACAAAAGGAGACGGACTGCCGAAAGAAGCCTTCTTGGCCGTATGGCTGAAGAAATATTACGAACGGGCCTTGCTTTGGTCGCTGGAGCACAAGAAGACGGTGTTGGGAGGTACAGTTGCCGTGTTCGTGGTGGCCTTGGGCATTTTCTTTACGTTGGGCCACAGCTTCCTGCCGTCGTTCAACGAAGGGTCGTTTACCATCAATGTCAGCTCCCTGCCGGGTATTTCCTTGGAAGAATCCGATAAGATTGGGCGTCAGGCCGAGGAAATCCTGCTCTCCATTCCGGAAATACAGACCGTGGCCCGCAAGACGGGACGTGCGGAACTGGATGAGCATGCGCTGGGCGTGAACGTGTCGGAAATAGAAGCGCCTTTCGAGTTGAAAGACCGTTCGCATGCCGAACTGCTGGCGGATGTCCGTCAGAAACTGTCGGTCATCACGGGGGCCAACATTGAAATCGGACAGCCCATCAGTCACCGTATCGACGCCATGTTGAGTGGTACGCAGGCCAGCATTGCCATCAAGCTGTTCGGGGATGACCTGAACCGGATGTTTGCCTTGGGCAATCAGATCAAGGCGGCCATCAGTGACGTGGAAGGTGTGGCCGACCTGAACGTGGAACAGCAGATTGAGCGTCCGGAACTGAAGATTGTGCCCAAGCGGGAGATGCTGGCCAAGTATGGCATTTCGTTGCCGCAGTTCAGCGAGTTCGTGCAGGTAAATATGGCCGGTGAAGTCGTGTCGCAGGTATATGAAAAAGGAAAGACTTTCAACCTGGTAGTGCGTGCGGATGAGGCCGACCGGGGCGAGATGGACCGTGTGAAAGACCTGATGATTGACGATGCACAGGGACGGAAGATTCCGTTGTCGTACGTGGCCGATGTGGTGTCTTCCATGGGACCGAACACCATCAACCGGGAAAATGTGAAACGGAAAATCGTGATTTCGGCCAATACCAGCGGGCGTGACCTGCGCAGCGTGGTGAATGACATCCAGCGTCGGGTGGACGAGAAGATTACGTTGCCCGAAGGCTATCACATTGAATACGGCGGACAGTTTGAAAGCGAGCAGGCCGCCAGCCGTACCTTGCTGTTGACTTCCCTGATGAGCATCGTGGTCATCTTCCTGTTGCTGTACATGCAGTTCCACGATGCAGCTGAGAGCGGGGTGATTCTGTTGAACCTGCCGCTGGCCCTGATTGGCGGTGTGTTTGCCCTGTGGCTGACCACGGGTGAAGTCAGTATTCCGGCCATCATCGGATTTATCTCCTTGTTCGGTATTGCCACCCGAAACGGTATGTTGCTGGTTACTCACTACAACCTGTTGCGTGAAGAGCAGCATCTGGATGTGCGCGAAAGTATCGTACACGGTTCACTCGACCGTCTGAACCCGATTCTGATGACCGCTCTTTCGTCTGCCCTGGCCCTGATTCCGCTGGCCTTGCGCGGCGACTTGTCGGGTAATGAAATTCAGAGTCCGATGGCCAAGGTCATCCTGGGAGGCTTGCTGACCTCCACTTTCCTGAATGCCTTTGTCATTCCTATTGTGTACGAGTTAATGAACCGGAAGAAAACGACTAAAAGAACAGAAGCATGAAAAAATTTGGATGGATATTGCTGGCAGGCCTGGCTTTTTCCGGCGGGCTGCAGGCGCAGAAAATAGAAGAGGTGCTGCAATCCGTGGAGCAGCACAACAAGGAACTTCAGGCCAGTGCACACAGCATGGAGGCGGCCAAGATGGAAGTGCAGACACGGAATAACCTGGAAGACCCCAGCGTGGAGTACAGTCCGTTTTATGCAAGCAATGTGGACGGCATGGCCAGTTCGGAACTGGTGGTGACGCAGGGATTTGATTTCCCCACGCTGTATGCGGCACGCAACCGTTCTGGAAAATCGCAGAAAAACGTGCTGGACCGTCAGCAGCAGGTGCTCCGTCGTGACATTCTGCTGCAAGCCAAGAACCTGTGTCTGGACTTGATTCGGCTGAATCAGGAACAGCAGTTGCTGGCCGAGCGGATGAAGAACGCCGATGCCTTGTTGCAGTTGTTCGAGAAACGCCTGAAAGAAGGCGATGCCAATGCCCTGGAAGTGAATAAAATCAAGATGGAACGCATGAAGGTGCAGACCGAAGTGGCTCAGAACAATGCCGCACACCGTACGGCATTGCAGCAGTTGCTGGCCATGAACGGTAATATGCCGTTGGAATTTGCGGAAACGGATTATCCCAAAGTAGAGGCTATTCGGGATTATGAGACGTTGTATAACGAAGTGATGCAGTCGGATGCCGATTTGCAGGTGGCTGAGGCGACCGTTCAGGCCGCTTCGGAAGAAGTGAAGGTAAACAAGCAGAACTGGTTGCCGAAGCTGGAAGTGGGCTACCGGCGGAATACCTCGGTGGGAGAGAAGAGCAACGGTTTCCTGGTAGGAGGCAGTTTCCCTTTGTTTTCCAACCGTAAGAAACTGAAAATTGCGAAAACCCAGGCGTTGAGTGCGAACTTGCAGCGCGACAATGCCCGTCTGCAGGTGGAAGCCAAGGTACAGAGCCAGTTCAATGAGATGCAGCAGTTGCAGGAAGCTTTGAAAGCGTATGACGTACCTTTGATGCATCAGTCCCTTCGCTTACTCTACGATGCCGTGACGGCTGGCCAGTTGTCCATCATCGACTTTTATGTGGAGGCCGACAACGTATATGGTAACTTGCAAAGCTACATGACGCTGGAGAACCAGTACCAGAAGCTCATGGCCGATATCTATAAGAATCGTCTGTAAATCAGCTGTAATAAAAAGTAAAACCGCCCCTGCAAAGAGGCGGTTTTTTTTCGATGTTTTCTACGTTTCCCGTGGCCGAAACGTAGGTTTTCCACTCGAGAAACATACGTTTCCGCAGTGGGAAACGTATGTTTTTCCCGAGGGAAACGTAAAAAAGACTCCAGTGTTTCAGGGAAAAGCAGCTGGCCTTTCCCTGAAACAGCTGGGAAATCTCTTAAATTCTGTCCAACGGAATGTGAAGGGCCTGGGCCACTCCCTTGCCGTAGTTTTCATCCGCCTGCATGCAGTTCCGGATGTGGCGGAGCTTGATTTCTTCCGGAATGTCTCCCATGGCTCTGGCCGTATTCTCAAAGAGCACCTGCTGCTGGGCAGGCGTCATCAGGCGGAACAGGGCACGAGGCTGAGAATAATAGTCCGTGTCATCTTCCCGGTAATCCCACTGATAAGCTGCGCCGTCCAGTTCCAGAGGCGGTTCCTTGTATTCGCCTTGCTGTTGCCATTCTCCGTAGCTGTTGGGTTCATAGCCCAGGGTTGAACCGTGGTTGCCGTCCACGCGCATCTGTCCGTCGCGGTGGTACATGTTCAGGAAAGGACAACGGCTCCGGTTGACCGGAATCTGGTGGTGGTTGACGCCCAGACGGTAACGCTGCGTGTCACCGTAAGAGAAGAGACGGCCCTGCAGCATGCGGTCGGGCGAGAAGCTGATACCCGGCACCACGTTGGCCGGATTGAAAGCCGCCTGTTCCACGTCGGCAAAATAATTCTCCGGGTTGCGGTTCAGTTCGAGCACGCCCACCTCTATCAGCGGATATTCCTTTTGCGACCAGACTTTGGTCAGGTCGAACGGGTTGAACGGACACGCTTTGGCCTGTTCTTCCGTCATCAGCTGGATGTACATCGTCCATTTCGGGAAGTCGCCTTTTTCAATGCTTTCGTAGAGGTCGCGCTGGTGGCTTTCCCGGTCTTTTGCGATAATCGCTTCCGCTTCCGCATCGGTCAGGTTCCGGATGCCCTGCTGGGTGTGCAGGTGGAATTTGACCCACGTACGTTTCCCTTCCGCATTGATCAGGGAGAACGTATGGCTGCCATAGCCGTGCATGTGGCGATACGAAGCCGGAATGCCGCGGTCGCTCATGGTAATAGTTACCTGATGCAGAGCTTCGGGCAGTGAAGTCCAAAAGTCCCAGTTGTTGCGCGGGCTACGCATGTTCGTACGCGGGTCCCGTTTCACCGCGTGGTTCAAGTCGGGGAATTTCAGCGGGTCGCGCAGGAAGAACACCGGCGTGTTGTTTCCCACCAAGTCCCAGTTGCCTTCTTCGGTATAGAATTTGATGGCGAAGCCACGGATGTCACGTTCCGCATCCGCCGCCCCACGTTCACCGGCCACCGTAGAAAAGCGGACAAACAGTTCCGTTTCCTTTCCCACCTGTGAGAAGATGGCTGCCTTGGTGTAGGCCGTGATATCTTGCGTGACCATAAATTTTCCAAACGCTCCCGAGCCTTTGGCGTGCATACGCCGTTCGGGAATCACTTCGCGGTCAAAATGTGCCAGTTTTTCGAGAAACCACACATCTTGTAAAAGCATCGGGCCTCTTCGTCCTGCGGTAGCCACATTTTGGTTGTCGGCTACGGGTGCGCCTGAGGCAGTGGTAAGTTTCTTTTTTTCCATAAGCATTACATTTGTGATTTGAGAATAGATTAAGAAGAAGTTACAAGGTGATAAATTGGTCTAGTATTAGTTTGTCCGTATCGCTCAGCAAGCCGTTCTTGGATTGCAGGAAAGGTACGGAGGCTTTCCGGGAAATACGTAAAGTTTTCTTCATGTTTCGGAGCATGCTTCCCGTCCTGAATTTATAGGTGGTAAAAAGCAGCGTGCGATGAGGAGGCACTTGTCCTGCCATTCGTCGGCTGCAGGCTTTCCATTGCCGGTGCGGGTGCTGTCCGATGACGAAATAACCGCAGGTCCAGCATCCCGACAGCAGAAAATCCGTTTCTGCCAGTTTCTGAGGGTCGAAATCGGAAATCGCACACAGGCTGACATGCAGCCCTTTCGACCAGAGATACATTGCAATCTCTCTGGCGAAAAAGGCTGTCTTTCCTTTGTGGCTATAATATAGCACAGTTGCCTTCATGGGATTTGCAGCAACAAGATTCCTTAACCACCACCACCCGGCTGTTGGGCAGGTCGGGAATGTAGATGAAACCGTCTTTTACGGTAATGTCGGCCGGGCCAATCAGCGGCTGTTCCAGTTTTAAAGACAGAGGAGACATCTTTCCGCTGGCCAGGTCGATACGGCTCAGCTGGGCCGGTGTCCAGTTGGTGACAATCAGCGATTTTCCGTCGGAAGAGAAAGCGATGCCGTCGTATTGTCCGGTCACTTCCGTCAGTTTGCGGGCCACGGGCTGCTTCAGGTTGTCGATGCGGTAAATCACATTGGCTTCCTTGGTCACTCCGTCGGCCGGATAAGAAGCCACATACATCATTCCGTCACGTACAAGCAGTCCGTTCGGTCCGCTGATTTGCAGCCACTCTTCGGGCTGTCCCGGCTGGGCCGGATTGCTGATATCCAGGCGGAAAATACGGTCGGTGTTGGTCACTGAAGCATACAGATAGTTTCCGTCGGCTGCCAGGTCGTTGACAAACAGGTTGCCTTCGGGCAACGTAATGACTTTCGGCTTTTCTGCCTTGTCGGTCAGGTGATATACTACGATTTTATTCACATCACATACATACAGGTAGTCCTGACGGATGAACATTCCTTTGGGAGCCGACAGATTGCCGTCGGCCGGAACCATGACCTGGGTCTTTCCGTCCTTATAAAATGCGATGTATCCTTTACCTTCCGTGTTCAGCGGATTCAGTTCGGCGGTACCGAAGTTGGCCACCAGGATACCTCCTTGATACGGATAGGTACTTTCACAAAAACGAATACCTTCGTTTACTACTCCTTTTACGGTTTGTGCCGACAAGCTTATCGACAAGCAAACAAACATTGCACTGAGAATCTTTTTCATCTTTTTACGTTTATTTTTTGACAAAGTTAAATGCGAGCCAAATATTTTCTATATTTGTAGCACTCATTTTTCCGATAACATTCATAGGCAGAAACGATAAGAAATGGAACTCCGTCAGTTGAAATATTTTAAAGCGGCTTGCGAATTGCAGAATTTTTCGGAGGCAGCACGTGCGTTGTTTATTTCGCAAAGTACACTTTCCCAACAGATTAAGCAGTTGGAGGAAGAACTGGATGTGTTGCTTTTCGACCGCATCGGGAAGCGTGTAGTCCCTACGGAGGCCGGATTGGCTTTCCTGCCTTATGCCACCAAGGCCCTTTACGATGCGGAAGACGGGAAACAGATTATCCGTGATTTGAAAGGGATAGAGACCGGAGTGCTTCACATCGGGGTGACTTATAGCATGAGTCCCCTGCTGATTGCGGCGCTGGGTCGGTTCACGAAAACCTATCCGAAGGTGAAGGTCGATATCAGTTTCGCCACCTCGGAAGAATTGCTGGAACGGTTGGAAGCCAATCACTTGGATTTTGTGTTGTCTTTCAAGCCCGAAGGCACCTCGGAAGGGTTTGAAACCTTACCTTTGTTTTCTTCCCGCCTGAATTTCATTGTGCACCGCTCGCATCCGTTGGCCGGACTTTCTTCCATTACGCTGAAGCGGCTGTGCGAGACTCCGTTGGTGTTGCCGGGACAGGGCTTTGCTACCCGGAAGAAGGTGGACGAACTATGCCGTACCCAGCACTTGGAACTGACGGTAGGGGTAGAAATGAACGATGTGCATACCATTATCCATACCTTGCGGGAAGGATATTGGGCTACGATTCTGACGCAGGCTGCCGTGCGCGGAGAAGAAGATTTGGTGCAGATTCCTATCTTGTGTGCCGATGCGTTGGCCTCTGAAGGATGTCTGTTCTGGGCGCAGGGAAACTACCGGAAAAAGTCGGCGCTGGCGTTTGCCGATTTTTTGCAGAAGGCGGTCGGAAACGGGGGAGAATGAGCAGCCGGAGCATGTCGGCGAGTTTAAAAAATGATAAGGACAAAAAAAGATGGACGGCTCTTCCCCGTAATCCGTGCTGAATTATTAACTTTGCCCTTTGATAGAAAATAAACAGAAACACAGCAATATGCCATTAAATTTACCCGATAAACTGCCTGCAATCGAGTTGTTGAAGCAAGAGAATATTTTCGTGATTGACAATTCGCGGGCCAGCTCGCAGGACATCCGTCCGTTGAAGATTGTCGTACTCAACCTTATGCCGCTTAAAATAACGACAGAAACCGATTTGATTCGTTTACTGTCCAACTCTCCTCTTCAGATTGAGGTGAGCCTGATGAAGCTGAAAAGCCATACTTCAAAGAATACGCCGGTGGAGCACATGAAAGCGTTCTACCGTGATTTTGAACTGATGAGAAACGAAAAGTTCGACGGAATGATCATTACCGGAGCCCCGGTGGAACACCTGAATTTTGAGGATGTCAATTACTGGGACGAGGTGACGGAGATTTTTGACTGGACTCGTACCCATGTCACTTCCACCTTCTATATCTGCTGGGCGGCACAGGCCGGCTTGTATTATCATTACGGCATCCCGAAGTATCCGTTGGACAAGAAAATGTTCGGCATCTTTGAACACCACATCTGCAAAGGCTTCGAGCACCTGCCCATCTTCCGTGGATTCGACGACGTGTTCTATGTGCCTCATAGCCGTCACACCGAAGTCCGTCGGGAAGACATTGAAAAATGCAAGGATTTGCAGATTATTTCCGAGTCACCCGAGTCGGGTGTACACATCGTAATGGCCCGTGGCGGACGTGAGTTTTTCGTGACCGGTCATTCGGAATATTCTCCTTACACGCTGGATACGGAATACCGTCGTGACCTGGGCAAAGGCCTGCCCATTGAAATGCCGCGTAATTACTACCGCGACAACGATCCGGAAAAAGGACCGCTGGTGCGCTGGCGGAGCGTGGCCAACCTGTTGTTCTCCAACTGGATGAACTATTATGTATACCAAGAAACTCCTTACGATATCAATCAGATAAAATAAGCATGATCAGACAACGTCCTATCGAACTGCTTGCCCCGGCCAAGAACCTGGAGTGCGGCATGGAAGCCATCAACCATGGGGCCGATGCGGTGTACATCGGTGCCCCGCGTTTCGGCGCACGTGCCGCTGCCGGCAACTCATTGGAAGACATTGAGGCCCTGGTGCGTTATGCCCATTTGTATCGCGTACGCATCTACGTGACTGTCAATACCATCCTGAAAGAAGAGGAACTGGCAGATACCGAGAAAATGATTTGGGATTTGTACCGGGTGGGGGTGGATGCCCTCATCGTGCAGGACATGGGAATCACCCGCCTGAATCTGCCCCCGATTCCGCTGCATGCCAGTACGCAGATGGACAACCGTACGCCGCAGAAAGTGAAATTTCTGGCCGAGTCTGGTTTCCGTCAAGTGGTATTGGCCCGTGAGCTGACGCTGGACGAGATTGCAAAGATTCATGCCGCCTGTCCGGATACGCCGCTGGAGGTATTCGTACACGGCGCCTTGTGCGTGAGCTACAGCGGACAGTGCTACGTGAGTCAGGCATGTTTCGGCCGCAGTGCCAACCGTGGAGAGTGTGCGCAGTTCTGCCGCCTGAGCTTCGACATGGTGGATGCGGACGGGAAAACGATTGCCCGTGGCAAGCATCTGCTTTCGCTGAAAGACATGAACCAGAGTGACAACCTGGAAGCCTTGCTGGATGCGGGCGCTTCTTCGTTGAAGATTGAGGGACGCTTGAAGGACGTGGCCTATGTGAAGAACGTGACCGCCTATTACCGCCAGAAACTGGATGCCATCCTGAAGCGCCGGAAAGAATACGTGCGGGCTTCGTCCGGTACCGTCCGTCTGGCTTTTCGTCCGCAGCTGGACAAGAGTTTCAGCCGGGGATTTACCGATTACTTCCTGCACGGGCGTACGCCGGATATATTCTCTTTCCATACGCCGAAGTCGTTGGGCGAGGAAATGGGCGTGGTGAAAGAAGTGCGCGGCAACTATTTCACGGTGGCCGGAGTGAAACCTTTCAGCAACGGCGACGGACTCTGCTATTTGGATGAACAAGGCAAGTTGCACGGTTTCCGGGTGAACCGGGTGGAGAACAACAAACTCTATCCGCAAGAGATGCCTCGTCTGCGTCCGAAGACCAAAATCTACCGCAACTTCGACCAGGAGTTTGAACGGGTGATGCAGAAAAAGTCGGCTGAACGGAAGATAGCCGTATCCATGCTGTTCGAAGAAAACAACTTCGGGTTTACCTTAACCCTGACCGACGAAGACGATAACTGCATCAGCGTGACGCTGCCGGCAGAAAAGACACTGGCACGTACCCCTCAGGCCGAAAACCTGAAGAATCAGTTGGGCAAGTTAGGCAACACCCCGTTTGAATTGGAGAAACTGAATATCTCCTTGTCGGCGGACTGGTTTGTACCTTCTTCTGCCTTGGCCGATTTGCGGCGGAATGCGGTGGAAAAGCTGCTGGAAGCCCGCCGCATCAACTATCCGCAGGAAAGGGTACGGTTCCCGAAAACCACGCATGCGTTTATCGTGGGCGACTTGACCTACTTGGGCAATGTGATGAATACGAAGGCACAGGCCTTCTATCACGACCACGGGGTGAAGCGCATCGAACCTGCTTTTGAGAAAGAACCACGGACCGATGCCGTGCTGATGTTCTGCAAGCATTGCCTGCGCTACAGCATGGGCTGGTGTCCGGTACATCATAAGGTGAAATCGCCCTACAAAGAACCTTACTACCTGATAAGTACGGACGGACGGCGATTCCGCTTGGATTTCGACTGTAAAGTCTGTCAGATGAAAGTGTCATTGGATAATCAGAAGTCAGAATGAAATACGCGGGTTATATTTTAGGGGTTGTATGTTTGCTGTTGTGTGTGACGGCCTGCCATTATCGTACCTCTTTGTCTTCAGTGGAAAAAGAGAGTTCGAAAGACTCAGTGGCAGCAGTGGTCAGAGAGCGTCCATACGCCTTGAACAGCAATTTCCGGGTCACTACCGATACGCTTTGGCTTCATCAGCTCCCCTTGCTCGATTCTATTCCGGTAAGGGAAGGAGATGAACTGGTGGTAGCCGAGATTACCGCCCGTAAAGAAATGGAAGGCGACTCGGTGTGGGTGAAAGTGGCCCGCGACCAGGAAACCATCGGATGGGTTCCCGAACGCCAGTTGCTGTCGCACATCGTCCCCGTAGACCCTATTTCCCGTTGCATTCATCTGTTCAGTAACTCCCATGCCCTGCCGTTCTTTTTAGTATTGGCTGTGTTCTTCCTCTGCTTCGTGTACCGTGCCTTGCGGCGCAAGCAGATTAAGCTCATCTGGCTGAATGACATCGACAGTGTGTTTCCCATTACCCTGTCGTGGTTGATGGCGGCGGCAGCCACGTTGTATAACAGCATGCAGCATTTCGTGCCGGAAACCTGGGAGCGGTATTATTATGACCCTTCGCTGAATCCCTTCGACCTGCCTTTCGTTTTGGGACTGTTCGTGCTCAGCGTGTTCCTTATCCTGTTGCTGGGGGTAGCCTTGCTGGATGACCTGTTTCATCAGACGACGATGGAAGTAGCCTTTTTCTATCTGCTGGGACTGGCTTCCTGCTGCATTTTCTTGTATATCTTTTTTACCTACTTGTGGGTGTATCTGGCTTATGTGGCTTTTATCGCTTATTCCGTGTGGTGCGTCCGGCGCTTGCGCAAGGCCAACAGTTATCCCTACGCCTGTGGAGCCTGCGGTGCCAAGATGAGGTCGAAAGGCATTTGTCCGCACTGTGGCGCCTTGAATGAGTAATAATCCGCATAATTTTGTAATTTTGCACCTTTCAAAAATTTAAAACCCTACATAATATGATTAGTATAGATGGACTGACCGTGGAATTCGGAGGGACCACCTTGTTTAGTGACCTGAACTTTCAGATTAACGAAAAAGACCGTATTGCCCTGATGGGAAAAAATGGAGCCGGCAAATCCACGCTGCTGAAAATACTGGCCGGTGTGCGCCAGCCTACGCGGGGAAAAGTGACCGCCCCCAAGGACTGTGTGATTGCCTATCTGCCGCAGCACCTGATGACGGAAGACGGGAGGACGGTGTTCGAAGAAGCTTCTCAGGCTTTTGCCCATCTGAAGGAGATGGAGGAAGAGATTGAGCGGATGAACAACGAACTGGCCACACGGACGGACTATGAAAGTGATTCTTATATGGCCCTGATAGAGAAAGTGGCTTCGATGAGCGAGAAGTTTTATGCCATCGACATGACACATTTCGAGGAAGACGTGGAGAAGGCTTTGTTGGGACTGGGTTTCCTGCGGGAAGATTTCAACCGTCCGACCAGCGATTTCAGCGGAGGGTGGCGGATGCGCATCGAGCTGGCCAAGCTGCTGCTCCAGAATCCGGATGTGTTGCTGCTGGACGAGCCGACCAATCACCTGGACATCGAATCCATCCAATGGCTGGAAGATTTCCTGATTAACAGTGCCAAGGCGGTGGTGGTCATCAGCCACGACCGGAAGTTTGTGGACAACATCACGACCCGTACCATCGAAGTGACCATGGGACGGATTTACGACTATAAGGTGAATTACTCCCAGTACCTGGTGCTGCGGAAGGAACGCCGCGAGCAGCAGATGAAGCAATACGAAGAACAGCAGAAGATGATTCAGGAGACCAAGGACTTCATTGAACGTTTCAAGGGCACTTACAGCAAGACCTTGCAGGTGCAGAGCCGGGTGAAGATGCTGGAGAAACTGGAACTGATAGAAGTGGACGAAGAAGATACCTCGGCCTTGCGCTTGAAATTCCCTCCTTCACCACGCAGCGGAAACTATCCGGTCATCATGGAAGGAGTGGGAAAGACGTATGGCAACCACGTGGTGTTCAAGAATGCCAACCTCACCATTGAACGGGGCGACAAGGTGGCTTTTGTGGGAAAGAACGGAGAAGGTAAGTCTACCCTCGTGAAGTGCATCATGAATGAAATAGACTATGAAGGTACGCTGACGCTGGGCCATAACGTGCAGATTGGGTATTTTGCACAGAACCAGGCTTCGTTGCTGGACGAGAACCTGACGGTGTTTCAGACCATTGACGATGTGGCTAAGGGAGAAATCCGCAATAAAATCCGGGACTTGTTAGGAGCCTTCATGTTCGGTAGTCCGGAAGCCTCGATGAAGAAGGTCAAGGTGCTGTCGGGAGGAGAACGTACCCGTCTGGCCATGATCAAACTGTTGTTGGAGCCGGTCAACCTCTTGATTCTGGATGAGCCGACCAACCACTTGGACATGAAGACGAAGGATATCCTGAAACAGGCGTTGATGGATTTCGACGGCACCCTGATTGTGGTATCGCACGACCGTGATTTCTTGGACGGGCTGGTTACGAAGGTGTATGAGTTCGGTCACCAGCGTGTGAAGGAACACTTGTGTGGCATCTATGAGTTTTTGGAGACCAAGAAACTGGAAAGTTTGCAGGAATTGGAGCGTAAAAACGTCTGAAAAGGCCCTTTGAAAAGAAAAAACGGCTTTTTTGAGAAAAAAGTTTCCAAATGTTTTGCAGGTTTAAAATAAGTTACTACCTTTGCACTCGCAATCGGGGAATGACCGATGCGACAAAGGATTGATTCGCTAGCTCAGCAGGTAGAGCACAACACTTTTAATGTTGGGGTCTTGGGTTCGAGCCCCAAGCGGATCACCAAAGAGAGGCCTTCAGTTTTGAAGGCCTTTTCTTTTTTGTTTTCTTTTATTTTCTCTTGTTTTCTTTTGTTCTGTCCTTGTCTAAATCAATTATTTTTGTGTCGTTAATTCTCTATTAGGGGCTTGTTTCATGAATTATTCAATGCAAAATGGGCAATTTTAATTCTTTCATCGACAAATTAGACATGGAATTCTGGCATGAGATTTGTGCTAAGAACGGTAAACTGTGCCATTACAAAAAGGGAGAATTCTTTGTACGGCGGGGAGATGTTATCCGATATGCGGGAATCGTCCAACAAGGATATTTTAAATATGTTGTAACAGATTCAAAGGGCAACGAACATATAACCAGTTTGGCACTCCCAGGAAAGATTGTCGGTGACTATTTAAGTATTACACAAAAAATACCATGTATGACCAGTATTGTTGCTGCAACAAACGTGGAGGTTCTGGTATGTGACTGTGATATACTCAATAAAGTATTCAATGAGGACAGAGAGCTACATCAGCTATTTTCAGATTCATTGTTTCATAATTGTTATACGGAATATCTGGATATGCACCGTTTATCACCCAAAGAACGCTATATCGCTTTATTGAAAAGATGTCCT
>ULMR01030686.1_pt1 | contig 13325 bp, 17 predicted proteins | sample 1951711 | NCBI WGS metagenome assembly ULMR01 (sample SAMEA4835556, study PRJEB28245) | human gut metagenome | biome: gut microbiome; material: fecal sample | place: Denmark | collected 2008 | reverse complement strand
AAACAAGCAATGCAACGTACAATGAGAGCAGGTGCTCAAGGTATAAAAGTAATGGTATCAGGCCGTTTAGGCGGAGCTGAAATTGCTCGTTCAGAATGGGCAAAAGAAGGCAGAATACCACTTCAAACCCTACGTGCTGATGTTGATTACGGATTTACAGAAGCCGATACAATCATGGGTAAAATTGGTGTTAAGGTATGGATTTTCAAAGGCAACTTGATGCCTGGCGAAAAAGCAGACCAAAACATTAAAGCAAAAAGCGGAAAAGAAGGATCTGAAAAAGGCGGAAGACGTCCAAGACGCAGAATCTCTTCAGAATCAGCTGAATAAACAAATTAAGTAAAGAAAATATAACAGGAGTAAAATAACAATGTTACAGCCTAAAAAAACTAAATACCGCAAAATGATGAAAGGCAGAATGAAAGGCACAGAAACCAGAGGAACAAAATTAGAATTTGGCGGCTATGCACTTCAAGCTGTAGAACCGGGTTGGATAACCAGCAGACAAATCGAGGCTGCACGTCGTGCAATGACTCGTGAAATCAAACGTGGCGGTAACGTTTGGATTAAAATATTCCCTGATAAACCAATTACAGCAAAACCTGCTGAAACTCGTATGGGTTCAGGAAAAGGTAATTTGGAATATTGGGTAGCAGTTGTAAAACCGAACAGAATTCTATTTGAACTTGATTACTTCGACAGAAGTGTAGCAGTTCACGCACTAGAATTGGCTGCTCAAAAACTGCCTATTAAAGTAAAAGTAGTAGAAAAAGCTAAGTTAGAAGCATAAACGCTTAAAACTATAAGGAAATAAAAACGATGAAACTAAATGAAATGCGCGAAAAATCAGTTGAAGAGCTGCAAAGTGCAATAGTAGATTGGAAGAAAGATTTGTTTAACTACAAATTACAACTATCCACTCACAAATTGGAAAATACAGCATTAATTTCCAAAACAAAAAGACTTATAGCTCAGGCAAAGACTATTATTAAAGAAAAGGCTAACGCATAAGGAGAAAAACATGCCTAAAAAAGAAAAACAAGGTGTAGTAATCAGCAACAAAATGGATAAAACAATTGTTGTAAAAGTAGCAGATTATGAACCACATCCAAAATACAAAAAAATCATAGAATCAAATAAAAACTACAAAGCACACGATGAAGGCAATGTTTGCAACGAAGGCGATATCGTAAGAATCGTTGAATCAAGACCTATCTCAGGTGGCAAACGTTGGACATTAGCTGAAGTAGTAGAAAAAGCAAGATAATTCTTGCAAACTTCAGAATTGAAATACAATACATAAAAAATCAATTCAAAGCATAGACATCATTACAAAAGTAATGCGCTGTCAAATCAGTAAAACAACATTCTTTAAAAATAAAGGAAAAAGAAAATGATACAACAAGAAACAAGACTAGAAGTAGCAGATAATACAGGTGCAAAAGAACTTTTATGCATTCGTGTAATGGGAAGTTCAAACAAGAAATTTGCTGCAGTAGGCGATGAAATTGTTGCTGCTGTAAAAGATGCAAACCCAAATATGCCTGTAAAAAAATCTGAAGTTGTTAGAGCTGTTGTAGTAAGAACTAAAGCTGATATCAAACGTGCAGATGGCTCAGTTATCAGATTTGATGAAAATGCGGCAGTAATAATCAACAAAGACGGCAACCCTCGTGGAACCCGTGTTTTCGGACCTGTAGCTCGTGAATTAAGAGATAAAGGTTACATGAAAATCGTTTCTCTTGCACCTGAAGTTATCTAGTGCAAGAAAGATAATCCAATAAAATATAAAGGAAATAATAAAATGACAAAGAAAAAATTGCATGTAAAAAATACTGACAGAGTAATGATTATTGCAGGCAAAGATAAAGGCAAATCAGGTAACATCAAAAAAGTAAATGTTGCTGAAGGCACTGTTACTGTTGAAGGTTTGAACATGGTTACAAAAGCTCAAAAACCTCAACCGATGGCAGGTATTCAGGGAGGTTTAATTAAGATGGAAGCTCCGGTTGATGCTTCTAACGTAATGGTTATCTGCCCTGCTTGCGAAAAACCGACAAGGATCAAACACGAAGTCGTTGACGGCAAAAAAGTTCGTGTTTGTAAAAAATGTGGTGAACAATTAGATGCTAAATTATAATTCGTGTTATAATTTAAGTATCATAGAATTAAGGAAATTAAGAAAATGACAACAAGAACTAAAAACTTAAAAGCTAAATATCAAGAAGAAGTAGTTCCTGCATTAAAGGAAAAATATGGCTACAAAAACGTTAACCAAATTCCAAAACTTCACAAAATCGTTTTGAATATGGGTGTTGGCGAAGCTTCTCACAACTCAAAAATTGCTGAAGCTATTGAAGCTCAATTAACTAAAATTGCAGGTCAAAAATGCGTAGTTACAAAAGCTAAAAAATCAATCGCTTCTTACAAATTAAGAGAAGGAATGCCGGTTGGTGCAATGGTTACATTGCGTGGCGAAAGAATGTACGACTTCTTACAAAAACTTATTTGTGTAGTTCTTCCTCGTATTCGTGACTTTAGAGGTATCTCAGCAAAAAGTTTCGATGGCCGTGGTAACTATACATTAGGCTTGAAAGAACAAGCATTATTCCCTGAAATCACTTATGAAGAAGTTGATTTGGTTAAGGGTATGAACGTATCAATAATCACAACTGCTGAAACTGATGATGAAGCTCGTGAATTATTGAAATTACTCGGAATGCCTTTCAAAGGATTAAAATAAGACGTCATTTCGAACTTGTTTCGAAATCTCAATGTTAAACAAGATAATAAATAAAAACATAAAAGGAGAAATTCATGGCTAAAAAAGCGATGATAAACAAAGAACTAAGACGTGAAAAACTTGTTGCAGCAGGCAAATATCCTGCAGTAAGACTTCATAACAGATGCAGCATTTGCGGTAGACCTCACGGTTACCACAGAGATTTCGGTCTTTGCAGAATTTGTTTAAGAAAAATGGCTCACGAAGGTTTACTTCCGGGCGTTACAAAAGCTAGCTGGTAGGTTAGCGTATCCTAAAACTTGTATATTACTATTCTAAATATTAGTGGTACAAGTAAGGAACGCAACCTTCTTATGCAAGCGAAGCTGAGTATAAATTGTCACAGACAAATATATATATAAAATAAAAAACCAAAGGACCGAGGGATGCGGTCTTTTTTGGTTTTTTACAATGATTAAAGAATAATTTACATATTTAAAGAATTACTTGTAAAAATAAATTATTCATGATAATTTAATTATACAGTTCCAGACTGCTGAAACACGTTTCTATATGAAGCAACAATTAATTCAGTAAGTGGTGTAATAGTAAAATTAAGGATACTGCCTTTAACTGGAGGTAAGTCCGGAGGTATTTTAAATGTCAATGACAGATCCTATAGCAGATATGCTAACTAGAATTAGAAACGCTAATCAGGTTTCTCACCAAACAGTTTCTATGCCATCTTCTAAATTAAAAGTTCAATTAGCTAGATTGTTAAAAGAAGAAGGTTATATTGCTGATTTTAGTGAAAAAACTGAAGGCAAATTCAAAGTTTTAGAAATCACTCTAAAATATGATGCAAACAACAAACCTATCATCACTAAATTAGAAAGAATTTCTAAACCAGGTTTGAGAAACTACAGCAAGGCTAAAAATCTTCCTAAAGTTTTAGGCGGAATGGGTATTGCAATTGTTTCTACAAGCAAAGGTCTTTTAACAGACAGAAAAGCTAGAAAAGAAAATATCGGTGGCGAAGTTCTTTGCTACGTTTACTAATCAGTAATCAGAAGAACAGAGATCTAGAGAGGTCAAGCCTTTTTCATTGAATAACTTACCTTTATATGAAATCTGAACTTCTTGATAACAATTTTCAAACATAATTGGTAGAAAAGTTTGAAATTAAGTACACAATATACCTAAAGGAGAAAATTAAAATGTCACGTATTGGTAAAAAACCTATCGAAATCCCACAAGGGGTTGAAGTAAAAATAGAAGGTCATACAGTTACTGTAAAAGGGCCTCACGGAACAGAAGTAGTTGAAGTTCGTCCTGAAATTGAAGTAAAAATGGAAGATAACCATGTTGTACTTACAAAAGTTGGCGATTCAAGAGAAACTGATGCTTTATACGGTTTATCAAGAACTTTAATTGCTAACGCTGTACACGGTGTTAAAGAACAATTTGAAAAGAAATTGGAAATCCAAGGTGTTGGTTACCGTGCAAGTATGGAAGGCAAAAACTTGAACTTAGCATTAGGTTATTCACACCCTGTAATTGTTGTTCCTCCTGAAGGAATTACAATTGCTGTTGAAGCTAACACTAAAATTTCTGTAAAAGGTTCTAACAAACAAACAGTAGGCGATGTTGCAGCATTCATCAGATCTAAACGTCCTCCTGAAGTTTACAAAGGAAAAGGTGTTAGATATGAAGGCGAACATATCAGACGTAAAGCTGGTAAAGCCGGTAAAAAATAAGGTTACAAGGTAACCGATTAAGCTTTAAAAAAAGCTTAAGACCTAGTATTTATAATATGCCCACATAAACCCTTGAAGTGGTTATTCAAGAAGGTTTGGGTTAAACGAAAGGAATATAAAATGATTAAACAAGAAATTAGAAAACCAAAAGTACAAAAAAGACATAGAACAATAAGAGTAAAAGTTTCCGGAACAGCTGAATTTCCTAGATTAGCAGTTTACAGAAGCACAAAACACATTTATGCTCAATTGATTGATGATGTAAATCATGTAACTTTAGCATCAGCATCTTCTAACGATAAAGAATTAAAAGAAAAATTAGCTCACGGTGGTAACATCGAAGCTGCTAAAATCGTTGGTGAAGAAATTGCTAAAAAAGCTAAAAAAGCAGGCATTGAATGTGTAGTATTTGACCGTGGAGGTTTCTTATACCATGGTCGTGTAGCTGCTTTAGCTGATGCTGCTAGAGAAGCTGGCCTTATGTTCTAGGAGCGTAGCTGCTCTATCAACCTTTTCAGGTTTTAGGTAAAAACTTGAAAAGAGTAATACTAAAATAAATATACAAAAACATTTTGTCACACTGAATTTATTTCAGTATCTCGATAAATATTTCGAGAAAAGGCAAAATGTTTTTGTATTATTTTAATGCTTAAAAAATAATTAATTATTTCAAGTTTTTACAATTTTTATATTATCATATATATTAGGAGATACTGAATATGGAATATAAAGATTATTACGAGATATTGGGTGTTAAACGTGATGCAACTGAAGCTGAGATAAAATCAGCTTACAGAAAACTTGCTCGTAAATATCACCCTGATGTAAATAAAACTAAAGAAGCCGAAAGCAAATTTAAAGATATTAATGAAGCTTACGAAGTTTTAGGTGATAAGCAAAAAAGACAAAGATATGACAGTTTAGGCTCTAATTGGCAAGGCGGTCAAAGTTATACACCACCTCCGGGATTTGAACAATTCGGATTTGGCGGAGGTCAAGGCGGAACTTACCAAAGCTTCAACTTTAACGGTCAAGATTTGGGCGGCTTTTCAGACTTTTTCAGCTCTTTATTCGGAGATATGATGGGTGGCGGAGCCAGAACTCAAAGAATGAATTTTGACGGCTTTGACTTTGGCGGAGCAGCACAACAACAACAACAAAGAACTTCTCGCAGAAGAACTCAACAACAACCTCCAAAAGCTGAAAATCTTGATGTTACAATGAATTTGAATATAACAATCAAAGATTTATTTGACCAAAAACCAATTACCGTTAAATTCAACAACATAGAACGCTGCACAAAGTGTTCAGGCAACGGCGGCTATTGCAGTGAATGCGGTGGAACAGGCTTTAAATCAGAGCCAAAATCTATTAAAGTAAAACTTCCTCCAAATATCACAGAAGGCCAAAAACTAAGAGTTAAAGGCGAAGGCAAATCAGATTCTTACGGAAGAAAAGGTGATTTATACTTAATAATAAATATCAAAGATAAAGAATATGAAGTAAACGGATCCGATTTGACAAAAGAGGTAGAAATCACTCCACCTGAAGCTGTTTTAGGCTGTAAAAAAGAAATTGATACACTTCATGGAAAAATCAGCATAAAAATTCCGCCAAAAACTTCATCAGGTCAAGCCTTAAGATTAAAAGACTTAGGTTTACCTAAAAAAGGCGGAGGCTATGGCAATCTTAACGCTAAAATTAAAATTGTAATCCCGAAAAACTTATCGGATAAACAAATTGAGCTATACAGAAAAATAGCCGAGTTATAAAACTAAATAAACCATTGACAATATCCCCCTTTCAATGCGACAATAATGCGAGAAGGGGGATATTTTAATGACTAAAGAAACTTTTTTACATGACAAACATGTACAACTCGGTGCTAAAATGGTTGATTTTGCAGGTTGGAGTATGCCTGTTCAATACACATCAATCATTGAAGAACACAAAAACGTAAGAGAAAAAGTCGGATTATTTGATGTTTCGCACATGGGTGAAGTTTTTGTCTCCGGAAAAGATGCTACGGAATTTCTTAATAAAATAGTTCCCCAAAATATTGACAAATTGAACTATGAAAAAGCTGTTTATTGCCAACTTCCGAACAAAAAAGGCGGCTTAATTGACGATTTAATAATATACAAGCTTGGAATTTTACAATATTTGGTAATTTGTAATGCTTCCAGAATTGATGAAGATTTAAACTGGATGGTCAGAAACAGTAAAGATTTTGATGTACAAATAGATAACCGTTCTCACGAATATTCACTGCTTGCGGTACAAGGTCCTTTAGCTGACAAACTTTTAAGAAAAATGGGACTTACAACCCATCAAGAATCATTTACGATTAAACCTGCACAAATTGCAGGGATAAAAGTTCTTGCATCACGTACAGGTTACACCGGTGAAGACGGGTATGAAATTCTTGTCGAAAACAGACATTCCGAATTTTTATGGGATAAAATTCTTGAAGAAGGGAAAGAATTTGGTATAAAGCCAATCGGACTTGGTGCAAGAGATACTTTAAGATTAGAGGCAGCTCTTCACTTATACGGAAATGACTTGGATGAAAATACAACTCCGATAGAAGCAGGGCTTAGCTGGTCAATTCCAAAAGATAAAGTTGCAGATTACAATGGAAAAGACGTCATAATGGAACAGATTAAAAACGGGACTTCAAAAAAACTTGTAGGGCTTAAAATGCTTGACAAATCAATTGCAAGACATGAATATGAAGTTTACAAAGACGGAGAAAAAGTCGGAATAATCACAAGTGGCGGGCCTTCTCCAATTTTGGGGGCAAATATTGCGCTTGCTTATGTAAAAAATGATAAAAATATTTGCACAGGTTCCACTGTTCAGGTTATGATAAGAGAGAAATTACATGATGCTGAAATAGTAAAAAGGCCGTTTGTAGAAAAAAGAAATAAAATCAAATTATAATTATATAAAAGGAGAAATTAATGAGTATTACAGAAAACATCTTATGTTCTAAGTCTCACGAATTCTTATTAGACAATGGAGATAACACATTTACAATTGGTTTAACAGATTACGCTGTTGAACAGTTAGGTGACATTGTATTTTTAGAATTGCCTGAAGTAGGTACAGAATTCAAAAAAGGAGAAGCTTTTGCAACTGTTGAATCAGTTAAAGCTGCTTCTGAAATTTATATGCCAATTAGCGGAAAAATTTTGGAAATCAACGAAGATGCAGTTAACGCTCCTGAAATTTTGAACGAAGACAGCTACGAAAAAGGTTGGCTTGTAAAAATCGAAGCAACAGGTGATGTTGCAACAGAACAAAGCGACCTTTTAGAATATGAAGATTACAAAGAAGAATTGGAATAAAATAATGAAAAATTTTTTGGTACATACCGATGAAGTAAAAGAAGAAATGCTTAAAAGCATTGATATGACAAATATTGAGGACTTATTCAAACAAATTCCGCAAAAAGCCCGTATGGGGCAATTAGGTTTTGAAAAGCCTCTTAGCGAAATGGATGTTCAAAAGCGTATAAAATCTCTTGCGAAAAAGAATAACACAGATTACGTAACATTCCTTGGCGCAGGTACTTACAACAAATTCATCCCTGCTTGCATCTCACAAGTCGCAAACAGATTTGAGTTTTTAACCGCATATACGCCTTATCAACCTGAGATTTCGCAAGGTACACTTCAAGTTATGTACGAATTCCAAACAATGATTTGCAGACTTACAGGGATGGATATTTCGAATGCAACAATGTATGATGCTGCAAGTGCTTGCGCTGAAGCAATATTAATGGCAGTAAGAGTTTCTAAAAAGAATAAAGTTCTTGTCTCAGAAAAACTCAACCCTGAATACATTGATGTAATTAAAACATACTGCTGGGCTAACGAAATTGAACTTGAAATTTTTGACAAAATTCCTCAAAATACAAGCGAATATGCCTGCGTAATGATTCAAAATCCTGATTTTTACGGGGAAATATCAACAATTGAAAAGCCAAATGACTGTCTTTTAGTAGTTTGCGTAGATATTTCATCTCTTGGAATACTTAATCCTCCGACTAATGCCGATATCGTTGTCGGAGATATTCAAACTCTTGGTATTCCTATGGAATTTGGCGGACCACATGCAGGATTTATTGCCTGCAAAGAAAAATTTATGCGTCAAATCCCAGGACGTCTTGCAGGCAGAACAGTTGATGCAGACGGGAACCCAGCATACTGCCTTACAATTCAAACAAGAGAACAACATATTAAAAGAGAAAAAGCTACAAGTAATATCTGCTCAAATCAAGCTTTAATCGGACTTTGTGCAACTTTATATCTCACAGTTATGGGAGAAAAAGGCTTTAGACAAGCTTCTTACCTTTCTGCAAAAAGAGCTCACCAATTATCTGAAAAGCTTGCACAAAAGGGAATTAAAACATTAAATAAAAATTTCTATAACGAGTTTACGATAGAAGTTAAAGATGCTGAAAAATTCCTTTCAAATCTAAAATCTAAAGGAATTATAGGCGGATTAAAAGTTGACACAGACAAGGTCTTGGTTGCCGCAACAGAAATGAATTCAGAAGAAGACATTGATAAATATATTGAAAGCATTTAAGCTTCTTTAAATGTGTTATAAAAAACAGTAAATGCCTTCTCAGCATCTTCAAATTTTTTTATAAAACAACCCTTAACAAGATACATGTGTTGATTTGTTTCTATCATTAAATTAATTCTTTTTTTAGAAGAATGCCAATTTGTTATATAATTAGATATTTTTGCATTAGTATCTTTTAATTTAATTACAATTTCACCATTAGATTCTGCAAACGTAGAACTTTTAACTTCTTTATCATCAACATAAAGAGTTGAGAAATTTTGTTTTACTTCCGGTGGATTATCAATTTCTGCTTTAAAAGTTAAATTATTTTCCAACTCAGTTATGATAACATCTTGCATAATTTAAATTCCTTGTATTTGCTAATCTTTAAAATGGTGGGCGATACGTGACTCGAACACGTGACCCTCACAACGTCAATGTGATGCGCTACCAACTGCGCTAATCGCCCATAGACTTTATTATAACACAAAAAACTCTATTTTTTGTGGGATGCGCTACCCCTCTCACAAAACGATTATCAATCGTTTTGTTCGGCAGAGTGCTAATCGCCCATAGACTTTATTATAACACAAAATCTCTTATTTTAAAGAATATCTGTATTTTCAAAAAAGCCTTATCAAACTTATCCTAAAAATGCATAGCATCAACTTGTTTCAATATAGCTTGAATATCTTTTAATAATTCAGCTTCTATAAATATAAGTTCTTGCCTTGTATAATCATCATGTTCATATTTAACTTTAGCAAGTTTTGACATTACAATTTTATTGAAAGACAAATAATCTGCGCTAAATTCTATAATATCAACAGCTCTATACGGAACAGGTCTGTCATGTAATCTCAATATTGCTCTAAAGATTACAAGTAATGTTTTGATTACATGATCTAAAACTTTTTTCATCTCTCTATCAGATTTTATATTTAACAAGAAATTATTTTTATATTTCAATAACAAAGCTTTCAATTCAGATTCGCATTGAAGCCTCAAGAAATACTTATTAATACAAATAGAAGGGATTAAATCTTCCCCGTAAATCATACGGTAATTTTCTTTAATATCAGAATATTCAATAGCATAAACATCAAATGAAGAATACCATTCCTCTTTGTTCATAATAACAGGAATAGGATTTTTTGCCTTAACCCATTTTTTTACAGGTTTAGCAATTTCGTAAAGATTTTCAGCATTCAAAGTATTTGTAACTATCATCAAGTTAATATTATTTTTTGCATCTTCAACATTAGCTTGAGAGCCAAATGCAAAAACTGATACAAGATTATCGCCGAGTTTAGTTTTTAATTCTTCTACAAAATTGTCTAAATTCTTCATTATTAATCCTTTCCTAAAAATTATTAAATAATTTTACCAGCTTCCTGAGCAACCTGAGCCGCCAAAGCCTCCGCCGCCGCCAAAGCCGCCAAAACCACTACCAAAACGTCTGCGTCTTGGAGAAAATATTGCGCCCAATATTATGAAAGGCCAAACCCACCATGGAAGATTATCCCTACGATGCGAATAATTTGAAACCGGAGCACTTGGGCAAACTCCTTGCTTATTAATAGTAACACCTTCTGCATTAGCAACGGTTCTTGCTAAAAGATAAGTTCCTCTTCTAATTCCTCGTTCATACTCATTTTGTTTATAATAAGGTAAAATATCAGTATTCATGATATTTTCTAGTGTGCTGACACTAATTTTCTTTTCAAGACCTAACCCTTGTTCAATTCTCATTTTACGTTCATTTAACGCTGTCAAATAAACCATTCCGTTATTTTTACCAACAGCACCAAGTTTATAAGAACGTCCGATATCAAGAGCGACATCTTCAACCCTTTTCCCGTTCAAAGACGGTAAAGTCACAACGACTAAATCTGCACCTGATTTCTTTTGCAAATCCCATAAAGTCATATTCAAATCATTTTCCACCTCAGGGGATAGCAAATTTGCTTCATCAGCTATAAAACCGTTAAATTTTAACGTAATAGCATCAACACTTGAACTTAAAAGTACAAGTAATACAAAAACATATAACCAACTCTTCTTTAACATAAGATAATTTTAACAGTATATAAAAATTATGTCAATAGGCAATAAAAAAAGGCGACACCCAGATTCGAACTGGGGGATAAGAGCTTTGCAGGCTCCTGCCTTACCACTTGGCCATGTCGCCGTCCTCGTTTCTTTATGATAAAAAAGACATAACAAAAAGTCAAGGTGAGTTGTGAATTTTTAGTTATATAAATAATTTAAATTCACAAAATTAGTGATACATAAATAAAAAAGAACCGCCAAATATGACGGTTCTTTTCTTTTTATCAAATATTACAAAGCTTATTTTTTGTTTGTAGGATAGTAATCTCTTACAATACCTTCGTAAGCATCTTTGTAAATAGCTTTGATGTCTTCCATCAATGGGTAAGCAGGGTTTGCACCAGTACATTGGTCATCAAATGCAAGTTCAACCATTTCATCTAATTTAGCATTGAAGTCAGCTTCAGAGATACCAAAGTCTTTAATAGAGAATGGCAAGTTTGTAGCTTTCATCAAACCTTCAATAGCCTTGATGTACAATTCAACTTTTTCATCATCTGTGTTTCCGCCAAGTCCTAATTCATCAGCAATTTGAGCATATTTAGCTTTTGCATTAGGGAACTTGTATTGAGGGAAGATACATTGTTTTTTAGGACAATCAACTGCGTTATATTTGATTACTTGTCTGAATAACAATGCGTTTGCTACACCGTGAGGAACGTGGAACATAGCACCCAACTTGTGAGCCATAGAGTGGCACAAGCCAAGGAATGAGTTAGCAAATGCCATACCTGCGATTGTTGCAGCATAGTGCATTTTTTCTCTTGCTATCGGATCGTTAGCTCCTTCATTATATGATCTTTCTAAGTATCTGAAGATTAATTTTGCTGCTTCCAAAGCATTTGAATTTGTAAAGTTTGTAGCCATTGATGATACATAAGCTTCAGTTGCGTGAACTAATGCGTCAATACCAGAAGCAGCTGTCAAACCTTTTGGCATACCATCTACAAAGTTTGGATCAATGATTGACATATTTGGAGTCAATGCATAATCTGCGATTGCATATTTTACGTGAGTTTCATCATCTGTAATGATAGCAAACGGAGTAACTTCAGAACCTGTACCTGATGTTGTTGGGATTGCAACCATAGTTGCTTTCTTACCAAGTTCAGGAATTCTGCAAATTCTCTTTCTGATATCTAAGAATCTCATAGAAATATCTTCGAATACTGTATCAGGTTGTTCATACATCAACCACATAATCTTAGCAGCATCCATCGGAGAACCACCACCTAATGCAATAATTACATCAGGTTCGTAAGGTCTGATAATTTCCATTGCTTGATTAATTGTTGATAATGTTGGATCTGGTTTTACATCGAAGAAGATTTCGTGATCAATACCGATTTCATCCAAAACATTTACGATACTGTCAACAGCGCCTGAATTAAATAAGAATCTGTCTGTAACGATAAATGCACGTTTTTTGCCTTGAAGTTCACGAAGAGCTAAATCAACAGCACCTCTCTTGAAGTAAACTTTTGGCGGAACTTTGAACCAGAGCATATTTTCTCTCCTTTCAGCAACTGTTTTGTAGTTCAATAAATTTTCAACACCGATGTTACCGGAGATAGCGTTTTTACCCCAAGAACCGCAACCTAATGATAATGATGGTTCTAATTTGAAGTTAAACAAATCACCGATACCGCCTAATGCTGAAGGTGAATTGATTAATACACGACAAGCAGGCATTTTTTCTGCATATTTGTCAATTCTTTCTTGATGACGAGCATCTGTATATAAATCAGCTGTGTGACCTGCACCACCTCTTGAAACAAGTTCGTATGCAATTTCAGCAGCTTCTTCAAAATCTTTTGCTCTGTACATAGTTAAGATTGGTGATAATTTTTCTCTTGAGAACGGATCTTCCCAATCAACTGAAGGTCTTTCTGCTAACAAGATTTTTGCAGTTGCCGGAACTTTAAATCCTGCAAGTTCAGCAATTCTGTGAGCGCTTTGACCAACGATGTCAGGGTGAGCTGTTCCACGTTTTGGATCGATGAACGGAAGGTCAATAAGTTTCTTTTCATCAGATGGAGTTAATAAATGAGCTCCTCTGTATATAAATTCTTTCTTAACTGCTTCGTAAACTTCATCAACAACAACAACTGATTGTTCTGAAGCACAAATCATACCGTTATCGAAAGTTTTTGACA
>ULMR01023777.1_pt1 | contig 13401 bp, 11 predicted proteins | sample 1951711 | NCBI WGS metagenome assembly ULMR01 (sample SAMEA4835556, study PRJEB28245) | human gut metagenome | biome: gut microbiome; material: fecal sample | place: Denmark | collected 2008 | reverse complement strand
AATTGTTTTGAAACAGCTTGAGCGCTTAAAGTCGGAACATCAACAATAACTCTTCTTAAAGCTTCAATTATATTTTGAAAATAAGAGATTTTATCTTCTAAACTTGCGAAAGAAATTTTTGAAGGAATAGCATCAATATTTTCGGTCAAAGCTACAATTTTACTATCGATAGAGCTTATTTGAGAAGAAAAATCTAAACCGTTAATTTTTTCCAAAGCTTCTGTTAAAGAATTTTCTATTTTACCAAAAGATTTTTCTACATCGCTATTCATCTGAGATAAATCAGATGCAAAACTGCTTAACAAACCTGCGAGTTCATCTTTATTAAAAGAATTTGTTTTTATTAAATCAAGTTTTGAATCCAATTCATTCAAAGCATTTTCCTGATGAGAGAATTCATCAGACATAGCATTAAAACTTGCACTGACAACTTTTGACAAATCAACTATTTCAGAAGTTTTAGCACCATTATTTTGAGAGGAAAGAATATTATTAAGAGAATTTTCAATTCCTGAGAATCTGCTATTTGCATCATTATGTCTATCTTCGACAATCTTTTTTAATTCAGAAATATAAAGTTTTATTAAATCAGTAGCCTCATTATCTTCAGCTATTAATTCAATTTTATTATTAATTCCTGTCAAAACCTTTTGAAAATTTTCAACATTATGTTCGTTTTCAACACGCATCGTGTTGAGAATCTCCGCAATTTCGTCTACTGTCAGCGCCATTTTATACTCTTTCCTAATAATATCCCTATATAATATATGATTTCATATATAATATTATCAGAAGAATACCAATCAATGCAAACTCTTAACGTTTATTATTACAAATGTAAAGATAAAGTATCCCGTTTTTTATTTCGATGTTATAATATAGATTATACACTTGATGAAGAGGTAAAGATGAGCAGAATAGTAATAAATAAAGATAAATGTAAAGCATGCTATCTTTGTATTAACGAATGCCCCAAAAAACTTTTAAGGGTTGGAGAGGAAACAAACAGTCTTGGAGTTCACACTGTTGAATTTCATGACCCTAATCACGAATGTCTTGGTTGCGCAATGTGTGCTATGAGATGTCCTGATTTAGCAATTACTGAAGTTTACAAAGACTAACATTTTAGGAAATTGAAAAATTATTTCCGCAATACAGATTATGAGGAATAAAAATGACACAATGTCTAACAAATAAAAAAGTTTTAACAAAAGGGAATTACGCAATAGCTAATGCAGCAGTTTTAGCAGGTTGCCAATGTTATTTCGGTTACCCGATCACTCCGCAAAGTGAAATCGGAGAATTTATGAGCGGTAAAATGCAAGAATTACATCGCGGATATGTTTCGGCAGAAAGTGAACTTGCAGCAATAAATATGACAATAGGTGCCGTATCAACAGGGGTAAAAGCTATGACATCATCTTCCTCTTGCGCGGTTTCTCTTATGCAGGAAGGTCTTTCTTATGCAACAGCAGATGAATTACCTGTTGTACTTGTAAGCGTTATGAGAGGCGGTCCTGGACTTGGAAACATCTATCCTTCTCAAGGAGATTATGTTCAAGCAACAAAAGGTGGCGGAAACGGTGATTATAACTTAATCGTTCTTGCGCCATCAACAGTTCAGGAATGCGTAGATTTGACATACAAAGCATTCTATCTTGCTCAAAAATACAGAAACCCGACTGTGTTATTAGCAGACGGTTTATTAGGTCAAATGATGGAACCTGTTGAATATTACGATTATCCGTACCCAGAAATCGATAATTCAAATTGGGCATTAACAGGTGCTAAAGGCAGAGACGGAAGAATTATCCGCTCTTATGGACCTCTTGCAGATGACAGATGCGAATTTTTGAAAAAACTATATAATAAATATAAATTACTTGAAGAAAACGAAACCGAATGGGAAGAAATTAACACAGAAGATGCTGAAATAATTTTAACAAGCTTCGGTAGCACTTCAAGAAACGTTAAAACAGCAATGAAAAAACTCCGTGAAAAAGGAATTAAAGCAGGATTTTTAAGACCGATTACCCTATATCCGTTCCCTTCAAAGAGAATTGCTGAACTTGCTAAAACAGCAAAGAAAATTATTACAGTTGAAGTTAATATGGGACAAATGGTTAATGATGTAAAATTAGCCGTAAACGGTGTATGTCCTGTTGAATTAATCAACAAAGGAGTAGGAGTTCCACCTTCTGCTGAAGAAATTGTTAATAGAATAGAGGAATTATTATAATGGCAACACAAGTTTTTAAATTACCAGAATCTCTAAAAGGAGATGTTAAATATTCATTCTGTCCGGGCTGTGATCATGGTGTTGCAGTAAGACTTGTTGCAGAAGTATTAGATGAACTCGGAATTAGAGAAAATACAATTCTTGCAGCTTCTATCGGTTGTTCTGTTACTACATACGACTTTATTAACGTAGATTCTCTTGAAGCACCGCATGGTAGAGCTATGGCAGAAGCAACAGGTATTAAAAGAGCCAGACCTGATAAAATTGTATTTACATATCAAGGTGACGGAGATTTTGCATCAATCGGACTTGCAGAAAGTATGCATGCTGCATTGAGAGGTGAAAAAATCACTGCAATTTGTATAAACAATACAACTTACGGTATGACAGGCGGTCAATTAGGACCTACAACTCTTTTAGGACAAGTAACAACAACTTCTCCGACAGGTAGAAACGTTGATTATTACGGTTATCCGATAAAGATTGCAGAACATATTGCACTATGTGACGGAACAGCTTTTTCTGCAAGAGTTTCACTTGACACTGTTGCAAATATCAGAAAAGCAAAACAAGCAATTAAAAAAGCTTTTGAAGTTCAAATAAAAGGACTTGGTCTTGGATTTGTAGAAATCCTATCAACTTGCCCAACTAACTGGAAAATGTCACCTCAAAAAGCTCATGAAAGAGTAAAAAATGAGATGATGCCAATATTTAAACCGGGTATCTATAAAGATGTAACCCAAGAAAATCAATAGAGGAATTAACCTCATACAGTAAAATACATATAATTATCAAAACACCCATAAAGAGGAAAAAAACAATGGAAAAGAATTTTATAATAGCAGGATTTGGCGGGCAAGGCGTATTACTTGCAGGAGAAGTTTTAGCAAATGCATTTATGCTTGAAGGTAAAAATGTAACTTGGTATCCTTCATACGGTGCTGAGATGCGTGGTGGAACCGTTAATTGCGAAGTTGTTATGAGTGATGATGAGGTTAGTGAAGTAAATAAATCTGATGCAGATTTCATTATTGCATTAAATCAGGCATCTTTTGACAGATTTTTACCAAAAATTAAAAAGGGCGGTTTGATGATTGCCAATTCAACTCTTGTAAAAGAAGAAAAAACAAGAAGCGATATTAATTATATTTTTGCACCAATATCTAAAATGGCAGAAGATTTAGGAAACGTTAAAATGGCAAACATTTTATCTCTGGGAATTCTTGCAAAAGGCGGGAAAGTTACTTCTTTAGAATATCTTAACCAAGCACTTGATGCAGTTATTCCTCCTCACAGGAAAAATCTTTTACCATTAAATATCAAAGCTCTAAAAATAGGCTATGAATATGATTTATTGACTGTTTAAATATTAAATCAACTAAAAAGCCGATTTAAAAATTCAATATTAAGCTTATTCTAATAATGTACAGTTCATGAGGTCATCTAAAAGTGAAAAAAGAACTAACACGATTTATTAGAGAAAAAGAAATTCAACTGGCGAAACTGAGAAAACATGTTGAAAAGAGTTCAGTATGCTCTGATTTATACAACAAAGTCGTTTTAGAAAAAGCTATCCTAAAAAAAGAATTAGAAGAATCACAAAAAAATAAGATTTTTGAAAATATTAAAAATATTTTTCCACGCAAAAAAACGTTAATCTGTGATTACTTTAAAAAATAAATATACGCATATATTTAAACATTAACGCAAATAACTTGCCAAATATGCAAAATTTAATGCGTAATATAAATTCAATCAGATAGGCATCAGAGATTAAAATTTATAACGTTTTAGAAGCGTTTAAATTTTTATTTTTGTGTTATAGTAAAAACATCAAAAGTGTTTATTATATTAATAAGAAAGGAGATTAATATGACCGAAAAACGCGTATGGTTATTTAAGGAAGGTAACGCAGATATGCGCAATCTTCTTGGTGGTAAAGGTGCAAACCTCGCAGAGATGACTAATCTCGGTTTACCGGTACCTCCGGGGTTAACAATCACTACTGAAACCTGCATGGATTACATCAATCACGGCAACAAAATGCCGGCAGGCCTAATGGACGAAGTAAAAACAGCTCTCTCAGTTGTTGAAACTCAAGCAGGTAAAAAATTTGGAGATGCCGAAAATCCGCTTTTGGTTTCTGTTCGTTCAGGTGCAAGACTTTCAATGCCTGGTATGATGGAAACAATTTTGAACCTTGGCTTGAATGATAAAACAGTTGAAGGCATGATTAAATTAACCAACAACCCAAGATTTTGTTATGACTCATATAGAAGATTTTTAACAATGTTTGGTTCTGTTGCTTGGGAAATTGACAGACAAAAATTTGAAGATTACCTTGACAAAATTAAAGCTGAAAAAGGTTATAAATCAGACACAGATTTAACCGCAGAAGATTGGAAATCTTTAATCGAACCATATAAAGAATTAATCAAAAAAGAAACAGGCAAAGAATTCCCTCAAGATCCATACGTTCAATTGGAAGAAGCTATTGAAGCAGTATTTAGATCATGGAATATTCCAAGAGCCGTAGCATATAGAGATCACTATAAAATCGACCACAATTACGGAACTGCCGTAAACGTTCAAACAATGGTATTCGGGAACATGGGCGATGACTGTGCAACAGGTGTTTCATTTACTAGAAACCCGTCAACTGGTGAAAATAAATTCTACGGTGAATACTTAACAAATGCTCAAGGTGAAGACGTTGTTGCAGGTATCAGAACACCAAAACCAATTGCGGAATTGGAACATGAAATGCCTGAACTTTACAAACAATACGTTGATATTGCTAAAAAACTTGAAAAAGGTTATAAAGATGTTCAAGATATGGAATTTACAATTGAAAGAGGTAAATTGTATATCCTGCAAACTCGTAACGGTAAAAGAACAGCAAAAGCATCTGTTAGAATTGCCGTTGAAATGTGCGAAGAAGGAATTATTGATAAAGAAAGAGCAATAGAACTTGTTGATGCAAACCAACTTTATCAGGTACTTCTTCCTGACTTTGATCCGGCAGCTAAAAAAGAAGCTCATAAAATTGCACAAGGTCTTGCAGCATCTCCTGGCGCAGCAGTCGGTAAAATCGTTTTCGATACAGAAGAAGCAGCAAAACGCGGTAAAGCAGGTGAAAAAGTTATATTAGTAAGAATTGAAACTTGTCCTGATGATATTCACGGTATGATAGAATCACAAGGTGTTTTAACACTAAGAGGCGGTATGACATCTCACGCTGCAGTTGTTGCAAAAGGTATGGGAAAACCTTGTGTTGCAGGTTGTGAAGATTTACAAATCGACCTTAAAAATGAAACTCTTACAGCAGCTGACGGAACTGTTTATCACAAAGACGATATCATTTCTCTTGACGGTGGTACAGGTGAAGTTATGGCAGGTTCTGTTCATTTAGTTCCGCCTAAAATGGATGAAAACTTCAACAAATTGTTCAAATGGGTTGACGAAACTAAATTGTTAAGCGTAAGAGCTAACGCAGATACTCCTGCTGATGTTGCAAAAGCTTTGGAACTTGGTGCTGAAGGTGTTGGCTTGTGCCGTACAGAACACATGTTTATGGATCCTTCAAGACTTCCTTGGGTTCAAAAAATGATTATTGCAGGTACTCCGGAAGCAAGAAAAGAAGCTTTGGATCACTTATTACCAATGCAATACAGTGATTTCTACGCAATGTTCAAGGCTTTAGGCGAAAAATCAATGACAATAAGACTTTTAGATCCGCCACTTCACGAATTCTTACCTGATAAAGAAGAATTAATCGCAAAAGTAGCAACTAAAAAAGCTAAAGGCGAAGATTACAAAGAAGATGAAAAACTTCTTAACATCGTTGAAGCTATGTCTGAATCTAACCCAATGATGGGCTTGAGAGGTTGCCGTTTAGGTTTAACTTATCCTGAAATCAACGAAATGCAAGTTAGAGCAATATTTACGGCTGCTTGCGATTTGAAAAAAGAAGGACTTGATGTTAAACCTGAAGTTATGATTCCGCTTGTAGGTCACGTTAACGAACTTAAAACAGTTCAAACAGTTCTTGAACGTGTTGCAAAAGAAGTTATGGACGAAAAAGGTGTTATCGTTGATTACATGTTCGGAACCATGATTGAAATTCCGCGTGCAGCTCTAACTGCTGATCAAATCGCTAAATACGCAGAGTTCTTCTCATTCGGGACAAACGACTTGACTCAAATGACATTCGGATATTCAAGAGATGACGCAGAAGGTAAATTCTTACAAAACTATGTAGAACAAAAAATCCTTCCTGCAAACCCATTCCAAACTCTTGATCAGGAAGGTGTCGGTCAATTGATGAAGATAGCTCTTGATAAAGCTCTAAAAGTAAGACCGCATCTAAAACGCGGTATTTGCGGAGAACACGGCGGCGATCCTGCTTCAGTTAAATTCTGCCACAGAATTGGATTGAACTATGTATCTTGCTCACCGTTCAGAGTACCGCAAGCAAGACTGGCAGCTGCTCAAGCTGTTATTGAATTCAAACACAGCAAAGAAGAAGAAGGACCACTTGGTTGCAAATAAGCGTAAGCGTGCCGCTTAACCCACAACTCGGGTTTTGCATAAACTTATCAAGGATAAAACTAAAGATAAGCGTGCCGCTTAATCCATAATAAAAATAAGCGAGCAACTGAATCTCCAAATAAAAAAAGACGGAAATTAAAAAATTTCCGTCTTTTTATTTACCTTTTTTATTTATTCTATAATTTCTTTAAGTTTTCCGCTTTTATACATAGCTTCCAAATCATCATATCCGCCGACATAATGACCATTTATAATAATTTGAGGAACTGTCATAATTGGTCTTTCATATTTTTCGGATAATTCTTTTGTTACTTCATCAAAAGAATCATCAATATTGTGTTCCTCATAGGCCAAGCCTAAAGTTTTCAAAAGTTTTTTGGACTTAATGCAATATGGGCATGTAGAAGATGTGTAAATATCAATTTTATTCATAAAACCTCCTTTAAATTTAGGTTATTATAAACAAAAAATATTTAACATAGCAAATCAGTTATTAAAATCTTTACCGCCAACAATTCTCAAATGTCTGTTGCTGCCTTCTCCAACAGATTTACTTGTCAAATTATGTTGTTCAACAAGTTCATGTTGCAACTTTCTAATATGTTGATTTTGCGGGGTCAATTCCACATGCTCAGCACCTGCAAGAATTTTATTAATTGCAGCTTTTGCTTCATCCAAAGCACGTTCTGCATCATCATAATACCCGCATAAAGTTTCTGATGCTTCTGTTATTTGCAAAGCTTCTTTTAATACTTTTTGAATTTGAGCCATTGAATTTGTTTTTACATAAAATATCTGAAGCCTGTAATCATTTGCAGTACTCAAAACTTTTGCTCCGCCTTTTATGAAGTTTTTATGAGCAATTACAATATCAGCATCTTCAAGATTACGTGTAATTTCGGCTTTCAAATCAAGTCTTTCAATAACTTTTTCAACAATAGTTCTTGAAACAGCATAAAGATATATTTTCTTTATCCCTTTAACTTCTTCGACATATTTTTGGCGTGAAAAACCAAACTTCAAGCTATCAGAATTATGTTCAGGCTGAATTTTTTGTTCAAGTTTGTTAATCTCTTTTGGAATATCCGAAATTCCCGGTTCATGTTTTTCTTCAACCTGCGGTTGAGCATCATAAGACTTATCAACCTTTCTGATTTCAGGTCTTATCGGCCAGCCTCTTAAGATATAATCAACAGCTTCTGCCGTATTTTTATAAACCGCAAGAGTATTTCTGTCCAAAATTTCAATAACAACATCAAATGTCGGTTGTTTTTCTCTTTCCAAAACAGTTTTTTGAGAAGCTCTACGTTTAGCCTCATCATCACCCAAAGTAACTGATTGAATACCACCGACCAAATCTGATAATGTAGGGTTTTTAATCAAATTTTCCAAACTATTACCATGGGCAGTTGCAATCAGCATAACCCCACGTTCGGCAATTGTACGTGCAGCTTGCGCTTCTTCTTCCGTACCGATTTCATCGACAACGATAACTTCAGGTGTGTGATTTTCAACTGCCTCAATCATAATATCTTTTTGGAACTGCGGTTGAGTAACCTGCATACGTCTTGCATGACCTATTGCAGGATGCGGAGTATCTCCATCGCCTGCAATTTCATTTGACGTATCAACAATTACAACACGTTTTCCGAGTTCATCTGCAACCAATCTTGAAATTTCTCTCAATTTAGTAGTTTTACCGACTCCCGGACGACCTAAAAACAGGATACTTTTATTCATCATACAAATATCTTTTATACAATCAATAGTACCTGTAACAACTCTACCAATACGGCAAGTAAGACCAATAATTTTGCCTTGTCTGTTTCTTATCGCACTGATTCTGTGAAGAGTTCCGGGAATACCGGAACGGTTATCAGATGTAAAATCTTGAATTCTTGAGGTTATATAATTAATATCATCTTCCGTAACAAATTCATCACCAAGATATTCTATTTTGCCGCCTGCATGACGAATTTCAGGAGTTCTACCAATATCCAAAACAATTTCGATTACATCTTCCATTTTGTCATAAGAGATGTGCTTCCTGACCTTGTCAGGCAAAACTTCTATCAAGCGATCTAAATCATTTTGAAATTGTAAGCTGGTCATTTTCTTTTCTGCCTTTCTTCTATTTTGTATATTACAAAATAATAACCGGCCAATACTCCGTACGCGCAACGGAACAAATTTTTAATATTTACAAATTTTCTTCATCTTTCTATTTATATTATACCACTTTTTTTCAAAATCTCATCATTTTATCTTATTACTTTTGTAGTATTTTTATTTTACTTAAATTTTTGGATTTATAGCCTTCTAAATTATTAACAAATGTTACAATAAATTATATTTTTTTAAAGATTATAAAAATAAATTCCGTAATAAGTAAATGAACGTTACTGGTTTTGAAAGGAAAATCGAAAACAATGGGATTAGCAGCAGGACAAGCAAGATTATTGACAATCACAGCGAGGAAATCAGACTGTGAATATCAATCAATGCGATTATCTCACCAGAAGATTGCATTGTCCAGAGAGCTTACTGACCTTTCAAACGAATATCAAAATTCATTAAATCAAACAAAATTAATATACGATTATTATGGCACAGGTGATACAAGCAATCCTTTATCATACGGAATATTAATGACACCTTCTGCATTAAACGATTATATGCCTACAATATTATCAGACTCTATGGGCAGAGCAACATTAAACGAAAAATATGCTGCTGCTGCACGTTTTGCAGGTATTCCGCAAGAAGGTTTAGGAACATTACCTTCAGAAACTATGCGTCAAGCATTTATTGAAGGTTTGTACAACAGCGGTTTAATAACAGAAACTTTGAAAAATACAATTCAAGGTTTGCCGTATAACCAAGCTGCAGGCTTAGGCGGAGATACAACTGTTGCACTTCAAACTCAAGATGTTACAGTTGAAGAATTAGCAAAAATTTTAGATGAATATTCAGTTAATCCGACAAATACAAACTTTAATAAAGATATCACAAACGGTGTAACTCTTTATAATAACACCACTAAAGAATATTACCAAAATGGAGAAGGTAACGTTGCTTCCAACTTTAAAGAACTCAACGGTTCCGGACAAATCACTCTTGGAGATATCTTAAGCGGTGATGTCACACTTATTGCGCAAACTGCAGGAAACAAAACAGGTTTAATTGGTTTTGCAGGCGGTGCAATTGACGCAATTACATCATCAACTGTATGGGAAGATATGTTCAGTACATTAGACTCACTTCTTGATACAGGAGATCCATACACTCAACAAGCACTTGAATATGCAAGAACAAATATCGAAGTCTTACTAAGTAATAATTGTAATATTGACGGCAAAAGTGATAATGCCGAAGAAAATAAATGGCAATTCTTTAATGACGATGATATGGGTAACTTTGTACATAGACTCCAAACCCGTAAAAAGAATAATACAGAAGTTATAAATTCAACTAACAATTGGTTATCCGGATCAGAATCAGGAACAGGTTATATTGGTCTTGTAGCTTATGGTAACACAGATACAGGTAAGGATGATAATGAGGGTCGTTCATCTGCAATAGGTATTAACATTAGCAGTATCATGAAAGCATATTTAACTTACTTTTATGATTACATGAACGGCGTATCTGCAAAAGACTCAAACGGTATTGATAAATATTACGTTGGCGACAAACTTTCAACTTCATCACTTATCGATAATAATACAACATTAACAATTACAACAGGTAAATCTATTTCAAGTGATGATTTAGCTCAAGCAACTTTCTATGATGCATTATTTAACCAAATATGTACAAACGGCTGGACAGAAAATACCCAAATTGATGATAATGAATATCTTCAAGAAATGTTGCAAAACGGTATGTTATATATATCGAAAGTAAAAGATGACGGATATTATTATCAAGGGAATTACGCAACAGATACATACATAAAAGAAGTTTCTGACGATACATATATTGCACAAGCTGAAGCTAAATATAATACAGAAAAGGCAAAATTAAATACAAAAGAAGAAACTCTTGATATGAAAATGAAAAACTTGGATACAGAAATTTCTTCACTGACGACAGAATACGATACAGTTAAAAATACAATTTCTAAAAATATTGAAAAATCTTTCAAAAGATATAACGCATAAAAAAACCGATTTTAAAATAAATCGGTTTTTCTTTTTTATACACCTGCAACAGGTGGTAAATCAATACTTTTCAAACGTTGTTCAATTCTTCTGTACCACTTCAAATGTTGTTTGAACAAAATATTATATTTTGAAATATCACCTTGAGAAATTTCATTAAACAAGTTATCGCAAGTCTCTTGAAGAGAATGTTCAAGATAATGAGTAAGTTCTTTTCTTGAAAGTTTTTCTAACTCATTACCTTTTCTCATTTCGATACGTTTCCCAAATTCGACAATAACTTCCGGCCTATTATCTCTTAAAAAGCAATAATCAATAGCCATAGGAATAAGATTAACTTTTCCGTATCTTTCTAAAGCTTTTTCAGCGATATACGCAAGCCCTGTCTGAAATTCAATCGGTCTGTAATGAGGCGGTCTGATAATACCTTGAGGGAATATACAAAGCATATTTCTTATATCGCCAACTACATCGATAGAATACTGTAAAGCCTTCATAGCAGATTGAGCAGATTTTTTATTAACAGAATAAGCACCGCCACGTCTTAATAGCGGGAATCTGTTTAATTCTTCAACCATCAATCTTATTTCTTTATGGAAAATTCTATGAGTTGTATTATAAAGAACAATACCATCCCACCAGTTGCAATGAGGTGCAAAAAGGATTGTCGGGACAGAAATATCTCCGTCAAAATAATTTTCTTCTCCCTTATATCTAAATGCAAAAAAACGATTTTGCAGCATGTTAAAGAAAAACATACTTGCTACCCAAAGCCAAAATTTGCTTGTTTTAGCGGGTTTAAATTTTTCCTCCTTATTCCTAAGCTTCGTAGGGGGGATGTCAGAATATAATTGTTCATCAACTACCATATATAAATTGTACTCCATTAAATTAAATATAGCAAATTACAAATAAAAAATTTTAAGAAAAATTAACTTTTTTATATAAAAATATGATTTATTTTAATTTTTTATCTTACAAATACATTTGGAAGTTGTTTTGAAATTATTGATATAATGACTTTAAATTCTTCATCAGAATAAGTTTCAAGTTTCATAAAGCTTTCATTCAAAGTCTTTGTCGGCACAAATTTTTGTAAATAATATCTTTTTGCCCCACAAATAAGATTTGCAATTTCAGAAAAATCATCTATTGATAATTGAGATTTTACAACAGTTGTCCGAAATTCATAATCAACATTACTACTCATTATCATATCAATACTATTTTTTATAGTTTGAGTATCAATATTTACACCAACAATATTTTTATATTTTTCTAAAGGAGCTTTTATATCCATAGCAATATAATCCAAATATGGAATTGCCTTTTCTAAAACATCAGGAAACGTTCCGTTTGAATCAAGTTTTACCAAAAATCCCAAAGATTTAATCTCTTTAATAAATTCAATCAAATTCTTTTGCAAGCAAGGTTCCCCACCTGTAATCACAACCCCGTCAAGTTTTCCCTGCCTTGATTTTAAAAACTCAAAAAAGCCGGCATTAGTCCATGCCGGCTGATTTTTATGTATTAACTCAGGGTTATGGCAATATCCGCAACGGAAATTACACCCTTGAGTAAACACTATTGTGCTTATTTTTTCAGGGAAATCTAAAAGCGAAGTTTTTTGTACTCCACCTATTTGCATGCGCATTCCCCTATTTTAAATTCTTTACGATCGGCAAACTCTTTTTGTTTCCCCTTATTCCACTGCTGTACAGGTCTGATATAACCAACGACACGAGAATAAACTTCACAGTCTGCACCACATTCAGGGCAAGTGAAATGTTCGCCCGCCAAATATCCGTGATTTGGACAAGTGCTGAATGTCGGAGAAAAAGTAAAATATGGCAAATGATAATTTGTACAAACTTTTTTAACAAGATTTTTCATTGTTTCAATATTTTGAATTCTTTCTCCTGCATAAATGTGAACAACTGTTCCGCCTGTATATTTTGTTTGCAAATCATCTTGGTGATCCAAAACTTCAAAAATATCGTCAGTATAATTTACAGGCAACTGTGTTGAATTTGTGTAATACGGATATTTTTCGTTATCCAGTTTTGCCAATCTGTAAGATGTGCCCTCTCCCGGAGTTGCCTCCAAGTTATAATTGTTTCCTGTTTCTTTTTGAAACTCTACAATTTTAGCTCTCATATAATCCATTACTTCAAGCGCAAATTGTTTTCCTCTGAAACTTCCGATATCACTGCCCAAGAAATTTAAACAAGCCTCATTCATTCCGATTAAACCGATTGTTGAGAAGTGATTTTTCCAATAAACTCCAAAACGAGCCTTTATATCTCTTAAATAGAATTTTGTATAAGGATACAAATTCTTATCAGTCATTTCCTCTAACAATTTACGTTTAACTTCAAGACTTTCTTTTGCAAGCTCCATTCTGTCAGAAAGCATTTCAAAAAATTCACCTTTAGTTTTTGCAAATTC
>ULMR01019227.1_pt1 | contig 13641 bp, 8 predicted proteins | sample 1951711 | NCBI WGS metagenome assembly ULMR01 (sample SAMEA4835556, study PRJEB28245) | human gut metagenome | biome: gut microbiome; material: fecal sample | place: Denmark | collected 2008 | reverse complement strand
TAAGGTATTCCTTATGGATGAGCCTCTTTCAAATCTTGATGCTAAGTTAAGAGTTCAGATGCGTGTTGAGATTTCTAAGCTTCATAAGAGATTACAGACAACAATCATCTACGTTACACATGACCAGACAGAGGCTATGACACTTGGTACAAGAATCGTAGTTCTTAAGGATGGTATTATACAGCAGGTAGATACACCTCAGAACCTTTACAATACACCTAACAACATTTTCGTTGCTGGTTTCATTGGTTCACCTCAGATGAATCTTATCGACGCTACAGTAGCTCAGGAAGGTTCACAGGCAGTTCTTAAGATGAGCGAAGAAGTTGTTATCAAACTTCCAGCTGAAAAGAGCAAGAAGCTTATCGATGAAGGTTATGTTGGAAAGACAGTTGTAGTTGGTATCCGTCCAGAAGACGTTAAAGATGATCCAGAATTTATCGCTGCTCATCAGGATACTAAGTTTAAGTCAACAATCAGAGTATATGAATTACTTGGTGCTGAAGTTAACCTTCACTATGAAATCGGTGATGTTACATGTACAGCTAAGGTTAATCCTAGAACAACAGCTCGTCCAGGTGATGAAGTTGAATTCGCTATGGATGTTGCAAGACTTCATGTATTTGATAAGGAAACAGAAATGGTAATTACTCACTAATTACTATACATAATTAGATATTTGTATTATTTAAATATAATTATTTTATAAAATTTAGAGGAAGTGTATAATTTCTATACATTTCCTCTTTTTTTTTTTGTCATTTTGCTTTACAATGATATAGTAAATGTCAAAAAGATGCGAAGGAATGGAGTATAATATGATTTCAAATCAGATTTTACAGACAACCGTTGATGGGTTAAAAGAAATATCACGAGTTGATTTATGTGTTATTGATGCAGAGGGCAAGGTTGTAGCTAAGACATTTGATAATGTTGCTGAATGTACAGCAGATGCACTTGTATTTATAGATTCACCAGCAGATAGTCAGGTGGTTAATGGATATCAGTTCTTTAAGGTTGTTGAAGATGGCAATCTTGAGTATATAATATTGGCTAAGGGAACAACTGATGATGTATTTATGTTAGGAAAGCTTGCAGCATTTCAGATACAGAATCTTTTAGTTGCTTATAAGGAAAGATTTGATAAGGATAACTTTATTAAAAATCTTCTTCTTGATAATCTTCTAAGGGTTGATATGTATACAAGAGCTGAGAAGCTTCATATTGATACGGATGTAAAGAGAGTTGTATATATTATTGAGACTAAGCACGAGAAAGATATTAATGCATTAGAGACAATAAGAACTTTATTTGCTTCAAGAACAAGGGATTTTATCACAGCAGTTGACGAGAAGAGTATAATACTTGTCAGAGAGGTTAAGAGTAATGAAACTTACGAAGACCTTGATAAGACAGCAGAAGTTATTATAGATATGTTAAATACAGAGGCTATGAGTTCTGCTCATATTGCTTATGGTACTATTGTTAATGATATAAGAGAAGTATCACGTTCTTACAAGGAAGCTAATATGGCTCTTGATGTAGGCAAGATATTCTATAGTGACAAGAATGTTGTTGCATATAACAGACTTGGTATTGGACGTTTAATATATCAGCTTCCACTTCCACTTTGTCAGATGTTCATAAGAGAGATATTTGACGGAAAGTCACCTGATGATTTAGATGAGGAGACATTATCAACAATTAACAAGTTCTTTGATAACAGCCTTAATGTATCAGAGACATCAAGACAGTTATATATCCACAGAAATACTCTTGTATACAGACTAGATAAGCTTCAGAAGACTACAGGCCTTGATTTGAGAGTGTTTGATGATGCCATAACATTTAAGATTGCGCTTATGGTAGTTAAATATATGAAATATATGGAAAGTAAAGATACATACTAATTTGGAGGAATATTAATAATGATTATAATGGAAGATGTTACCAAAACGTATACATCTGGAGTTCCTGCTTTGAACGGAATTAATCTTCACGTTCAGAAAGGAGAATTCGTGTTTATAGTAGGTAAGAGTGGTTCAGGTAAGTCAACTCTTATAAAGCTTCTTCTTAAGGAACTTGACCCAACATCGGGTAAGATATACGTTAATAAAAAGTACCTTAATAAACTTACAAGAAAGAAGTTACCATATCTTAGAAGAGATATCGGTGTTGTATTTCAGGATTTCAGACTTTTACCAGATCGTAATATATACGATAATATTGCATTTGCACAGAAAGTTGTCGAAGCTCCTAATAAGAAGATTAAGAGCAGGGTTCTTGCTATGCTTTCAATGGTAGGACTTCTTGATAAGTATAAGTCATTTCCTAATGAGTTATCAGGTGGTGAACAGCAGAGAGTTGCCATAGCCAGAGCACTGGTTAATAAGCCAGCTATATTATTGTGCGATGAGCCTACAGGTAACCTTGACCCAGCTAATTCTAATGAGATTATGAAGATATTAGATCAGGTTAACAAGCAGGGAACAACAGTACTTGTTGTTACTCATAATATGGAGATAGTTCAGCAGATGAAGAAGAGAACTATTACTATGAGCGAAGGCAAGATTATCAGTGATTTGGAAAAAGGTGGTTATTTCTATGAAGATTAGATCGTTATTTTATCATATTAAAGACGGATTAAAGAACATCTATCGTAATAGATTGTTCTCTCTTGCGTCTATAGCAACAATTACAGCGTGTATATTCCTTTTTGGTGTATTCTATGCACTTGTATCCAATTTTCAGTATATGATTCATAAGGCTGAGAATGAAGTATGCGTAACAGTATTTTTCGATGAAGGACTTACAGATGCAGATATTAAGAAGCTTGGCGATACGATAAGCCAGCGTAATGAAGTGTCAAGAATTCATTATACATCAGCTGATGAAGCATGGGAGAATTACAAGGCTGAGTATTTTAAAGATTACCCAGAACTTGCAGAAGGTTTCAAGGATGATAATCCTCTTGCTAATTCTTCATCATATGAGATATATCTTAATGAAGCTTCAAGTCAGGCTACACTTGTAACATACCTTGAAAATCTTGATGGTATAAGACAGGTTAACCGTTCAGAGGCAACAGCAAGTGGACTTGCCAGTGCCGCAAGACTTGTTAGTTACATAACAATAGCAATTATAGTTATTCTTCTTGCAGTATCTATATTCCTTATTACTAACACAATTGTAATAGGTATTACTGTCCGTAAAGAAGAGATTTCTATTATGAAGTATATAGGTGCTACAGATGCATTTGTTAATGCACCATTCTTCGTAGAAGGTATTGTAATTGGACTTGTTGGTTCAATTATTCCAATAGTTATTCTTAGATTTGTATATGAGAATATTATTAATTTTGTTATGAATAAGTTCTCGATACTTCAGAATATTCTTGCATTTATGCCGGTTAATGATGTATTCAGAATACTGGTTCCAGTAGGAATTCTTCTTGGTATCGGAATAGGTGCATTAGGAAGCTTCTTTGCCGTAAGAAAGCATGCTAATGTATAGCAGATAATATTAGCCAGACATAGGACTGCTGCATTGAATTATATGATTATGTATTATATATGAAGATTATATTATGTGATTGTATATGATATGTGGAAGTCCTATTTAAAAATAAAAATGGTATCTGACAGTATAGATTGTTATGCTATTGTTAAGCGGCTGTTTGTATGCATTTTATAAATGGTTTGGCTGAATGGAGGAGTTGTATGAGGAGAGCATTAGCAAAAAGGCTTATTCCATTGTTGATGGTACTTGTGCTTGTAATACCATATTTTGCAGTGTCATATTATGATGTATATGGAGATGATAAGCAGAATCTCAATGATGCTAACAGCAAGAAAAAAGATTTGCAGAGCCAGTATGAACAGACAGAGAAAATAATTGAAGACTTAAAGGCACAGAACGATGATATGATAGCTTATATTGCCAAGCTTGATGCACAGATGTCCAGTGTTGATGGTGAGCTTAATGAGGTTAATGAGCAGGTTGAGCAGATAGAGGCTGAGATAGCGGATACAGAAGAAAAGCTTGCACAGGCAGAGATAGAGGCAGAAGAACAGTATAGTTCAATGAAGCTTAGAATTCAGTTTATGTATGAACATAATGATGAAACATATTTTGCATTGCTTATGAATTCCCAGAGTATGGGTGATATGCTTAATAAGGCGGAATATATTACAAAAATCTCACAGTATGACAGGGAAATGCTTGAAAAATATAATGCTACTGTTACTTATATAACTGTCGCTAAAGCACAGTTAGAAACAGACAGGGAGACACTTGTAACCAAGCAGGAGGAGCTTGAAGATAAGAGAGCTTCACTTTCACTGCTTGAGTCAACCAAGAAAAGTGAAATGGCTTCATTGCAGAAGAATAAGCAGCAGCAGGAGGATTATAAAGCTAAGATAGAAGCTGATATAAAGGCTCAGGACCAATATATTGCTAAGATAGAGGCAGAGATTAAGGCCAAGGAGAATAGTGGAAGTGCCAATGTTGTAAAATATGATGGTGGAAAGTTCAAGTGGCCTACAGAGTCAACAAGGATAACCTCACCTTATGGTGATACAGAGGGCAGAAGTTCTCCACATAAGGGAATTGATATCGGTGCACTTAACAGAGGCGTTGCGGGTGATGCTATATATGCGGCGTATGATGGTGACGTGGTAATTGCGACATTTAGTTCATCAGCGGGGAATTATATTATGATTAATCACGGTGGTGGATTGTATACAAGATATCTGCATGCTTCAAAGCTTCTTGTCAGTGCAGGAACACATGTAACTAAGGGACAGAAGATAGCACTTATGGGAACAACAGGTGATTCTGACGGAGTTCATCTACATTTTGATGTAAGATATAACGGAAGTTATGTTTCACCTTGGAACTACTTAAGCAAATAAAAATTTAATAAATGCAGAGGCATATAGGTATGGACAATCAAAATAACAACATTTATTCAAATGATAATGTCAATAGTGATGATTTTAATGCTGGTGATAACATTAATGTAATTAATAATGTTAATGCAGATAATGACATTAATGCCGGAAACAGAATTAATAATAGTGCTTCGGATAATCGTGTAAATATTGGTGATTTGTATGGAATGAATGATTTAAGAAGAAATGCACAGCCGCCAAGAAAGAAGAAATCACAAGGCTTTGCAAGTGGAATGATTATCGGTGCTGTATCAGCATTTATGGCTGTTATACTTCTAATATTAAGTGTGGCAGCAGTGTGTATAGCTAAAGGCTACATTCATATAGGTGTTAATGGAGATGTATATATACAATCTGATGCAGTCACAGATTCAGACGGAATTGGAAGTGAGGTAGAAGGCAAGCTTAATGCAATTGATTCTGTGCTTGAATCCTTTTATTTTGGTGATGTAGATGATGAAACCGCCAAAGATAACATTTACAAGGCGTATCTTAGTTCATATGGTGACAAGTATACCATGTATTATACAGCGGATGAATATAAAGCCTTAAAGGAGTCAACAAATGGCAAGTTCTATGGCATAGGAGCAGTCTGCCAGCTTAGCGGTGAAGGTGGTGTTCTTCTTGTAGATGTATATGATAATGGGGCAGGTTATCAGGCTGGACTCAGGAGTGGCGACAGGGTTGTAAATGTTGATGGCAGGGACATAACAGGTATGGAGCTTTCATCAGCCGTTGCACTTATTAAAGGCGACAAGGGTACATCTGTCACGCTGGAGGTCATTCGTGGAACTGAGCGACTGACATTTTCTGCGGTAAGAGATGCTGTTGAAGCAAAGACAGTGTCATATACACTTCTTGATAATAATATAGGTTATCTTTCGATATCACAGTTTGAGGAGGTAACAACAAAGCAGTTCAAGGCGGCTGTTGAAGATTTGCAGTCACAGGGTATGAAAGGACTTGTAATTGATATAAGAAACAATCCAGGTGGATTGCTTGATACGGTTGTAGGTATGCTTAAATATATGCTTCCTGACGGACTTATTGTGTATACAGAGGATAAGCAGGGCAATAGAAAAGAGTATAAAGGTCAGGATAATGATGAGTTCAATCTGCCACTGGCAGTCATTGTAAATGGCAATAGTGCCAGTGCCTCAGAGATATTTGCAGGTGCTATACAGGATTATGGCAAAGGAACGATAATTGGAACCCAGACATATGGCAAAGGAATTGTGCAGACAGTTAAACCACTTACAGATGGAAGTGCAATAAAGTTCACAATTGCCAAGTATTTTACACCAAAGGGTCAGGATATACACGGAAAAGGTGTTACTCCAGATATGGTAGTGGAATATGACACTGATGCAGATGTTGACACCCAGCTTGATACGGCAATTAAGAATGTGGAAGCACAGATTAATTAAATATATGCAAATGGAAAATATATAAATTACAGTAAGCCTGATGGCTGATATGCAGATTGGCAGTTTGTTGAAATCTGTTGTGTATCAGCAGTCAGGTAATTTTTATCACAAAATAAAACAAATGTTCTATTTTTAATAGACAAAGGCATTTATTTGTAGTAAAATCAATATATAAGGTAAATACTATTAAATAATATTGTTGTTGACTATTTTACTATAGATTAACGAAGGGAGAATTGTTATGGAATTCAAGTTACACGCTCCTTATAAACCGACAGGAGATCAGCCCCGTGCAATAGAGAAGCTTGTGCAGGGATTTGAAGAGGGTAATCAGTTCGAGACCCTTGTCGGTGTTACAGGCTCTGGTAAGACATTTACTATGGCGAACATAATACAGTATGTGCAGAAGCCAACACTTATTATCAGTCATAATAAGACATTGGCGGCACAGTTATATAGCGAGATGAAAGAATTCTTTCCTGAGAATGCAGTAGAGTATTTTGTTTCTTATTATGATTATTATCAGCCGGAGGCTTATGTGCCACAGAGCGATACTTATATAGCCAAGGATTCTTCGATTAATGACGAGATAGATAAGTTAAGACATTCAGCAACAGCGGCACTGTCTGAAAGAAATGATGTAATCATAGTTGCTTCAGTTTCATGTATATATGGATTAGGTGCACCTATTGATTATAAGAATATGGTTATATCACTTCGTCCAGGTATGGAAAAAGACAGAGATGAGATGATAAGAAAGCTTATAGATATACAGTATATGCGTAATGACCAGGATTTTAAAAGAGGAACATTCAGGGTAAGGGGAGATGTTGTAGAGATATATCCGTCAGCTTCCAGTGGAGATGCTGTGAGGGTCGAGTTCTTTGGAGATGAGATAGACAGGATAAGCGAGATTGATTCTCTTACTGGTGAGGTTAGGTGTAACCTTGACCATGTTGCTATATTTCCTAATTCACATTATGTTGTTGAAAAAGAGAAGATGGAAAAGGCGATTGATAATATAAAGAAAGAACTTGCAGAGAGAATAGAGTATTTTAAGAGTGAGGATAAGCTTCTTGAGGCACAGAGAATAGAAGAACGAACGAACTTTGATATAGAGATGATGCAGGAAACAGGCTTCTGTTCAGGTATTGAGAATTATTCAAGACATTTAGCAGGGCTTCCGGCAGGGTGTCCGCCATATACGCTTATGGATTATTTTCCAGATGATTTTATGATAATTGTTGATGAATCACATATAACTATTCCACAGATAAGGGGAATGTATGCAGGCGATCAGGCAAGAAAGACGACACTTGTTGATTATGGCTTCAGGCTTCCATCAGCGAAGGATAACAGACCGCTTAATTTTCAGGAGTTTGAGAGCAAGATATCACAGATGCTTTTTGTATCTGCTACACCTAGCAGGTATGAGGAAGAACATGAGCTTATGAGGGCAGAACAGATTATAAGACCTACAGGACTTCTTGATCCTGAGATAACAGTAAGACCAATAGAGGGTCAGATAGATGATCTTATAAGTGAGATTAATAAGGAAGTTGAGAAAAAGAACAAGATACTTGTAACTACACTTACCAAGCGAATGGCAGAGGATCTTACAGATTATCTTAAGGAAGTCGGCATAAGAGTCAAGTATCTTCATGCGGATATTGATACACTAGAGCGACAGAAGATTATAAGGGATATGCGACTTGACGGATTCGATGTGCTTGTTGGTATCAATCTGCTTAGAGAGGGACTTGATATTCCAGAGATAAGTCTTGTGGCTATTCTTGATGCTGATAAAGAGGGCTTCTTAAGAACAGAGACTTCACTTATCCAGACGATAGGACGAGCTGCCAGAAATGCAGAGGGACACGTTATTATGTATGCAGATACTATAACAGAGTCTATGGAAAAGGCTATATCTGAGACGGAAAGACGTAGAAAGATACAGCAGGAGTACAATGAGGTACACGGAATAACCCCTCAGACTATAAAGAAGGCAGTAAGAGATCTTATAAGTATATCTAAGGCAGCAGAAGCAGATAATTCAAATGGAAGGCTTGATGTAGATTATGAATCTATGAGCATTAAAGATCTTGAAAAGGTTAAGAAGCAGATTGAGAAAAATATGCGTAAGGCTGCAGCAGAGCTTGACTTTGAACAGGCGGCTATGCTTCGTGATAAGATGATCGAGATTAATAAGTATATTTATGAGGATAAGAAGTCAGGCAGATAGAATTAATAGCTATTATACCAGGTGAGGCTATAAGTTCAAAAGCAATATTACGCAGTCAGAATTATAAAAAGCAGTTGCTGATTACGGAAAAAGCTTTATGTACCTGAGATGATTAAGGATTAAGAAAGAAGAAATAACGGAGAAAATAGAATATGGAAAAAGGCGATTACAGGAATTATATAAGAATAAGAGGTGCAAGTGAGCATAATCTTAAAAATATTGATGTAGATATACCAAGGGACAGTCTTGTAGTACTTACAGGTCTGTCTGGTTCTGGTAAGTCAAGTCTTGCCTTTGACACTATATATGCAGAAGGCCAGAGAAGATATATGGAGTCATTATCTTCATATGCAAGGCAATTCTTAGGACAGATGGAAAAGCCGGCGGTAGAGAGCATAGAAGGACTTTCACCAGCTATTTCCATAGACCAGAAGTCAACTAACAGAAATCCACGTTCAACAGTTGGAACTGTTACAGAGATATATGATTATTTCAGATTATTATATGCAAGAATAGGTACACCACATTGTCCAAAGTGTGGCAAAGTAATCAACAAGCAGACTGTAGACCAGATGGTTGATACTATTATGGAGCTTCCAGAAAGAACAAAGATACAGATATTAGCTCCAGTTGTAAGAGGAAGAAAAGGTGAACATAAGAAGCTTTTTGAACAGGCTAAAAAGAGTGGCTATGTAAGAGTTATTGCTGATGGCAATATGTATGAGCTTACAGATGAGATAAATCTTGATAAGAACAAGAAGCATAATATAGAAATTGTTGTTGACCGTCTTGTAGTTAAAGATGGAATTAGCAAAAGACTTACAGACTCAATAGAAACAGCACTTAAGCTTGCAGAGGGACTTATGACAGTTGATGTTATAGATGGTGAGCCGATTAACTTTTCACAGAGCTTTTCGTGCCCGGATTGTGGCATAAGCATAGATGAGATAGAGCCAAGAAGCTTTTCGTTTAACAATCCATTTGGTGCGTGTCCTGATTGTTACGGACTTGGTTATACAATGAATTTTGATGCAGAGCTTCTTATACCAGATGATTCATTAAGCATCGATGAGGGAGCTATAGTTGGTATGGGATGGCAGTCTGTAAAGGATGAGGGCAGCTTTTCAAGGGCTATTATGAGTGCACTTGCAAAGGAATATAACTTCAGTTTATCAACACCATTTAAGGATTATCCAGATGATATTAAGGATATGATTATAAATGGTACTAAGGGCAGAAGTGTTAAAGTGCATTACAAAGGCCAGAGAGGCGTTGGAGAATACGATATAGCATTTGAAGGCCTTATCCATAATATGGAGAAAAGATACAGGGAAACTTACTCAGACAGTGCAAAGCAGCAGTATGAAGAATTCATGCGCATAAGACCTTGTAAGTCCTGCCACGGACAGAGATTAAAGCCATCATCTCTTGCTGTTACGATAGCAGATAAGAATATATATCAGATTACAGATATGTCTATTGTTAAGTTAAAGAAGTTTTTAGATGAGCTTGAACTTACAGACAGACAGAAGTTTATCGGTGCAGAGATACTTAAGGAGATTAAGGCAAGAATACAGTTTCTTATGGATGTAGGACTTGATTATCTTTCATTATCAAGAGCTACAGGTACGCTTTCAGGAGGAGAGGCACAGAGAATAAGACTTGCGACACAGATAGGTTCAGGACTTGTTGGTGTGGCTTATATACTTGATGAGCCAAGTATCGGACTTCATCAGAGAGATAACGACAAGCTGCTTGGGACACTTATACATTTGCGTGACCTTGGTAACTCAGTTATTGTGGTTGAACACGATGAAGATACTATGCGTGCCGCAGATTATATTGTTGATATAGGACCGGGTGCCGGACGTAATGGAGGAGAAGTTGTTGCGACAGGAACAGCAGCTGATATTATGGCATGCAAGGATTCACTTACAGGTGCATATCTTAGCGGAAGAATCAAGATTCCAGTGCCGGCGAAGAGAAGAAAGCCGACAGGCTGGATAACTGTTAAGGGTGCAAGGGAGAATAATCTTAAAAATATTGATGTTGATATACCACTTGGAGTATTTACATGTGTAACAGGTGTATCGGGTTCAGGAAAGAGTTCCCTAGTGAATGAAATTCTGTATAAGCACCTTGCTAAGTCTTTAAATCGTGCAAGATGTATCGCTGGTGACCATGATGATATTACAGGAATCGAGCAGCTTGATAAGGTTATAGATATTGACCAGTCGCCAATAGGAAGAACTCCACGTTCTAATCCTGCGACATATACGGGTGTATTTGATATGATAAGGGATCTTTTTGCTTCAACAACAGATGCTAAGGAAAGAGGTTATAACAAAGGACGTTTCAGCTTTAATGTAAAGGGAGGACGTTGTGAGGCTTGTTCCGGAGATGGTATTATCAAGATAGAAATGCATTTTCTGCCTGATGTATATGTTCCTTGTGAAGTGTGTGACGGAAAGCGTTATAACAGGGAAACACTTGAAGTTAAGTATAAGGGAAAGAGCATATATGATGTGCTTGATATGACAGTTGAGGATGCAGTTGATTTCTTTGAAAATGTGCCATCAGTCAGAAGAAAAATAGAAACTCTTAATGACGTTGGACTTTCATACATTAAGTTAGGACAGCCATCTACAGAGCTTTCAGGTGGAGAGGCACAGAGAATAAAGCTTGCTACAGAGCTTTCAAAAAGAAGTACAGGAAAGACTATATACATTCTTGATGAGCCTACAACAGGACTTCATTTTGCTGATGTCCACAAGCTTGTTGATATACTTCATAAGCTTGCGGAGGGCGGTAACACTGTTGTTGTTATTGAGCATAATCTTGATGTTATCAAAACAGCCGATTATATTATAGATATGGGACCAGAAGGCGGCGACAGAGGTGGTACAGTTATTGCAAAGGGTACACCAGAAGAGGTTGCCAAGGTTAAGAAGTCTTATACGGGACAGTATGTTAAGAAGTATTTATAAGGATGGTGCAGATGACGGCATTGTGGATGAAAGTTCAATGACAGAAGATGTTTAAAATCTCTAAATTGGTAAATTCGAAAATTGCAGGTGCTGGTCAGTGTTATAAATTATAAAACATATCTTTTATAGTTATTTTGAATAATATAAAGTGTAAAAATACGACATTTGATTGCTAGGAGAAGAAAAATGGTATCAGGCATTATATTTGATATGGATGGCGTTCTTATAGATTCAGAAAGACAGTCTAATGAGGGCTGGCTATGGGCGGCAGGGCAGCTTGGAGTGGATATGCCCATGTGGCTTATAGACAGCTTTAAGGGTGCTCCGGCAGAGCTTTGCTGCAAGTTCTTTGATGATTATTACAAGGGTGTGATAGATTATTGGGAAGCGAAGGAGCTTAGAACACAGCATGTATACAAGATAAGGGAAACAGAAGGTATTCCTGTTAAAAAGGGCGTAAAGGACATATTTGAATATATAAGAAATAATGGATTAAAGTGTGCAGTTGCTACATCAACAAGGCGTGAAAGTGCTGAGAAAACACTTCATGAAATAGGAGTGTGGGATTATCTTGATGCGGTTGTATATGGAGATGAAGTCGAACATGGAAAGCCAGAACCAGATATATTCCTTCGTGCGGCTAAGGCAATAGGCGTAAATCCGTCAGAGGCAGTAGTAGTTGAGGACAGCATTAATGGCATTAAGGCTGGATATGCGGCAGATATGAGAGTTGTTCATATTCCTGATACAATAGCAATAGATGATGATATCAGGAAGCTTACATATATGGTATGTGCTGACCTTAATGGACTTATTGATGTTGTGGAAAGTATTAACAAACCAGTTATTAACAGGAAAAATGTTATTAATGCATTTGCAGAGTATGTAAGAAATTATGACCCATCAGATGAAAAGATAAAGCTTAAGATAGATCATACCTACAGAGTAGCAGGACTGTGTCAAAGAATTGCAGAATCATTAGGCTTAAGTGAACCGGATGTAGATATTGCATGGCTTCTTGGAATGTTACACGATATAGGAAGATTTGAGCAGATAAGGCGTTTCGGTACATTTAATGATGCCCAGTCGGTAGACCATGCAGAATTCGGGGCAGATCTGCTGTTTAAGGAAGGTCTTATAAGGAAGTTTGCAGAAGGGTATTATGAAGAATGTGAGCTTGCACAATTGGATAATCAGTCTGATTATTGTCAGGAAGAACGGAAAATTAAAGAATTCTTAGTTAATAATGATGCAACGACTGTCGATGATGAGCAGATAATAAAAAATAATGAGCACCACAATAAAGATACAGGACTTCTTGAAATGGCAATAAGACAGCATAATAAGTATCGTGTAAAAGAAGACCTTACCGAAAGACAGCGTATGTTTTGTGATATACTGCGTGATGCGGATAAGGTTGACATATTTAAGGTGAATGCAGATATTCCTATGGAGATTATATATGATGTAACAACAGAGGAACTTAAGAATGGAATTATAACCAAAGAGGTACTTGAGAGCTTTTATAAGAAGGAAACAGTACTTAAAAGTGTAAGAAGGAGTGCAGTTGACCATATAGTAGGGCATATATCACTGCTTTTTGAACTTGTGTATAAAGAAAGTTATAGACAGGCCAAGGAACAAGGTTATGTATATAAACTGCTGGATTTTAAGTCTGATGTACCTGAGGTTAATGCAGAATTTGACGATATGAGGAAATATGTAGACGAGTTCCTTATGGAAATATAAAGCTGTATAAATCTGAAATTAAGCGGTATAAGCATACAACAGATTAATAATAGGAGGTTGTGTTGTATGGATTGTAATAAAGATTGAAGAATATGCTTGTCATTATACCGCTTGTTTACTATAATAAATGTATATATGAGTTGTAGATGTGTTATATATACTGATATATACTTTAAAAGCAATGGAAAGAAATATAAAACAATAAAAGCTGTAAATTGCTATACATAAATTGTTATGTAAAATATCTAATTAATATATGTGTGTTATATGTATATATTATAATA
>ULMR01016532.1_pt1 | contig 13735 bp, 15 predicted proteins | sample 1951711 | NCBI WGS metagenome assembly ULMR01 (sample SAMEA4835556, study PRJEB28245) | human gut metagenome | biome: gut microbiome; material: fecal sample | place: Denmark | collected 2008 | reverse complement strand
AGCTGCAGAGTGAGTCATGCCTGAGCATCCGATAGTTTCTACAAGTGCTTCTTGAATGATACCGTCTTTAACATTAAGAGTTAATTTACAAGTACCTTGTTGCGGAGCACAACATCCACAACCGTGAGTCAAGCCTGAAATTTCTTTAATTTCTTTAACTTTTGTCCAATCGCCTTCTTGAGGGATAGGAGCAGGCTCGCCTTTAACACCGCGTTTTACGCAGCACATTTCTTCTACTTCTTTTGTAATTTGTATACGATCCAACATTTTCTATACTCCCTTCGGTTATATACAAGATTATTGTACGTGCTCAAAAGGTCAAGTCAAGATTATATATCGCATTAGGTTACATTAGATTACTCAAATTTTGACAAAAAAATGTAATGTCGAGCAATTAAAATTCAACATTACATTTTTCAAATATTTAATACTATAAATTTATTTATTACCAATCAGATGAAACAGGTTCATCATCTTCATCTTGAAGAGCAGACAAATCTTTATGATCGGTTCCGTCAAAATCAGTCGGAAGCATGTCATCTTCCGGCCATACGGTATCATCATCATAACGAGCTGCAACAAGGTTGACGGAAGCTGTCAAATCTGAATTTGATAAATCAGTTTCTGATAAAATGCAACCTGCCATATCGCAATCTGAAAAATTACAATAAGTCATTTCTGCATAACTGCAATCAGCACCTGTCAATAATGCTTCGGTAAAATCACATTCCAAAACTCTTGCTCTTGTAAAATCAACAGAAGTTAAATCTGCATTTGTAAAATTAACAAAAGATAAACTGCAATCTGCAAAAGAACTTGAGTTCAAATCTACATCGGAAAAATCTATTTCTGAAAGATTTATTCCAGAAAAATCAACTTCGGAAAGATCAACTTCTTCCTGCTCAACCTTCCAAGAATTAAATTTTTCAGGGTTCTTTCTTAATAATTCTACGAGTTCTTCTTTGGTATAATCAATCATTTATTTGTATTCTCCTTATATTAACTCTGTTTGTAAAGCTAAAAGCACTGCCTGCGTTCTGTTTTCTACTTTCAACTTTTTAAATATACTGTTTAAATGTGTTTTAACCGTAACCTCTTTTACAAATAACTTATCTGCAATCTGTTTATTACTTGCCCCTTTTGCAACCATTTCTAACACTTCTGTTTCTTTAGATGTTAAAAGATTTTCAGGCAGGGTTACTTTTGAGTCTTTTTTCACTTGTGTATAACGCTTTGAGCGTCTTAATACCGCTTCCATACGAGCTAACAAATTCGGTAACATAAAAGGTTTTACGATGTAATCATCTGCACCGATTTTTAAACCGGTAACCATTTTTTGATCTTCATTAACCGCTGTAAGCATTATAACGGGTAAATCTTTTGTATTTTCATTCGAACGTATAGCCTTTAATGTTTGCCAACCGTTCATATTAGGCATCATAACATCAAGAAGCACAATGTCAAATTTGTTATTTTTAGAATTTAATTCTTTTAATGCCTCAACCCCGTCACAAACAGAAGTTACCTCATATCCGTAGAAGGGTAAAGCATCTTTCAAATATTTAGCATTATCATCAACTAACAGGACTTTTGTCAAATCAGACATAATTTAATCCTTATACTATATTATTTTTTAACGCCTTTAATGCAGCTTGCAATCTGTCATCTACTTCCAATTTTTGAAGTATGTTTGCAACGTGAGCTTTTGTTGTATTAATACTTATAACTAAAATTTGCGCAATTTCCATATTACTGTAACCTTCTGTCATAAGTTTTAATATTTGAGCTTCACGTGAGGTTAAATCGTAATCTTTTCTGTTATCTGAGGTATCCAAAGACGGAGAATTTGCACTTGCTTTAAGTACAATATGCGCAATACTAGGATCGAACCAAGCTGCACCGTCTGCAACCGATCTTACAACTTCTACCAATCTTTGCGGGTTAATTTCTTTTGAACAATAAGCATTTGCACCAGCTTTTAAGCTGTTTAGAACTTCTTTTTCATCGTTATGAGAAGTTAATATTACAATTTTTACATCTTTGTTAGAGGAGCGGATTTGTTTTGTAGCTTCAATACCGTTCATATTAGGCAAGCCCAAATCCATTATGATAACATCAATTTGATTTTCATTAAATATTTTTATTGCAGCTTCTGCCGAATCTGCTTCAAATATTTTATCAACATAATCAACACCTTCAAATGTTGTTTTCAATCCAAAGCGTGTTAATTCATGATCTTCAACTATCAAAATATTTTGTTTCATATATTTAATTCCTCTTTTGCAGGTGCATAATCCGGATTTAATTTCAAAGATCTTTTAAAATATTTTTCCGCATCCTGTTTCAAACCCTGATTTTTTGCAATCAATCCTTGATAATAATAATATCTAAAATCATTTTCGTCAATATAATTTGCTATACCCAAATATTTTTTAGCATCATAATAATTTCCGCGTTCAATTTCGACACGTCCCAAATCTATCCAAGCTTCTTTAAAATTCAAATTTATCGCAATTGCCTTTTTCAAATAAGCCAATTCTTTTGACTTGTCCTTCAACGCAATCTTGTAATATGCCGTCCAGCAATCGGAATATGTTTTTAATATTTTTTCATAAAGTTCATAAGCTTTTTTCTCTTTACCCAATTTTTCATAAGTTTGAGCAACTTTCAGAGGAAATACCGATGAAGATTTATCTTTTGATTCAGCATCCTTGTAATATTTCAAGGCAGTTTTGTAATCACCTTTTCTATAATTCAAATCTCCAAGCACAAGCAAGGTGGTTGAATTTCCGCTATCCATTTTATAAGCTTTTTGTGCAATATCCTGAGCTTTTTCATACTCTTGCATATTGTAATAAACTCTTGATAAAATTGCATAAACTTCTTTATTATGTTTCTTTTTAGTTGTCAAAGCATTTTGCAAAGCCCTCATAGATTTTGCAAGCTCATTTTCATAATAATAGTAATAACCTAAATGATACATTTTTTCGGAATAATCTTTTTTAGATTTATAAAGCACATATTGCTCAAGAGAATTTACCTTTCTTGTGAAATCAGCAGAATACAATTTTTGGGATTTAATATATTCAACCATTTTCAATGCATCTTTAGGCTTTTTACCCTGAGATAAGATTTCCGCCTTCAACTTTTTATAATTAAGGTTTTGCGGATTCATACTTATAGCAGTATCAATATATGTATTTGCATTAATAAAATCATTTGATTTCAAATATCCTAGTGCCGCAACGTAATTTGCATAATCCGATGAAGCAAGTAAAGATGTATTTTTAACAAGTTCAGATGTAGCTTCACGGCTCTGATCATTATAAATTATGTTTGAAAAAACTTCTCCGAGATAAACTTCATCATCCTGTTTTAATTTTTTTGACGGAAAATAATACAACTTGATATCACCAATCAAAAAGTCAGATAATGCTCTATCTTCGATTTTTGAAGATGCTAATTCAGATAAGTCAAAAAAGCCGATATCAGCCATATTTTCAGCCATCTTCATATAAGCATAATCGTTATCTGCCATTGTTTCAATAAGGACTTTAAAATCCATATAAGCAGATTTGACATTACTTTGCACAAACCTGTCAAATGCGAACACATATTGATTGTGTAAACTGTTATGAGTTAAAGTAGCTTTTTTAATAGGCAAAGCAATAGTATTTACAGGCAAAGGCATCTGTAACAAAGGATCAGCCGGCTTTAAGAAATCAAAACCGTCAGCAAATACAGGTGTAATCATTGTGCCTAATATTAATGTTGTACAAACAAATTTATGCATATAAAATACTACTTTCAACCCTCATTTTTATCTGTATTCCCAGAATAGTAAAAATTAAATAATTCTGCAATATGCTTATCATCATCTGATACATTTTCATTAACAATAAAATTATGTATGTCAAGCAAATTATAATGACTTAATGTCTCGCTATCCTGTTCTGTCAAGCTGTTGTGATTTTCAGTTAAGAAAACTCTTACAATTTTATCAACAGGAATTTTCAAAAATTCATCAACAAGATTTCCGTCAAAATGAGAATTTTTGCCAGACAAAAGAATATCAATTACATTTTGAATAGGCATTTTATCACGATAGTGACGGCGAGAAGTAATTGCATCAAATACATCGGCAACAGCTAAAATTCTTCCGCCATAAGGGATATTTTCTCCGCTCAAATGACGATAATAACCTGAGCCGTCATATTTTTCATGGTGAGAGCAAGCCATTTCGGTAATCATTTTAAAATCTTCCGATGTATGGATTTTCTCTAAAATATCGTGAGTAATACGCACATGCTCTTGAATATGCTTATATTCCTCATCTGTAAGTTTACCTTCTTTTTGCAATACAGAATCCCTTATTCCGATTTTACCTATATCATGTAAGATGGCAGCTTTCTCAACAAGTTCCTTAAACTTTTCATCACAACCCAACTGGTCAACCAAAAGCATTGCATATAATTTTACACGGCTTGAATGACCTGCTGTAATCTTATCACGGGCATCAATAGATTTTGCAAGAGTGTCAATAAAGCTTTCAAACAAAATCTTTTGTTCTTTATAAAGTTCTTTTTGCTGTTCAAATAATTGAGCGTTTTCTAATGCAATAGATGCACTACCTCCAATCGCTGCAAGAAGATCCTCATCACGTTTTGTAAACGCTCCGCCAAATTTATTTAAAACCTGAAATGCACCGATAATTTCCTTATTATTATTTTTAATCGGCATACAAAGAATTGTCTTTGTAGTATAACCTGTTTCCTTATCAATATCAGGGTTGAAACGCGGATCACTGTATGCATCAGGAATGTTTAAAGGTTCACCTGTTTTTACAACATAACCTGCAAGCCCCTTATCAGCAGGGAATCTTATTTCCTGGCTGTCCAAACCTAAGGCAACCTTACTCCAAAGTTCATTTTTATCCTTATCGTACATGAAAACAGTACATCTGTCAGCCTGAATTGCGATTTTAGTTTCTTCCGCAATAACCTTTAAAAGTACATCAATATCAGTTACAGCGCTGATTGAACGACCTATTTTTACAAGAGAAACAAGCGGATCACTTTTTACAGGAAGAGTAAATTCATCATCATGTTGAATTTCTTTTATTCTGGTTAAAATATAACCCATTAAAGAAAGTTCATCAGGAGTGTTCATTGACATATTTTTGGCGTTTTCAAAATACATCAAAGCAGTATCTTTCAAGCCCTCTCCATAAGCGATTGTTCCTTTCGCAAACTCATTTACAACCTTTGCAGTCGTGCTTTTAGAAAGTTCTGCCATATAACGAGCATCATTTAATATTCTTAAGACTTCTTCATATCTGCTTTTATCCTTCAAATATAAAGTAAGTCCGAAAAGACTTAAACTAACAGAAATATATTCAGTAGAATTTGAATCTTTATAAAATCTTCTCGCTTTATCAAAGACTTTTAAAGCCTCGTCATAAGACTTTTCACCCAGTAAACTTATGCCCTTCTTAATTATTCCGGTATCACATTCAGTCATCTTTACTCTTAACCCTTATAAGAAATTTTAAACACTTTTTACAACTCTATGTTTTTATTGTACAATATTTTTACAAAGATTACAAATACTTTTTATCTAAATGGAGCTTATATGGAAAAGATTACAATTTTAATTCCCGTTTATAACGAAGTAAACACACTTGATAAAATCTTAGAAAAAGTTGAAAAAGCGTCATTTTGCGGCTTAGAAAAAGAAATTATTTTAATTGATGATTATTCAACAGACGGAACAAAAGATTTATATTCAAAATACCCATACAAAGTCTTGTACCACGAATATAATCAGGGCAAAGGTGCCGCATTGAGAACAGGTTTTAAAGAAGCAACAGGCGATATTATAATAATCCAAGACGCTGACCTTGAATATGACCCTGCCGATTATGAACCGTTAATAAAGCTAATACTTGATGGTAAGGCTGATGTTTGCTACGGTTCAAGACTTTCAGGCGGCAAGCCTTCAAGATCATTTATGTTCCACCACCTGTTAGGAAATAAATTTTTATCACTTTTAACAAATATTTTATACGGTTCAACATTAACCGATATGGAAACTTGTTATAAAGCTTTTAAAGCAGAATTTATCAAAGGAATTGAAATTAAATCTAACAGATTTGATTTTGAACCCGAAATTACTGCAAAAGTCTTAAAGAGAGGCGCAAGATTGTATGAACTTCCGATTTCATATTATGGAAGAGAATTTTCTGAAGGGAAGAAAATCACTTGGAAAGATGGATTTCATGCAATTATAGCTTTAATAAAATACCGATTTGTTGATTAAAAAAATGTTTTTAAGGGTTTAAAAAGGTTTAATCGTTAATAAAAAAATAAAAGAATTAAACCTAAATAAATGTAGAAAGGATGAAAAGAAATGAAAAAGATTTTGTTATCATTATTTTTAGCAGCATCTCTTGCAGTTCCTTCATTGGCTGCGACTTGGAGTGCTGTTGACAGAGTTCCTGTGGTCGGCAAACAAGTTTTATCAAAAAACAGCCTTCCGACAACTACAACATTTGTTATCACAGATGTAGAAGTAACAAACAGCACATCAAACGAAAACAATAAAATCTACATTAACAAAACAAACTTGAATTATACAGGTAATGACAATGAAGTAGCAGCAGTAATTGCTCAAGAAATCGGTGCACTTGTTAATGCAAACGCATCTAAAAAGAAATTAGTATCAAACATCACATCAGCTCTTGCTGGAAGTTTTGTAGATACATCACTTGAAACAACAGCACTTGCTGCAAATGAATTTACATTAAACAACATGTCAGAAAAAGATCAAATGAATGCTGATATTACAGGTGTTGATTTAATGATTCAAGCAGGATATAACCCGCTTGCAATGATTGTTGTTTTAGGCAAAATGCCGGGTTCTACAATGGATATTTTAAAAAGCCAACCAAACAACTTTAAACGTACAATGTATATCTATGATTACCTTGCATATAACTACCCTTCAAAAGTAAAAGCAGGTTATAATTGCCAAGAATACAAAAATTTCCTTGCATACATTCAACCGACAATTGATGAAAGAAATTCAAACAGCAAAAAACTTGCTAAATGGGAAAAAGAACAAGCTAAATTGAAAAAAGAAAGAGCAAAACAAATCGCTAAATACAAAGCAACAGGCGGACTTAACGGATGGGATGCATCTTATACAATTCTAAAAAATCTGTCTGAAAGCTCAGAAGTAAAATAATAAATCTTAAAACCTCCTTTAAAAGGAGGTTTTTTAATACCTGGAAATTACTTATACTCAAACAAAATAAATATAAAGGTTTTTGAGGTTAAAAAAATGACTGACAGTATAAAAACATTGAAATGTCCTGCTTGCTCGGAAGAAATGACAAAACTATTTATAACAGATAAAGGTATAAATCTCGATGTATGCGCAAATAATTGTGGCGGCATTTTCTTTGATTGCAAGGAATTTCAACAATGTACAAATTCAGAAAATGAAATTGAAGAATTAAAGCGGATATTAGAAAATAAAAACTTCATGCCTGTCGATGAAACTCAAATTAGAATTTGTCCTGCCTGCAATACACCTATGGTAAAAACACGTTCTTTTGGAATTCATATAGATAGCTGCAACAATTGCGGAGGAATATTCTTAGACAATATGGAGTTTCAAAAAATCAGAGAAAAAATCCAAGCTCAAAAGAAAAAGCCAAACCCAAATGCCGTTCAATATAAAGATATTGATCTTCACGAATTTTGTAAAGACGCGTTAGATGAAAATAGACGGATTACAAATTTTTCTAAAGTAGCAGACACGCTGAATCGCGAAACATATTTTGATCCGAGATATCCGCTCACCTCGTTTTTCAGACTATTTTTCTAAGTTCTTCAAGTTTTGCTAAACTGTCACTTTCAAAATATACCCTCAAAAGAGGTTCAGTTCCACTAGGTCTAACAAGCATCCAGCTTGTATCATCATCAAAATATAATTTTACACCATCTTTTGTATCTACTCTTTTAACCTTGAAATCTCTAAGTTGCTTTCTTTGTTTGAAATCCTCAAGAATTCGTTTTATTTCATCTACATTATCTAATTTTTTATCTACACGGTCATTATAAAACTTGCAACCTACAAAATCATACAAATCCTTTTGCATTTGGACAAGTGATTTATGTTCATAAGACATAGCTTCTAGAATAAGAAGGTTTGCCAAAATACCGTCTTTTTCTGGAATATGACCTTGAATACTCAACCCTCCCGATTCTTCCCCGCCAATAATCGGATTAAATTTTCTCATAGCTTCACCGACATGTTTAAACCCGACAGCAGTTTCAATAACCTCAATTCCGAGCTTATCCGCAACCTTATTTAATAACAAACTTGCCCCGACAGTCTTTACAAGCGCACCTTTGTATCCTTTATTTTTGGTCAAGTGTATTAAAAGAATTGCAATAATTTCATTAGGAGAAACATATTCTCCCTCCTCATTTATTACCCCAAACCTGTCACTGTCGCCATCGTTTGCAAAGCCTATTGAATTTGGAGTAGATTTAACTTTTTGTATTAATTCTGTTAAATATTTTGGTTTCGGATCAGGCATTCCACCGCCAAAATTTACATCATGGAACATGTGCATACTTTCGTATTTTATTCCATGGATATCTAAAAGCTTGTCAAAATAACCTATACTTGCGGCATAAAATCCATCAAATATAATATTTTCAAAAAATCCTTTAATTTTTTCAAAATTTATTAATTTTTCAATATGAGCAAAATAATCAGGAGCGAAATTATATTTAACAACTCTTCCCTTATCGCTTTGTGCTTTAAACGGCACATTAAGATTGTACACAAGCTCATCCGTAATATCAGATGTTGCAGGGCCTGCATAATCAGGAATAAATTTTATTCCCAAATATTCAGGCGGATTGTGAGAAGCCGTAAACATTACAGCACATGCATTCAAATGCTTTGCATTATAAGCAAGAACAGGAGTAGGAATTATCTTGTTAGAAAGCAAAACTTCAAACCCGTATTGAGCTAACTGTTCTGCAGTCTGAGATGCAAATTCAAACGCCATATTTCTCGGATCATACCCGACAATTATCTTCTTTTCCAAACCAAAATTATCAAAAACGTATTTTCCAATAGCCTTTGTAACAGTTTGCACATTCTCAGTATTGAAATCTTCCCCTACAATTGCTCTCCAACCGTCAGTTCCAAATTTTATATTTCCCATATTTCTTGCCTCACTCTTTTATTCTGATATAATAATATTAGAAATAAGGAGTAATCGCAAATGTTAAATTTTGAAACAGTGAAAACAATCGCATATTTAGGACCACAAGCCTCATTTACGGAAATGGCAAAAGATGAATTTTGTAAACGATTTAACATTAGCGCATACCCAACACCATTGCAAACAATAAGACAGGTCGTTGAATATGTTGATGATACACCTGATTCCTTAGGTGTTCTTGCTGTTGAAAATTCTATTGAAGGTGCAGTTCGAGAATCAATGGATAATTTAATGATTACAAAAAATCCAAACATTAAAATATTATCAGAATGCTACCTTCCGATAAATCATTGTCTGCTTGCAAGAACAACCGAATTTTCATCAATTGCAGGAATAATTTCACATCCGCAAGCTCTTGCACAATGCCAAAATTTTATTCATAATGAGCTTCCGTATAACGTAAACATTATAGAAGCCGCAAGCACAGCAGAAGCTGCCAGAAGTTTGCAAAATTATAATCTTACATACGCAGCAATAGGGAGCAAAAAAACTGCCGAAACCTACAACTTAAACATACTTCGAGAAAATATAAATGATGATAAAACAAACCAAACCCGTTTTGTTCTAATTGGAGATTTTGAAACCGAAGAAACAGGACATGATAAAACATCACTTGCATTCTCAACCGAAAATAAACCTGGTGCATTATTAAATGTTTTACAAATTTTTATGGAAAATCACATAAATCTTTCATATATCGCATCTCGTCCGTCCAAACATAAATTTGGTGAATACATATTTCTGGTAAACTTTGACGGTCATATTCACGATGCAAAAATTATGGGAACTATCCAAAAAATTAAAGAAAAAACAACTTATATAAGATATATGGGATCTTACAAAAAAGGAAAAGCTATTGTTCTTCAGCCGTAACAAAAGCAATAGCTTTTGTTCTGTCATGTGATAGACTTAATTGAAAAACAATATTTTTTTCAATTTGTTTTAATATTCTTATTTGCGGACACATCTTTTCATTATGAAAAACTTCAATCTGATTATAAGAAACACCCTCAATATTAAGAGCAGTTAATGCCTTTATAACAGCTTCTTTTGCGCAAAAACGTGCAGCCAAATGGCTTTCAGGTTTAGAGAATTTATTGCAATAATCAAGCTCTAAATCCGTAAAAACTCTATGCAAAAATTCCTCGGATTTCCCTCTAAATCTTTCTATATCTTCAATATCAACACCGATTGCCATAAACAAATTTTATCACAAGATTGACGAATTTTGCAAACCAATGGTATAATTAATTATTCAAACGCATCTTTTTAAATAACATTTTTCATTAAATTAGTCAGAAAGGAAATTTATGGCTGATTCAATGATACCTTATTCATTTATCCCCGGCACAAAAGCGAAAGCTGATGAAGTCAATGCAAACTTCACAGCCCTTGCAAATATCATAGAAGCCAACAAAACAAACACGGCTGGAGATATTGAAGATTTAAATGAGATATTAGCGACAAAAGCTGATAAAACAGAACTTGTTAATGAACATATTGTTGATACGACAGGCAAAAACCTTGACGATTACAAAACAAAAGGTACATACATTTTTACCTCAACATATTCTCCGACTAATATTCCTAAAGGCAACGCAGGAACACTTATTGTAACAGGCAAAGATCCTGACTTTATAAAACAAATATGGTTATGTACAGACTCAAACCCTGAAATATACACGAGAAACTTTGTATCTGACAGCTGGGATGAGTGGAAATCAGTAACAGGCATAATAAATAAAGCAAATCCGGGATATTTCAAACTTCCTAACGGATTAATGATTCAATGGGGTTCTACATCAAGCACATATCCAAACATCACCTATCCTGTTGCTTATTCAAATTTTGCTTGCATTATTTGTCATAAAAAAGGTTGGAATTCAAGTTTTGAAAGAAGTGACTCCGGAATAGTTGCAGAAAGCCTTACCGGATTTAATTATGCAAGTAGCGGCTACTACTTAGGGATGAACTGGTGTTCACTAGGATACTAAAAAGGAGAGATAAATATATGAAATATTACGGAACAAAAAATAATAAAGATTACGGATTTTATGAAGAAAATTTTGAAAATGCAATTGAAATAACGGATGAATACTGGATGGAATTGCTAAATCTGCAAAGCACAGGTAAAAGAATTATAAAATTCGAAGATCAGGTTATCGCTGTTGATGATACCAAATATACACAAAAAGACGGTGTCTGGGTAAAATTAACCGATGAAGAAGCAAAAGTCAAACAGCTAAATATTCAAAACGAAATCAGAAAACAAGAAATTTTAACCCAACTGGATGAGCTTGATAAAAAAAGAATTAGAGCACTTGCAGAACCGTCGCTTAAGGATGAAGAAACAACCTGGCTTGAATATTACAATTCACAAATAACAACTTTACGTAATGAATTAACAACACTTTCTTAATTATAAAAAAACCGGTTTAATATATTTTAAACCGGCTCTTTTTTATACATCAAAAAATATGTTCATAAGATTTTGGACAAAGTCATTTACTACTTGAGCCCCTTGTTTTACATCATCTTTGTCAAAAAAACGACTCATTTTTTTATATTGTTTATCTAATGAAACATTTCCGCAATCTACTTCCACACCATATAACAAAGTTTTTGGTGCTTCAAAAGTGACATAATCCTTATTTACAGCAATATCTTTATTTTGCATATTAGAGATTTTGCGTGTTAATTTCGCAAGATATGTGAATAAAGGCATTGTTTTATTTTCAACATTTAAAACATTCCCATTCAACATAACATGGCTTTCGTATTTGTCGTTATAACATTCTACATTTAATATATTAGGTTCGGATTTACTAAAGTAATAATCACTCGAGTTATTTGTAACTTTTTTCAAAACAGATTTAAATTCCGATAAATCATGTCCTTTTAAATCATCATATAAAACCATTGAAAGGCTTCTTGATAAAGCATTTTTTGGGGCACGTTCTCTTCTGAATTGAGCAAATCCAATGTTTGAAATTCCTGTAAAATTTATATTATTCATCTTATCCATAGCAGCTCCAAAACACGTAAAAAAATTTTTTTGCTCGTGATATAATAAATTTACAGAAATTAATAATCGGAGAGAAAAATTATGACAGAAATAAGAGAAGAATTTATAGAACAGGCAAAACATCTTACTCGTAATGCGGAAGTTTTGCCAGGCGGAATTGAAGAATTAGCAGCAAAATTGCAATACTCGAAAAATTCAAACACACCACTGAGAATAAAACTCGGAATGGATCCGACACGTCCGGATTTACATTTGGGTCACACTGTCGTAATGAGAAAATTAAAAGAATTCCAAAAACTTGGTCACAAAATAGTCTTAATTGTCGGCGGTGCAACAGCAATGGTCGGCGATCCTTCAGGAAAATCCGAAACAAGACCTGCTTTAAGTAAAGAACAAGTTGAAGAAAATGCTAAATCTTATTTTAATCAAATGTCAAAAGTTTTGGATGTAAGTAATGCAGAAGTTGTAAATAACGCTGATTGGTTACACAAAATGAGCTTTACAGATTTGTTAAAATTGTCTGCTCAAGTTACAGTTGCACAAATGATGACAAGAGATGACTTTGCAAAAAGATATGCAGAAGGTCGTCCGATATCTATTCACGAATTTTTCTATCCTTTGATGCAAGCTTATGATTCTGTTGCAGTTGATTCTGATATAGAGCTTGGCGGAACAGATCAAAGATTTAACACACTTTTAGGTAGAGATATCCAACTTGCATACGGTAAAAAATATCCTCAATTAGTTATGCTTTTACCGCTTTTGGAAGGTACAGACGGCGTTGTTAAAATGTCAAAAACTTATCCTGAACACTGTATTTCATTGACTGACTCAGAAGTTGATATGTACGGCAAATTGATGAGTATTCCTGATAATATGATTTCAAGATATTTCAGTCTTTTGACAGATGCAACAAAAGAAGAATTGGAGACAATTGATAAACAAATTGCAGAAGGCTCAGTAAACCCTCGTGACATAAAAATGAAACTTGCATACACAATTACCAAAGAATACCATGGAGAAGAAGGTGCAAAACGAGGTCAAGATGCCTTCATCAATGTAGTTTCAAATAAAGGTGTCCCTGATGATGTTGAAGAAGTATCCGGAATGAACGGTAAAGGAATTCTTGATGTCCTTGTTGAATTGAAATTTACATCAAGCAAAGGTGAAGCAAAACGTTTAATTCAAGGCGGCGGTGTAAAAATTGACGGTGAAAAAATTACCGACACATCTTATACACTAAACTTTAAAGAAAGTGTATTATTACAAGCAGGAAAACGTAAATTTGCAAAATTAATATAGTAATTTCCTCCCTTGTTAAAGGGAAAAGAACCACGTAAGCGGTGAATAAATTTTATATAAAAAGTGTAGTAATATAACAAAAATATAATATGCCTCCCTTG
>ULMR01018858.1_pt1 | contig 13842 bp, 14 predicted proteins | sample 1951711 | NCBI WGS metagenome assembly ULMR01 (sample SAMEA4835556, study PRJEB28245) | human gut metagenome | biome: gut microbiome; material: fecal sample | place: Denmark | collected 2008 | reverse complement strand
ATAAAGAGATGCTGAAACAAGTTCAGCATGACATTATTACAGATATTTAGTATAAACTGTTATATAAGTCCATAAAAAACCAGCTTGACAAACTTTTCTAAATTTGTTATCGTGTACGAGAAAATTATATTCTATTTAAAACTGGGTTAATGAATTAGTGATGAAAAAATATTCATATAAATTTTTATTATATTTAAATATAATTGTTATTATTTTAGTTTTATTACTTACATATATAATTTATAAAAATAACACAAGAGTAACTATTACAGAACTACCTCCTTTAAAATATCCTAGAGTTTGTTCGACAGCAACGATTTATGATGATAATTTAGTTGTTATAGGGGGACAAAATTCCGAAAAAGATAATGTTTCTTATACTGGTGAAGTTTTTAACTTAAAAAATAATACTCATAAATTATTTAAAAGTAACTTCAATAATTGTTACGGGAATTATTTGTTTAATATTGGAGAAAAACTTGTAAATATTCAACTAATTAAATTTGATAAGAAATCAAATTATGGATTAGAGATTATTGATTTAAATTCTAATATAACAAAACAGTTAAATAACACACTCCTCCCTAGAGTACCACAATTCCCTCCAATTTTTCACAAAACAGAACATTCATATTGTGGGAACAAAAATGTATTATACACTATTGGAGGAAAAATTTATAATAATAACAAACCATTTCGTAAAATTGAGTATTATGATTTTAACAAAAATATAAGTGGAGAAATTGATAAATTATATGTTTCCCCAAATGGAATTTCTGAATGTTATATTGTTGATAAAAATAAAATATATAATATAAAAAATAATAAAGAAAAGGGAACAACTGCCGATCTAAATTCATTGGTTGACTTGTATGAACTAGAACCTTTTATTATGTCATTTAATTTTTATGCAGAACATGAGCAACTTGTAATTATTGATAAAAATAATATACAAACTCCAGTGCAAATATATTGGTATGACGAGCATGATAAACAATTTTTGAAAAAAACTTTTAAATTACCCAAGCAACTAAAGGGATATAAATTAAAGGAAGCATTTAAACTTGACCAATATAGTATTAGATTGTTGTTTACAAAGGCTAAAAATACTTATGTAGTAGAAATGAACTCAGCCACAGATAAAATTTTCATAATTAGCCACTTCAAAACACAATGCAATAATCCTAGCTTTGTTTATAGTGTATCACCTAATGATAATAAAGACAATAAAATTTATGCTATAGGGGGAGTCTTGGATGAAAATAACTTTGAGTGCGGTAGAAATAATATTATAAAAACAAACGAAATTTGTAATACAATCGAAGAATTTAGTTTTAGGTATTAAAAAGTTTCTATTTCATGCAAAGCATAGTGAGTCAGATCAGAGTAAAAGGTTCTAACCTTATACCATTGGTACATTTATTAAATTTGACTCTTTGTGGTCTTTTGGGTTATATAAAGGTGTGTCACAAAGTTTTAATCTTTTGAGATTATAAAATTGATAGTAAATTTTTCTCCTAAAAAATTGCCGGAATTTTTATTTTACAGCCGAACTCTTAACAAAGAAAAGAGCTTATATTATCATCGAATGTTTAGCTCTAAAACAGGTGAATATTTAGGTGAAATGATTACTCATCCGCAAGATTTTTATTATTTTAATTTAGAAGTTCCTGGTGTGCGTTCTTTATATATTGATTATCTTAAAGTATTTAAGCGTAATGAGGGGTTAGGTACAAAATTTTTAGATTTTGCAAAAACTATTAGTAAACAAAATGGTTTAAATGGTCGGTTACATCTGATTTCTTCTGACTGCTATGATAAAGCAAATCCTCCGCATGTTTTTTATCGAAAATATGGGTTTGATTCTCGTAATGTAGATAAATTAATAGAGCTTGATAATGCTATTTCTCAACCAAAACATAAATTTTCTTTTAATAATATTGCTATGTTTTTCCCGCCCAAAACTCAGGTTGAACAAAATTTTTCTCAAACAAAAAGTTTCTGGAAAAGATTAAAGCAAATAGTTTATAAAATTTATATTCATACTTTGAAATAGTATTTGTAGGATATATGGATTATCTTGTGTTTATAATATGTTGATGTTATTTTAAGTTAAAGAGGAAATGTTTTGGTAAAAGTTTCTATAATAATACCTGTATATAATGTCGAAAATTATTTGAAAGATTGTTTAAATTCTATTATTAATCAATCTCTTTCAGATATAGAGATTATTTGTGTAAATGACGGATCTGTTGACAATTCTTTAGATATTTTAAAAGATTACGCATCAAATGATAATAGATTTGTTATTATAAATCAAGAAAATTGCGGTCAGGGTATTGCTCGTAATAAGGCCTTGGATGTCGCAAAGGGAAAATATATTGCTTTTGTTGATCCTGATGATTGGATTGAAGATGGTGCTTTAGAAGATTTGTATAATTTTGCTGAGTCAAATAATGCAGATGTTGTGCAGTTTGATTTTAGAAATTATGATGATGTTTTTAAAGATTTTAAGGATGTGTGTCTTGCAGATAATTTAAAGAAAATTTATAAGTCTGATTTTTCAAATTTGAAGGTATTTAATTGGAGAGATTTTAAAGATATTTGTTTGCAAAATTTGGATTTGCATGCGTGGACAAGATTATATAAAAATGATTTTGTAAAACATTATAAATTAAGATTTGCACCAACAAAGCGCGCAGAAGATCACTTGTTTGTAATTGGGGCATTATTGGCCTGTGATTCTATTTATTATTATAAAAAATGTCTTTATAACTATCGCAATAGAGCAACTTCAACTGTAAATTCAAAGTCTAAAGATAATTTCCAAATTTTTGTTGTCTTAGATTTAATTAAAGATTTAATAGTGTCTTTTGGTTATTATGTTGATTTGGAAAATGAATTTGAAATTTATAAAAGAACTATTTTAGAGTGGCATTATAAGCAGACTTTACCCGAAGATTTAGATAAATATATGGAGATGTGTAAACAATATTTGTCTGATGAAAGTTTAAAAATTATGATGAAAAATATAAATAAAAAGCGTTCTTTTTTGGAAAATATTTTTTCTCTAAAAAATAAACGTGAAAATGGGGTAAAGTATAAAATAATTACAATTTTTGGATTTAGTTTTGCAATCCCCCAAAAATAGAAATTTTAAAATCTTTCTAATTCCAGTAATTTTTGCTTGATTTCAACTCCCCCTGAATAACCTGTCAAATTGTTATTTATTCCTATTACTCTATGGCAGGGGATAATTATAACAATAGGATTTTTGTTGTTTGCCATGCCGACAGCTCTAAAGGCTTTTGGGTTTCCTATTCTTTGTGCAATCTCTTTATAAGTTACAGTTTTGCCGTATGGAATTTTTAAAAGTTCTTCCCAAACACGTTTTTGAAAATTTGTTCCATTAGCTTTAATTGGAATATCAAAAGTTTTTCTTTTTTTATTTAAGAATTCTTCTAATTCTTGATAAGTTTTTTTTATTAGAGGTGTTTCTTCTTTTTTAGCTTTTAATTCTTTAAAAGAAATATTTGTGATGAAACCTTTGTCTTCAGCTATATAAATTTTTCCTAAAATCGTTGAATTATACGAATAATAAAACAATATTTTATGATTCCTTTAAGTGTTTTATGTGTTTGTAAATGTATAAAATTCCCAAAACTGCAAAAATTGCGACTATTGCGATATCAAATTTATGCCAAATATGTTTGAAGGCTTCCATGTTTTGCCCCATCTTAACCCCAACATAAACAAGTACATAGCTCCATACAAGAGAACCTAAAAATGTTAGAGTAAAGAATATTCTTTTTTTAGCTTTTAAAATACCTGCAGGAAGTGATATAAAAGTTCTTACAACAGGAAGCATTCGGCATAAGAAAAATGCCCAATCTCCATATTTTTCAACCCATTTGTCCGCTTCTTCCAAATCTTTATTAGATATAAGAAAATATTTTCCGTATTTTTCAACGAATTTTCTTCCTCCGAAGTATCCAAGATAATATGAGGGAATAGAACCAAGAACACACCCGAATGCTCCTGCAATTGCAGCTACATGAAAGTTCATTTCACCTTTACTTACTATATATCCTGCAAAAGGTAAAATCGCTTCACTTGGCAGCGGAATGTTACAAGATTCTATTGCCATCAATAGGCTTATTCCTAAAGGTCCCATTGATGTAATTATATATTCAATTAAATTAACTAAATGACCTAAAATTGTATTTATAAATTCCATAATCCCTCTCGCTTTTCTATATTTTTATTTTAGCAAAAACACTGTGTTTTTGTTAAATGTTAACAATATTATTAACATCTTAAGTAATGTAATTGATATTTTATAAAAAAAAGAGGTTGAATTATCAACCTCATCACACACACTTTTCACACATAATTTATAATTTTTAAATTTTATTCACTTATTCACTTTTGCCTAAGCCGATTGCTGTTGCTATTGCTGCGCCGCCTCCGATAAATCCGATTGCAAGAGGTATTTTTCTTAAGCCTTTCATAAGTCCTTTGAAAATATATTTTGCTGATATCAAAGCTGCACCGCCAAATGTTGCACCACCGACTGCATTACCAATTATTTTCTTTGTTTTTTCCTTTCTGCCGACAGGTTGTCCTGTAATTTCTGCAATGTTTTCTTCAGCAGTTTTCTTATCTGCCAAGCCTAAAGTTATAGTTTGCAAGAAACCTTGAGTGAATGAACCTCTGCCATATTGTCTTATATCATCTGTTATTGATGTACCTGTTACTTGTTTATATAGTGTTGAAGCTCTGTTAGAGATTTCTTCTGCAGTTGCTCCAGGGTACATACTTTTTACACTGTTTTTAAATTTTTGATATGATTGAATAATTTGTTCTTGTTCATTATTCATAATTCTTTCATGAAGATATGATGCTTGTTTTGCAATACCTTCCATTGGAGAATTCAATGTTAAATCTGCATCTCGCCATTTTTGTTGCTGTCTGACTTGTGAATCTATCATAAAATCTTGATATTTATCATAGTTTTTATAGTAGTTTTTATAATAGTCTTCATAACTTCCGGTTCCGCTTCCAGTACCAGTTCCTGTTCCGGCATCAACACCTAGTCCCATTGGAGGCATCATTGGATACATTCCCATACCCATCCCCATTCCTGAACCGAATATGCTTCCATTCATACTCATCATCGGATTTGTGTAAAAACCGAGAGGTGAATACATATCTAAACCTGTTAAGTCATTTAGTGCTACCTGGTTATTGTACATATTAGGAATCATTCCGTACATATTTGCAGCCATGTTGAAGTCTGCCATAACCTAACCTCCAAATTGATTTATTAACCTACCTTACTTATATAAAAACTTTCTGCGTTTTAAAATTGCGTTTTTTGATTATTTTATGTTACAATTTCGTAACAATAGTGTATTGCGTAATATGCTTAACAAGTGTAAAATTGGTTTGTAATGAGGTATAGCAGGTGAAAAAGTTCTTTTCGACACTATTTTCTATATTAATAATTGTGGCATTAGGCGCACTTGTATATTTACATCCTGTTTTTTTTCAAACTCAACTGGATAAAGTCAGATCTGTTTATTATGTACACAAAGGCGATAAGGCTTTAAGAAAGATGAAAGTTCAAAAAGCCATTAATTACTACACTAGAGCAGTACAATTATTTCCGGGACATTATGGCGCTTGGTATAATTTAGGTAATCTTTATGTATTGTATGAAGATTATTATTCTGCTGTTGATGCTTATGAAAAGGCTTTTGAATATAATCCTAAAATGATTGTTGCTAGGATGAATTATGGTATTGTTTCTGCCGAAAAACTTGGAGATTTCGATGGCGCAATTAATCAGTATGATGAAATTTTAAACACTAAAAGACATCTTTTATCAATTCCCTTTGTTTACAGTAACAGAAGAAGTTATAAGGTAAATAAAGGACTTGCTTATTACAATAAGGGAGTTGCATATAAACAAAAATCAATTTACCTTGATGATGAATGGGAATTAAGACGTCAATATTTGTTAAAGGCTTTGGAAGCATATAAAGAAGCTTGCAAAATTTTGAAAAAAGATTATGATGCTCGTTACAACTTGGCTTTAACTTATCATCTTTTAGGAGATTATAAGGAAGCAGGATTAGCATATTGTAAGGCAATTGAACTTAATCCTATGAATTATGAAGCTCATTATAATTTAGCAATTTTATTAAGACATTTGAAATATTACAAAGAATCTTTGGAAGAATTAGAAAAGGCTACAACTTTGGTAGCTAATTATGGCGGTAAAAATACTGCTTCAAAACAACGTTATGTATTTGATGTTATGAATGACGTAACCAGAACTATTTTGGCAAATTCAAGCAGCGATTTGATTGATAAAATTACGGAAGATGACGAAAAACCTGTTGAAAATCCTCCTGTAACTTTCATTAATGGTAAATTGGTTTATACAGAAGAACTTGATAATGCTATTATAAAGAATTTAAGAGTTTGTTCAGCTAAGAAAATTTTTGAAGAAGATTTTGACGATGAATACAGCGAATATGATGATGTAAGATATAATGTTCACGTCCCAGGTGTTGAATAAACTTATTTACTTATCCTTTAACAGCACCTTCATTTTCTCCTGAAATGAAATATCTTTGCATAGCTAAGAAAAATATTAAAATAGGAATTGTGGAAAGAATTGAACCCGCTGCAATAAATCTCCAATTTGAACTGAACATTCCTTGAAGGTTATTTACTCCGACAGGCAGTGTGTACATAGATTCTTTTGTAAGTACGATACTTGGCCATAAAAATTCTCCCCAAGAACCGATAAATGTGAATATTGCAAGAACCGCAAGTGATGGTTTTACCATTGGCATTAAAACTTTCCAAAATACTTGCCATACGTTGCACCCGTCAACAATTGCAGCTTCCTCCATTTCTCTTGGTACTCCTAAAAATGCTTGGCGCATAAGAAATATTCCAAATGCGTTTACTGCAAAAGGCATAATTAATCCTACAAATCCTGCAAAATTGTTTACACTGTCAACCAAATGAAGTTTTAGTGTAATAAGATATACGGGAAGCATTATTGCCTGAAACGGAATCATAATTGTTGCAAGAACTGCAAAAAATGTGATTTTTTTACCCTTAAATTCCATTCTAGCAAGCGGATAACCAGCCATTGCAGAAAGAATTAAATTAAGAATTACAGTACCGCCTGCAACAATCATACTGTTTATAAAATATCCGATAAAATCAACTTTGTCCCATACTCCGCTATAATTTGCCCAAGTAAAATCTTGAGGAATAATTTGTGGCGGGTATGCAAAAATATTTTCGCTGTTCCCTTTTAAAGAAGTTGATATTAACCATATAAACGGAAATATTGATAAAAGTGAAACCGCGATTAATATAATATGTGCATATAAATTTTTAAATTTTATTCCTTTCAAAATTTCAACCTTTCAATTAAATCTGATATTTGTTTCTTTCAAAACATAAGATGTTGATTAGCGAGAACACCATTACAATAACAAGTAGAACAACTGCCATAGCAGAGGCAAAACCTAAATCAAGATTTTCAAATGCTCTTTCATAAATGTAATAAACGATTGTTTTGCTGGAATTTAAAGGACCGCCTTTTGTCATAACATAAATTTCTGCAAAAACTTTCATTGCAGATATTGCGCTGATTGTTGTTACAAGTGCGATAGTCGGCATTATATGAGGAACCGTAACGGTTAAATGTTTGGTTAAAAAGTTCGCACCGTCAATATCACAGGCTTCATAAAGTTCTTTTGGAACACTCATTAATGCCGCAAGATAGATTATCATATAATATCCGATTCCCTTCCAAATAGTTACAATAATAACTGAATACAGCGCAAAATTCGGATCAGTAAGCCAACCGACAGGTTCAAATCCGAGTTTTGTAACAAGATAATTTAAAATTCCCTGATCAGCGTAAAGCCACTTAAATGCTATTGCTGCAACAACGATTGATACAATTACAGGAAGGTATATTAATATTTTATATAAAGTTACCCCTTTGATTTTTTGATTAATTAATATTGCCAGAAAAAGCGGGAATATTGCAAGAATTGGCACCGCAATAAAAAGATATAAAAATGTGTTCCACATAACTTTATAAAATATAGGATTGTGGAATAAATTTATATAGTTTTGAAGTCCTACAAATTCTGCTTGATAAATATTGTTTGAATAATCCAAAAAACTTAGTAAAAAAGTTTGAAAAAATGGTATAAAAAAGAATATTACAAGCACAACTGCTGCCGGCAATAAAAATAAATAAGGTGCGTATTTGCCATAATATTTAAACATAGCTTAATTATGACATTATTTTTATTTGCGGTCAAGATTTGAAATAATATATTAAAGATTGACATTATTGTAGATATGTTTTATAATAATAAAGTAAAGAATATGGAGAGTTTTATATGAAAAAATTTAGTGCTTTTACATTAGCTGAAGTTTTAATTACATTAGCAATTATTGGTGTTGTCGCAGCAATGACAGTGCCTACATTAATGCAAAATCACCAGAGAAAAGCTTATACAACCCAACTTCATCAAGTGTATACTTTGCTATCTCAGGCTTTTATGCAATATATGACTGATAAAAATGCGTTGAATCTGCATGAAGCAGGACTTACATCTTCTGCTGAGATTACGAATTTTATGCAAAATTATTTTAAAATAGTTAAATCTTGTACTAATTTTACTGATTGTTTTTATGATGGGCAATATAAAAATATAAATGGTTCTAATTTGAATAATAGTAATTATTGGTTTGGTAGTGCCAATGCACCTTGTTTTGTAATAGCAAACGGAGCTTCTTTATGTTTGGAAAATGCAAAATATCACGGTACTTATGGACATATAACAATTGATGTAAACGGAAAAGCCGGTCCAAATGTCGCTGGTCGTGATTTATATTTTGTATCTTATTATAAAGACGGTTCTATTGATGAAGATGGAATCCCTCCAGAATGCAGAACTTCCGGTACATCTTGCGGATCTGGAAAAACTAATGCAAAAGATGTAAGGGCTGCACTTGGTTGTACTGCAAGATCAGATGCAAAGGGTTGCTTTGGATTAATATTAAATAATAATTGGGAAATGACATATTAATTCTTGCATCTTGCAAGCCATATATCACTTACAACATTTTCAAGAACTCGTTTACTGACAGAACCTGTTAGAAATCTGTCTAATTTTGTCTTACTTTTGTAACCCATAACAATTAAATCAATTTCTCTTGTTCTTGCATAATCTATTATTTTTTGTGCGGGAATACCTGATAATATTGCGGTTTCATTAACATCTTTATTGCAGTTTGTTTTAATTATGTCTTTGATTTTGTCAATTGCTTTTGCTGCATATATTTGTTGCTGCTTTTGAATATCAAGAAGCCAATTTGTATCTAAAGTGCCGTCAAGAAATAAAAAATTCGGGTCTTCATTTACCATACAAATATGAATTTCTTTATCCTCAAAATTTATATTCGGAATTATTTTATTCATTATTTCTAAAGAGCAAAGAGAACCGTCTGTCGTTAGTAAAATTTTTTCACATTTATTTTCTTCTTTAGATATATAATTTGATATTTCGCTATTGTTAATAATTGCTTGTGATACCGAACCTAACCATTTTTGCATTCCTTTTTTGCCGTGAGAGCCCATAAGAATTAAGTCATAATCCTTTTTATCTGCTTGTTCAATTATTCCCTCTATCGCAGAACCGCAATTTTTTATTTGTTCTCCGTTTTGCATTTGTAATTTATTAATTTCTTCTTTTGCGTGATTAAGAACTGTGTCTGCCATATTTGCACAAGTATAGGAAAAATTTTCATCCTCAATATTTATTTCATCAGGTAAAAATGACCAATCTATTACACATATTGTATCGATTTGGGCTTTTCTAACCCAACGAGAGATGTTTTTTAGTGCATTAAAGCTTATTTTTGAGCCATCTGTACAAAATAATATTTTCATAAATTTTCTCCTTTATTAAAATCATATTGCCCAATAAATATAATTTATGTTAAGGAAAATTACATTGTCTGGTATTCTATATTTTTTTCTGCTATTATGTTTTTAGGGAAATGTTTTTTGATAGGAATATGTTATAGTCATGACAGCAAAACAAAATGTTCAGCAAAAGATAAATTTAAGAGATTATAAAGATTTAATAGAAACTATTGCAAAAGTTGAGTATCAGAAGTTCTCAAATTCTCATCTTATAGAATTGCCTGAACTTATTAATATTGGTAATCACACTTTATATATTTTATTCAAAAATCATTCTCCTGAAAATTACAACAATACTTATCTTTCAACAGCTATAAAATGGGCTATCAGAAACGAAGTAAGACGCCGTTACAAATGGTATTCTTTGAAAAACAGAAAACTCAGAGCTGCTGAAGAAAATGATAATCTTAGAGAAGAAGTTTATAAAACAATTTTATCAATAGATGAAATGCAAGATGCAGAAGTTCCTATTCAGATTAAAGCTGAAGATAAAACTCCTGAAGAATGCATTGAATTATCTGAACTTAAGGCTGAAATTATTGAATCTATGAAAAAGCTTCCGCCAAGAGAAAGAGAACTTATTGAATATAAATTCTTTAAAGAAAAAAAATTAAGAGAAATCGCTGAAGAATTTAACATTTCCCAATCACGAATTTCACGTATTATACAATCAGGGTTAGATAAAATTAAGTTGGATTTAAAAAAACAGGGGATTATTTAGTGAAAACTATTTTTGAAAAAAGTAATGGAGTTCAGGGTATTACTTTAACTGATGAAAAAGAAGACTTGAACTTCTTAAATCAAAATTTGTTAAGACAAAATGAAATAGGATTGCCAAGTGTTAGTGAATTGGAGGCATTGAGACATTACAAGGCTCTTTCTGATGAAAATTTTTGTATTGAAAAAGGCTTTTATCCTTTAGGCTCTTGCACTATGAAATATAATCCAAAGGTTAATGAGCTATTGGCTTCTCTTGAAAATTTTGCCAATTTACATCCTCTATCTGATGATGTTGATTGTCAAGGCGCTTTGGAATTGATGTATAAGTTACAGGAAGCTTTGAAAAAAGTTACAGGAATGGATGCCGTAACTTTGCAACCTGCAGCAGGTGCTCATGGTGAGCTTACAGGGATGATGATTATTAAAAAATACTTTGAGGTAAAAGGAGATAAGCGTAAAAAAGTTCTTATCCCTGATTCTGCTCATGGTACAAATCCTGCAAGTGCTCATTTGTGCGGATTTGATATTGTCCCTGTAAAATCTAACGAAAGAGGACAGGTTGATATCGAAGAATTGAAACGTCTTTTAGATAGTGATGTTGCTGCTATTATGATGACTAACCCTAATACTTTAGGGTTGTTTGAAGAAAATGTTTTGGAAATTTCAAAATTGATGCATGAAAATGGTTCACTTTTGTATTATGACGGAGCTAATTTCAATGCTATTATGGGTTATACAAATCCGAAATTAATGGGATTTGATGTTGTTCATTTGAATTTGCATAAAACATTTTCAACTCCTCACGGTGGTGGCGGACCTGGTGCCGGCCCTGTTTGTGTTGTAGACGCTTTGAAAGAATTTTTGCCTGCGCCTTTTATTGATTATGACGGAGAAAAATATTTCAGAAATTATAATATCAAGCATTCAATCGGTAGTGTGAAAGGCTTTTATGGCAACTTTGGTGTTTTAGTCAGAGCTTATGCTTATATTTTAATGATGGGTGATAACTTAAAAGAGGCTAGTGAAAATGCCGTTTTAAATGCTAATTATTTAAAAGAAAAATTAAAAGGTGCATATTTATTACCTTACGATGAACCTTGTATGCATGAATTTGTTTTGTCTGGTGAAAAGCAAAAACATGAAAACGGGGTTTCAACATTAAATATTGCAAAAGCTTTGATGGATGAAAATACTCATCCGCCAACGGTTTATTTCCCATTAATTGTTCATGAGGCAATAATGATTGAACCTACTGAATCTGAAACAAAAGAAGTTTTAGATGAGTTTGTTGAGGCAATGTTGAAGATTGCGCAGGAAGCTAAGACAAATCCTGAAAAATTAATTTCAGCTCCTCATACAACTCCGGTAAAAAGATTGGATGAGACGCTTGCTGCTCGTCATCCTGATTTAAAGTTTGTACAGTAATTAAAGAAAACGAGAAACAGATAAAATGACAAAAGATAAGAAAAAATTAAAAGTTGCATTTCCCCATATGGGAACAGTATATATAGCATGGTCAGCTGCATTGAAAAAAATTGGTGTAGAACCATTTGTTCCACCTTATACAAGTAAAAAGACTTTATCTCTTGGAACAAAACATTCCCCTGAGGCAATTTGTTTGCCTTATAAATTGATTTTAGGTAATTTTATTGAAGCAATAGAGGGCGGAACTGATTATGTTGCAATGATTTCATCTCCTGGATGTTGCAGACTTGGAGAATATGGCAATTGTATTCATAATGCTTTAACAGATCTCGGTTATAAGACAAAATATATTGAATTGACTTTGTATGACGGATTAAAGGGAATGTATGATTTCCTTCAAAAAATCAGCGGTAAGAATGATCCTATTCTTTTTATAAGAGCTATTAATATTGCAATCAGAAAGATGTTTGTGCTTGATGATTTGGAAAATTTATTGTCTTATTACAGAGCACGTGAAATTAATTTCGGTGATGCAGAAAAAAATTATAATAAAGCTTTGCAATATATTAAAGATGCTGATAATACAAGAAGCTTGAGTAAAGCTAAAAAACTTGCTTTTGCTGAAATGGAAAAAACTGCAATTGATAAAAACAAAGAAGTTTTGAATGTTGATTTGACAGGTGAAATATATCTTGTTTGTGACCAGTTCTCAAATCAAAATATTGCAAGAGAATTGGGTAAAATGGGTGTTCAGACAAGACGCAGCTTGACAATAAGCAGCTTCTTGAAAGATGCAATTATTCCAAAAATATTCAGAAAAGGTGAAACTCACCTTCAAAGAGCAAACAGACTTGCAAAACCTTATTTGATGCGTGATATCGGTGGTGATTCATTAGAATGTGTATCTGATGTTGCTTATGCTGATGAACGAGGTATTGACGGTATTATCCATATAAGTCCGTTTACTTGTATGCCTGAGATTATGTCACAAAATATTTTCCCTGCTATGAGAGAAAATTGTGAAATCCCGATATTACCTTTAATTATGGATGAACAGACAGGTAAAGCAGGTTATTTGACAAGATTAGAAGCTTTTGTTGACTTGATGAGACGTCGTAAACGTAAGCTTTCAAAGGCTAAAGGACAAGAAAAACCGGCTGAACTTATTAAGTAAATCGGTTATTATATTTTTTGAAATTAAAGGTGATTATATAATTATGCGTGAATTATTTAAAGATGCTATAAAAATTACAAATTATAATATAATTTTGACTATTCCATTAATTATATTTGTAAAATTGCTTGATTTATATTCTTTGTATTCAAGGTATAATGTTGATTCTACTTTAAAATTTTTAATCGCCTCAATAACCGTATTGTTTATGTTCGGGGTATTTTGCTCCGGCTGGTTTTTAATGATAAAGGGTGCTATTACGCTTTCTAAAAAAGTGTTTGTGCTTGATAATGACAGAGCAAAGGCTGCTTTAAATTTATTTAAAGTTTTCCCTGAAGGGGTTGGCAAGTATTTTTTATCATTTGTCGGAGTGTATTTTATTTTTCTTCTTATTCAAACTATTGCAACACCTTTGGTTTATATTCTCGGAGTAAATATAATAGGTGGTTTGGATCCTGAATCAATGCAGCATTTGCAAAAATTG